>Ga0302229_10000352_pt1 | contig 35572 bp, 30 predicted proteins | sample II_Palsa_N1_3_FD_193518 | JGI IMG/M metagenome (GOLD analysis project Ga0302229, IMG submission 193518) | Peat permafrost microbial communities from Stordalen Mire near Abisko, Sweden - II_Palsa_N1_3 | ecosystem: Environmental > Terrestrial > Soil > Palsa > Peat permafrost | place: Sweden... | reverse complement strand
GGCCGGTCACCGCGCCGCCGGCTGCGGCCGGCGACATTCCGGGATGCGAACAGCCGAGAACGGCAAGCATCTCAGCCAGGTCCATCGCATTCCATCCGCGCAGCGCCTGCGAGTGGGACGGCCAATGAGCGCCCGCAATATGCTTTATCTGCACAAGCTCGCGCGGACGACGCATGCCTGGCATATTGCGCCGTATCACTCAACATTATTTAATTTCGTCCGGGCAGGCCAGGCAATGCCAGGCTCGTCCGCTTGCGCCCGCCCGCTCGCCCGCTCACCAGCTCGCTCGCCCGCCCGGACGCCCGCCCGGACGTGGAAAGTGAACACGGGCCAGGACCCGGGGGGGCCAGCAGGAACGAGCATCGTAAACGGCGCAAATATGGCGAGTTTGTGGCCGATCATGAAGCCCCGAAGGCAGCGCCCTGGCCTATCGGATCACATGGCAGCCTGACTTGGACAAAGGCCGAGATCGATCCGTCCGTTGTGTGGTTGAATTGGAAAACTTGAGGCCTGGACCCCGCTTCGCTCGAATATTTATATTCAATGTCACAATCACAGCGGAAGCGGCAGATATGGCAGTTCTCGGTAATGCCCCGAATCCAGGTCCCGCCCGAGTTCGCACCCTGACTGGCCTCGTCCCCGCGGACGCGCTGGAGCCGCCTGAGCTAGCGGCGCCCCGGCCCGCTGGACTGCCGGATGCCCGCGCCGAGGTGCCCTTCGACCATGTCGCGCGGCTGGCCGCGATGGTCCTGGGCACGCCGTCGGCGTCCGTGACGGTCGCCGGTGAGCGCCCTTCCGCCGCGAGGATCAGCGGAGATGCGCTGGACGTCGCCGATCAGCTGAGCCCAGTCGAGCACTGGCTATGCCAGTACGTGATCGACTCCGCGGCAGAGCTGGTCATCGACGACATCCGGCTGGACCCGCGCGCCGTCGCTTGGCGCCCGGCCGGGACGGCCAGGGTGATCGCCTGGGCAGGGTTCCCGGTGCGCGGACCGGACGGCCATGTCGTGGGCGCGCTCTGCGTGGCCGACCACGTGCCACGCCACTGGGCTGCAGGCGATGTCGAGGTTCTGGGGACCTTGTCTCATATCGCCTCCGGTGAGGTCGCGCTCCAGGTCGCGCTGCACGATGGCGCAGAACGTGCCGCGCTGGCCCGGACCCTGCAGGAGAGCCTGCTGCCGCCGCGGCTGCCGGGCATCCCGGGCCTGCAGGTCGCGGCGCGGCATGTCGCCGGGGGAAGAGGGACCGAGGTTCTCGGGGACTTCTACGACGTATTCCCGTCAGTGCGGGGGAACTGGGGAATCGTGGTCGGCGACGTCTGCGGCAAGGGGGTCCCGGCTGCCAAGAGCACCGCGCTGGCCCGCTATACCGTGCGAGCGGAGGCACACCGGGAGATACGGCCACGGCTGATCCTGGCTGCCCTGAACCAGGCGCTGCTGGAGTGGCTTACCGACGACCCGCGGTTCCTGACCGCGATCTATGCCACCGTCCGCCCGACTCTCGCCGGGGCCTCGGTGCAGATCAGCTCCGCGGGCCACCCCCTTGCGCTGGTGCGCCGTGCGGACGGGCGCGTGCAGGCATTCGGCCGGCCGGGAACCCTGCTCGGGATCTTCCCCGACCCAGAGCTGCATGACTCGCGGAAGCTGCTGCGGGCCGGCGACAGCCTGATCCTGTTCACCGACGGCGTCACCGAGGCCCGCAGCCGTATCGACCGTGACCTCTACGGCGATGAACGGCTCCGCGACCTGATCGCCGGACTAGGCGACATGTCCGCTGCGCGGACAGCGGACGCCGTCCAGCAATCCGTGCTGGCCTACAGCGGCGCGGATATCAGCGATGACGCCGTCGCGCTGGTGCTGAAGGTTCCCCGCCAGTGATCATGCGGATTGTCATCGCCGGCGGCGCCTCTCATCGCCGCGATAAGCGCCGCGTGCGCGCCGAAGGAAGCTCGCGCCGATAAGCGCCGCTGCGTTGCGCAAGCGCCGGATCGGCGCTGCCGCTGCCGCTACGGTGAGGTCCGTGAGTATCGCCTGGGGAAATCTCGCGGCGCACCCCGATGGCTGAGGGGCTGACCGCAGCAGGTCTCGAGCGGCTGCACGCGGCGGCCGCGCAGCACGTCGGTGACGACCGCGTCCCTGGCCTCGTCGCGCTTGCCGCACGCGGCGGCCAGGTGCACGTGGAGGCCCTGGGAGAGCTGACGGTCGGCGGCATGCCGGTGACTGGCGACTCCATCTGCTTGCGTTCGCGCAGATGCTGCTCCGCGGCGGCACGCCCGTGCTGCCGGCCGACGCCGTCCGTGCCATGACGACCGACCAGCTGACACCTGCGCAGAAGGCACACGGCGGCCTCGGCCATGACTTCTTCGCCGGCCGGTCGTGGGGATTCTGCCAGGCGGTGCTCGACAGCGGCGCCTACGGCTGGGACGGCGGCCTGGGCTCGTCGTGGCTGGTAGACCCGAACCACGATCTGGTCGTGATCGTGCTGACGCAGCGCCTGTTCGAATCCCCGGAAGCGCCGGAAGTGCACCGCGATATCCAGGCGGCGGCCTACGCGGCGCTTGCCTGAGGATTTCCCGCGTGGCCTGCCGCAGCCGGGTTTTTCCCGCGGAGCCCGCCGGGTCCGTGCGCGGCTGCCGCAGCCAGCTGGCAGCGGGCCGCTACGAGGCTGCAACCGAAATCGCACGGCGCTGCCACCGTCGCGCCGGACAGTGGCTGCATGAGCACAAACGACACGGCACGGATGCAGGCAGGGATTCTGGTGATGGGCTACGACGCCTGCACCGCCAGTTTCAGGGTCCAGGTGCTGAGCAATTCCGGTGGCTTCGAGGTGGTCAGCGATGGCGCCGCCGTCGCGCCCGGTCACGGTGACGCGGAGGCATGGACGGAATTCGCCGCCGAGCCTGACGCAGTGCCCAGGCCGGTCTGCGCTGCCTCCGTCCAGCACAACTTCCGCGCTGGCCCCCATCCCGGCAGTTGCAAGCTTGGCCGGGGCGGCAGGCGATGATCATCGCCGCCGTCGCGGCGGATCAGGGTTTGCGGACGGCGCCGGCCAGCTGACCCGGCGCATGCCGGCGCAGGAAGCCCCAGTATCCGGCCACCGCGACCAGCAGGACGAGAACTCCAAGCCCGATTTGCATCCCCCGGGTAAGCCCGGGCGGGTAAATCACCTTGACCAGGTAGTGCGCGATGAACCCGCCGCGGTACCCGGCGGCTCCGGCACGGCTGCGCAGCTCGTTCTCCAGCAGCGTGAGCGGGCAGGTGAAGCCGACGAACTCGACCAGTGCCCCGTACACCACCGCCGGGAGGTGCACCCAAACGATCCGCGGCCAGCGCCAGGCGAGGAACACGCCGCCCACCACGAAGCCGATGAACAGCAAATGGATGACAACTACGAGGTCAGCGGCAATGTTGTACCACATCTTGGCTCCACCGGACGGCACGCCTGTTCCATCATAAGCGCACCAGCCCTGGCTGGGCCGGGTGCCCCGTAGCGGTGCTGCTGCCCAGCCTGTTCCAGCGGCAGGAGATGATGGGCGGAAGCAAGTACCGGCGGATGCCAGGCGCGGGGCGCGCCAGGGGGACGGGGAAGAATGCGCAGCAGGCACACTCGGCGGCCGCTTGCGGTACTCGCCGCCGGACTGGCACTGTGCCTGCTGACGGCGGCCGTAACGCGAGCCCTGACCGTGACGGCGAGCACTCCGCCGGCCCGTACCGTGAGGGCGAGCGCTCCGCCGGCCCGTGCCGTTGCGCTGGCCAGCGCAAGCAGGCAGGCGCCGCAGGCGCCGGCGGCGCCTGCGGCCATCTGCACGTCGGCGACGGGCAAGCACGCGAAGCTGGCAGCCAGGATGTCCCGCGGTATCGCGGCGGCGCTGCAGGGCCGGTCCTCGGTCGTCGGCCTGGCAGCGGCCGACACGCGTACCGGCGTGACGTGCAGGTTCCACCCGCGACGGCATTTTCACTCGGCCAGCATCGTCAAGGTGATCATCCTCGGCGCCCTGCTGCGCCACCTCATGGCCGAGCACCGCGATCTGTCCGCGGATCAGGTGACGCTCACCACGGAGATGATCACCGAGTCGAGCAACTCGGCGGCGACCACGCTGTGGGACGAGGTCGGCAGGCGGCATCTGCAGCGTTTCCTGAACCTGGCGAAGATGACGCGCACCACGCTCGGCCAAGGTGGCTACTGGGGCCTGACCCGGGTCACCGCGCACGACGAAATGCTCCTGCTCAGGGTGCTGAAGAGCAGCAACTCCGTCCTTGACAAGCCCTCGCGCGCCTACGCGCGGTCGCTGATGGCCGACGTCATCGCCTCGCAGCGCTGGGGCGTCACCGCCGGCGCGCCCGCCGACGTGACCGCGCACGTGAAGAACGGCTGGCTCCCGGACCCGGTGCTGTGGGTGATCAACAGCATCGGCCTATTCACCGGCCGTGACCGTAACTACCGGATCGTCGTCCTGACCCGGGATAACCCGGACATGACCTACGGGGTCGACACCGTCCAGGGCGTCGCAGAGGTGATCAACCGTGACCTGAACCCCGGGGTGACCGACGTCGTTGCGCCGTCTGCGCCGTATCCGTCGTGGGGCATCCCCGACGAGCGGATCCCGGCGCTGCTCAGCCGCTCCTGAGGGCAGTACGCAGATAGCGGGCAGAGCCGGCCAGAAGGGTCATGCGGTGTGGTCGCGGACGTCGTACCCTCAGCGGTGAGCGGTGCTGGGTCCGCTCATTTCGCCGTAGCCCCGGGAGGCAGATCAGTGACCACCAACACCGGCCGCGGCATCCTCGCCGGCCGTTACCGCACAGCCGGGGTCGTTGCCGTTGCGCTCATGCTGGCCGGCCTGGGGATGACTGGCTGCGGGGTCGTGAAGGCAGTCCAGAAAGTCAAGGACAACGTGGAGAGCGACAAGGGCACCATCGACGCGTTCACCAGCAAATTGAAGTCCGGCAAGGCGACGCCGTTCGAGGCGACGTACGTCACGACCGGCAGTTCGCCGGCCACGATCGTCTACGCCGTCATGCCGCCGAAGGGGCTCGCGTTCAAGGACACCCCGTCGGGCGGCAGCAGTGGCAGTACCGGCATCAGCCGCCTGGACATCGTGGCGAATGCATCGGGTGAGTACTCCTGCACTCCGCCGTCCGCCAGCTCGGGAACGAGCACCGGGTGGTCATGCCAGAAACTAGGAACCGTCAGCGCCGCTACCCGAAACAAGATCTTCGACTTCTACACCCCTGCGCACTGGATCACCTTCCTGAGGGACTTCTCGCTGGCCGCGGGCTTCGCCGGCGACAAGGTCACGTCATCGACCAAGACGGTGAACGGATTCAGCATGAACTGCGTCGACTTCCGCGCCTCGGGGGTCCCCGGCACGAGCAGGATCTGCTCGACCGCCCAGGGCATCCTCGGCTATGTCAAGGTCGCCTCGAACGCGACTGGCTTCGAGATCAAGTCCTACTCGGCGTCCCCGCCGGCCTCGCTGTTCGAGCTGCCGCGGGGCGCCAAGGTCACCAGATTGCAGACGGGAAACTCCTAGGCCAGCTAGGCCAGAGCGGCCGGGGGTCAAGCCACCCGGTGCACGGTGCGCGGCGGCGCGGCGGGCACGGCATCCGGGTGCAGTATCGAGGCGATGGCCTCGACGCCGTCGACCAGGCGGGGTCCCGGGCGTACCACGATGCCGTCGGCATCGATTGCCCACACTTCCGCGCCGGGCAATGCCCGCGCCACTGACTGCGCCTGGCCGATCGCGCCGGGCAGGTGGTAGCCGCACGGTGCGACCACTACGTAGTCCGGCGCCGCCGCGGCGACGGCCGGCCAGCTGGTCGCCACCGACGGGGCACCGGGCCGTGCCGCGACCGGCTGCCCGCCGGCCGCGATCACGAGGTCGGGTATCCAGTGCCCTGCCGTGAAAGGCGGGTCCACCCATTCGACCACCGCGACCCTGGGCGGGCGCAGCCCGGCGACCCTGGCCGCTGTCCGGGTAAGCCGTGCGCGCAGCTCGCCGACCAGGTGCGCGGCACGGTCCTGTACGCCGGTGCGCTGCCCGACCGCCAGAATCGAGTCCAGTACCTCATCGAGGGAGTGCGGATCGAGCGACAGCACCTCGGCCTGGCATCCCAGGTAGTCCAGAGCCTCCTCGACGTGACCAGATGGCAGCGCGCAGACCCGGCACAGATCCTGGGTCAGGATCAGGTCCGGCGCCAGCGCCGCCAGGGCTTCCGCATGCAAGGTGTAGAGGTCCCGGCCGGCCGCCAGCTGGGTGCGGACGTAGTCGTCGATCTCGCCGGGGGTCATCCCGCTGGTATCCCGGCCAGCCACGACGACAGCCTTCTCCGCACGGGCGGCGGCGGGCTCGTCGCATTCGAACGTGACCCCGACCAGCTCCTCGCCCAGACCGAGCGCATATACGATCTCGGTCGCCGAGGGCAGCAAAGAGACCAGGCGCACGACGTCAGGATAAGGCTGACTAGCTCCAGGATGGGCATCGACGTAACCCCGGGCGTGATCACGGCCTAGAGTCCGTACCTGAGGATCCGGAGCGGACCGACAGGAAGGATCGCATCTCCCGATGAATGCGACGGCACTGCTGGTGATGGACGTCCAGCGGGGCATCGTCGAGCGCTTCGACGATGATCCCGGCTACTTGCAACGGCTATCCAGCGCGATCAGCGCGGCCCGCAGCGCGGGCATCCCGGTGGTGTACGTGACCGTCAGCTTCCGCCCGGGGCATCCGGAGATCAGCGCCAGGAATGCGACTTTCTCCGCCGCCGCGGCCGCCGGCCGGTTCGTTGATGGCGATCCGGCCACCGAGATCCACCCCGCCGTCGCGCCCGGCCAAGGGGACCTGCTGGTCACCAAGCGCCGCGTGTCCGCGTTCACGGGCAGTGACCTGCAGGTCGTCCTGCGCAGCCTCGGCGCTGACACGCTAGTCCTGACCGGTATCGCCACCAGCGGCGTGGTGCTGTCCACCCTGCGGCAGGCGGCCGACCTGGACTACCGGCTCGTCGTGCTCTCCGACGCCTGCCTCGACGCCGACCCCGAGGTCCACCGGGTGCTGACCGAGAAGGTGTTCCCGCGGCAAGCCGCCGTGCGCACCGTCGCCCAGTGGGCGGCCGATCCGGCGCACGGCGGCGCACGCTGATGAACGGCCTGCAGCGCGGGGTGCGGCCCGTGGCCCGCGGGGGAAGGAACCAGGCATGGCGCACCGGTTCCCGGCTCTGATCGCCGCCCCTCCTGCGGCGCAGGGACGGCTGTGGCTGACCGGCGCCCGGTTGTTCGACGGCACCGGCGGTGCGGTCAGGGACGGCGCCGCGGTCCTGGTCGAGGACGGGCTCATCCGGCGTGTCGGCGACTCGTCCGAGCCATGTCCCGACGGTGCCCGGCTGCTTGATGTCGGGCAGCGGACGCTGATGCCCGGGCTGACCGACGCGCACACGCACGCGGCCGGCCGGCTTCCGGAGACTCTGCGAGGCGCCGAGCAGGCCCTGCCCGGGACCAGGGCGCACTTCCTGCAGGCCGACCTGCGCGAGTACCTGCGCCGCGGTGTCACGACGATCCGGGTCACCGGATCCCAGGGGCTGGCGCCGCAGGAGGCCCGCCAGGCGATGCGCTACGGCGCCTTCCGGGGTCCCCGCCTGCTGACCTGCGGGAAGATCATCTCCGCTACCGCACCGGGCGGCCGTTTCTACGGCGACATGTACCGGGAGGCCGACGGGCCCGATGACATGCGCCGTGCGGTCCGCGAGCAGATCCGGGCCGGCGCCGATTTCATCAAGGTCATGACGACCGGCGCACGCTCGAACGAGCTGGAGGACCCCGATCCGCTCCAGCTGACCGGATCAGAGCTGTCGGCCGTGGCCGATGAGGTGCACCGGATGGGCTTCATGCTGTCGGCGCACGCCGAGGGGCTCGCTGGCTGCGAGGCGGCGATCGCCAGCGGCGCGGACACCGTGGAGCACGGCATGTTCCTGCACCAGCGGCCTGACCTGCTCGAGGCGATGGCCGCCGGCGGCCAGGTGCTCGTGCCGACGCTGTCGGGCTATTACTGGATGGCCGGGCTTGGCGACGCGATCGGCGAGTCCGGAGCGCAGCGTGCTCCCGAGATGCCGCCGGTGCTGGTCCAGCTGGCTGACCATAACCTGGAGCAGGGCGCGGCCAGCATGCGGGCCGCCAGGGACGCGGGTGTCAAGATCGCGCTCGGCAGCGACGTCAATCACGGCACCGCGCTGGAGATCCGGCGGATGATCCACCACGGGCTGACCCCGGCGCAGGCGCTGGTGGCAGCGACGAGAACCGCCGCCGAGGCCCTGGCCCTCGGCGACCACATCGGCACCATAGAAGAAGGCAAGCTCGCCGACCTGCTGATCGTCGACGGCGACCCGCTCGGCGAACCGGAACTGCTCGGTGACAAGCACCGGATCTGGCTGGTCCTGCAACTCGGCGTCCCCGTCGCCGGGCGGGCACTGGAGCAGGACGCAGCGGAGGGACGGCCGTGGGTGCTGAGCGCCAGCGGGTAGCCGGGTTCGGGCGGCTGGAGGACGGGCTGCGCCAGGCCGGCGACTGGTACCTGTGGGGACCCTATGTGAGCGAGCGCCAGTGGGGAACGGTCCGCGAGGACTACAGCGCCGGCGGCGAGGCGTGGGACTACCTGCCGCACGATCACGCGAGATCGCGCGCCTACCGGTGGGGTGAGGACAGCCTGGCCGGGTTCTGCGACATCGAGCAGCGACTCTGCCTGGGGCTGGCGCTGTGGAACGGCCGCGACCCGATCCTGAAGGAGCGCGCCTTCGGCCTGACCGGCGCCGAGGGCAATCACGGCGAGGACGTCAAGGAGTACTGGTGGTACCTGGACGCGCTGCCCAGCCACGCGTGGAACCGGTGGCGCTACCACTATCCGCAGGCTGCCTTCCCGTATGAAGACCTGATCAGCCAGAACGCGGCCCGCGGCCGGCTTCAGCCGGAATACGAGCTGGCCGACACCGGGGTTTTCGGCGCCGGCCGCTACTGGATTGTCGAGGTGCACTACGCGAAATCCGATCCCGGCGACCTGCTGATGGCCATCACGGTGACCAATGCCGGCCCGGAGCCGGCGACGCTGCATGTCCTGCCGACCGCCTGGTTCAGGAACACCTGGTCCTGGGACGATGGCGCGCCCCGGCCGACACTCGCGGCCACCGGGGCCGCGGCGGTAGGGATCGAGCACCCGTTCCTTGGCCCGCTGGAGCTGATCGCCGGCCGCGGCCAGGGCGGCGCGGCGCCGGTAGCGCTGTTCTGCGAGAACGAGACCAATACGCGGCGCCTGTTCGGCACCGAGCCAGTCACGCCGTACCCGAAGGACGGCATTAACGACCACGTGGTCAGCGGAGCCGCCACCGTCAACCCGGCCGGCCAGGGCACCAAGTGCGCCTTCTGGTACCAGGTGACGGTGGCGCCGGGCGCGAAGGCCGAGATCCGGCTCCGGCTGCGCCCATCAGGGACGGCAGCGGTCGCGGCAACGACTGCCGGGGCGGCAGCGCCCGGGGCAACAGCGGCCGGGACGGAGGCGGCTGGGGCAACAGCAGCCGGGGCAACAGCGGCCGGGGCGGAGGCGGCGGGCGCGCAGGGCGCGCTGGGCGCCGGGTTCGACCGGGTGGTGGCGGCGCGGCGCGCCGAGGCCGACGAGTTCTACGCCGAGCTGACGCCCGCGGGCGCAACCGCCGACGAGGCGATGGTGATGCGCCAGGCGTTTGCCGGGATGCTGTGGGGCAAGCAGCTGTACTACTACGACGTGGCCCGCTGGCTGGACGGCGACCCGGCGCAGCCGCCCCCGCCGGCCGCCCGCGAGACGGGCCGCAACTCCCGATGGCGCCAGTTCGACGCGTTCGACATCATGTCGATGCCGGACAAATGGGAGTACCCCTGGTTCGCTGCCTGGGATCTTGCCTTCCACTGCGTTGCGCTCGCCCACGTGGACCCGGCATTCGCCAAGTACCAGCTGATCCTGCTGTGCCGGGAGTGGTTCCAGCACCCGGGCGGAGCACTGCCCGCCTACGAGTGGGACTTCGATGACGTGAACCCGCCGGTACAGGCGTGGGCGGCGCTTGAGGTGTTCGCGGTCGACGGCCACCGCGATATCGATTTCCTCAGCCGGGTATTCGACAAGCTGCTTGTCAACTTCACCTGGTGGGTCAACAGGGAAGACAAGGAAGGCAACAACCTTTTCGAGGGCGGCTTCCTCGGCCTGGACAACATCGGCCCGATCGACCGGTCGCACCTGCCGGTCGGCGGCGTCCTTGAGCAGTCCGACGCCACCGGCTGGATGGGATTCTTCGCGATGACGATGGCATCCATCGCCGTGATCCTGCACCGGTCCGGTCAGCGGCCCGCCCTGGATCTCGTGCTCAAGTTCCTTGAGCACTTCGCCGGGATCCGCGAGGCGCTGGATGGCCAGGGGCTGTGGGACGACGCTGACGGCCTGTATTACGACCGCATGGTCACCACGGGCGGCGGTGCCGTGCCCGTGCGGGTCCGGTCGATCGTGGGCATGATCCCGTCGCTCGCGGTCGGTGTCGTGGACGAGAGCATGCTGCAGCGCTCGCTGGCGGTAGGCAAGCAGTTCGCCGGCCTCCTGCAGGCCCACGGCATGCGGGATCCCGTGAAGCTGGCGGCAAGCGGGCTGCTCCGCGGCGCGCCGGGTGACCAGCGGCTGCTGCTGAGCCTTGTCGGCCTGGAGCGGCTGCGGCCGCTGCTGGCCCGGCTGTTCGACGAGGCCGAGTTCCTTTCCCCGCACGGCCTGCGCGCGCTATCGGCCTATCACCGCGGTCATCCTTACGAGATCGACGTCGAGGGCTTCCGCGCGACCATCGACTACGAGCCGGCCGAGTCGACCACGCCGATGTTCGGCGGGAACTCCAACTGGCGCGGCCCCGTCTGGTTCCCGCTGAACTACCTGATGATCAGCATGCTGGAGCGCTACCACCGGTTCTTCGGCGACGAGGTGACCATCGAGTACCCGACCGGCTCGGGCCGGCCGCTCACCCTGGACCTAGTCGCCCGTGACCTGCAGGACCGGCTCATCTCGATCTTCACCCGCGGCCCAGGCGGCCGCCGGCCCTGCTTCGGCGGAACCGAGCTGCTGCAAAGTGATCCGGCCTGGCACGACAATCTGGTCTTCAGCGAGTACTTCCATGGTGACAACGGCGCCGGGCTCGGCGCCTCGCATCAGACCGGCTGGACCGGGCTCATCGCTGACGTGATCCGCCGCCGCCACGGCGAGGTCCCGGGCCGATCCTGGACGGATCATGAGGTGCCCGGCCGCTGACCGGGGACCGCGGCCTCGACGAGTTGCGGCTGGGCGGTCGCACGCCAGACTTCGCGGATCATCACCTGAATCGCGCCGGCGCTGGGGATGGCAAGGAACGCCGCCACGAAGGCGCCGAAGATCCCGCCGATCGAGCTGCCGATGGACGCCCCGACCAGGATGGACACCAGTACCAGCAGCGGGCTGACCCGCACCGTCCGGCTCATCACGATGGGATTCAGCACGTGATTCTCGACCTGCGTGTAGACGAGGAACACGATCAGGGTGACAACGCCAGCCGTGAGCGAGTGGCCGGCCGCGAACAGCACCGTGGGGATGCCTGCCAGGGCGCCCCCGATCAGGGGAAGGAAGTCGATCAGCGCCACCCACAGCGCCCACAGGAACGGGAACGGGACTCCGAGCAGCAGCAAGGTCACGAATACGACGATCCCGGCGATCAGCGAGGTCACGAAGTCCCCGAGCATGTATCCGATGACCGAGCGGCTGACCTCGCGCGCCACCCGGGAGTAGCGCTCCGCCCGCGCGGGTGACATCAGGCCAAGCAGGCCGAGCCGCAGCTTCCTGCCCTCCAGCAGCAGGAGCAGGACGAGCACGAAAATGGTTACCAGCGCGATCACCAGCGTAATGGCGCCCTTGCCCAGGGTGAGGGCAGGTTTCGCCAGGCCCCTCCCGAGGCTGGCCAGCTTGGGCGCGTTGCTCCGCACCCAGGCCTGAACGTGATACTTGCGCACCAGGTGCCCGAGCCAGCCCTTGCCGTGCTCCGCCTGGCTCACGTACGACGGCAGCCCGCGGGCAAGGTCGGTGATCCCGTTGACCAGCGGGTAACCGAACGCCAGGGCCAGGCCGGCGAAGGCCAGCAGGCCCAGCAAGGTCACCACGGCGACGGCGAGGCCACGCCGCCGGATTCCCAGGTGCTGCAGGGCCAGCACGAGCGGGTTCAGGATCAAGGCGACGAATCCCGCGACGATCATGAGGAGGATGACGTCCCGCAGCCGGTAGACCAGCTTGCCGGCCAGGTAGGCCACGGCCACCACCGCGACGGTGACCAGGATGGCCCGCAGCGGGACATTCCTGGACTCCGCGGCCGTCCAGAGGCGGGCCCGCCTGGTATCGGGCGGCGGCATCGGTGTCACCGGCATGTCATCGCCACTGACCATCGGGTACCTCATTTCCGGTGACCATCGGGTAACTCATTCCAGGTCATGCTGATCGTGTGCTCGCAGACCCAGCCAGCGGGCGGAGGCTCAAGCACCCCTTCCTCCCCACGGCAGCTAGAGCCTATGACGACAGCACGTGGCGCGGGTTAGCTGTCAGGCGGGCGCACGTTAGCTGTCAGGCGGGCGCACGGAGTCACCCGGAGCTCGTATAAGTCCGGCAAAGCGCGCCGCCGGCGGCGGAAGCGGTATGACATCCTTGCGGCCGTGACGACAGGTGAACTCCGGCAGCGCGGGCCTGCGGCCGCCGCCGGGCCTGCGGCCGCCGCCGGGCGGGCCGCGGCGTCGGCACTCCCCTCCGGCACGCGTCAGCGGCGTCGCCGGAAACCGCATGCTGATCCGGTTAGTCCTATCATCGTGCCATGCGGCCGCCCGGTAACTTAGCGCGGCAGCCCGCCGCTGATGCCGCCGGCAGCGCAGCTGATGGGCCCGCCATGACGGCCGCCCGCTCGGTGGCCGTCCGGACCGCGTCCGCCATCCGCTGCGTCGCGATCGCCTACATCGCCGTGCAGGTGGTCATCTGGCACTCGTTCTATGCGGCGGGCCCGTGGCGCCTCGCGGGACCCGCGATCGCGGCGGCCTGGGGGACGGTGCTGGTGGCGTACCTGCGGCGCCGGCCGGGGTGGCAACTGGCCAGCGCCGACTCAGGCATTCACGTGGCGCTTGCGCTCGGCGCCCAGTGGTGCGTGCCGCCCGCCATGCGCGGCGACACCGCGAACTGGCTGTACATCGTGATGGCGGGCCAGCTCGTCGTGCCTGCCTGGTTCGGGCCAGCCGCGCTGTCCGCGCCGCTGTCGGTCGTATCGGCCGCGGCCTACCTGACGGGTGCCGCGCTGGCCCCGGGGGGCTCGGGCACCACTTCCCCGGCCGCCGCCGCGGCCCTGCTGCTTGGCGTCACGGTGGTGGCCTGGTGCGCTCGCCGGATGCTGTACCGCAAGGCTGCCCGGGCGGACATCGCCCTCGCCCGCGCCGACCGGGAGTCCCGCGAGCAGTACGTCGTCTTGTCCAGGAACATCGAGCGCCGGGAGCATGAGCGCCTGCTGCACGACACGGTGCTCAACACGCTCACCGCGCTGGCCCGCCCGGGCAGCGGCGCGCCGGGTGAGGTAGTGGGCCGCTGCCGGCACGACGTGATGCTGATGGAGTACGTGCTCAGCGGTCCCGATGACCGGGCCGGGGCGGCCGGCCGGGCCTACGGCGGCCTGCTCGTGGGCATCGAGGCCGTCGCCACCGATATGCGCGCCCGCGGCCTGAATGTGCACGTCAAGGTATCCGGCCCGCGGCAGGCCGGCGCCACGGCGGGTCCGGCAGCCGGAGGGGCACCTGCCGTCCCCGTGCAGGTCGCCGTAGCGGTCTCGCGCGCCGTGCGCGAGGCACTGGCGAACGTGCTCAGCCACGCCGGAACCGGCGAGGCATGGGTCGAGGTCAGCATCGCCGCGTCCGGCGGGCTGGCCGCGTCCGGCGCGCTGGCCGCATCCGCCGCGCGGGCCGCGGCGCCGGCCGGCCTGCGGGTGACCGTGCGGGACGCAGGCGCCGGCTTCGACGCCGCCGGTGTCGATCCGGCCCGGCTGGGCCTGCGGCGATCCATCGTGGGGCGCATCGCCGACTGCGGCGGCCAGGCGTCGGTCCAGTCGCTGCCGGGCGCGGGCACCGTGGTAATCCTGTGCTGGCCCGGGCACCAGGACGCGGGCCGGCCGGCAGTAGCAAGTGGCAGGACCGACCGGGTTGGCCTGCTATGGTGAGCCAGCACGGGAGCGCCGTGGCCGGGCAGGAGTCCGAACTGCCGCGCATCGCCGCCACGGTGGCGGCAATATGGCAGCTCACCCTGCTCATCCAGGTGCTGGCCTACCTGCCCGACTACCGTCAGCCGGCGGTGCCGGTAGCGGTGTGGCTCGGCATGCTCGCGGCGGCGGCCTGGCTGGTGCCGCGAGCGCGGGCCGGCGGCCTGGATGGCAGACAGGCCGCGGCCGCGATCGCCGTCGCGGTCGCCGCGGTCGCCGCAGTCGGCTGGGAGCGCCGCTCGCATGGCGCTGGCGGAACCGTGGACTGGTCGGTCCTCGGCACGGGCTGGCTGCTTGCCCTCGTCGCGGTGAGCCGCCCGGCCTGGGTGTGGGTCTCCGGAGCGCTGCTTGTCTTCGCCGCGCACACTGTGCTCGCCGTCCGCGTGCTCGGCGTAACCTCGCTGAGCCTGGCCAGGCTCGCGGCGACCGCTTACACGCTGGTGGTGATTCTCGTCGTGTTCGCCGCCCTGCGGCCGGCCATGCGCACCTACGCCGGGATGGCCGTGCGCCGGGCCGCGCTGGCGAGCCGGTTAGCCGCGGAACGCGCGGCCGCGGCCGCGGTCCACCAGGACCGGGGCGAGCGACTCGGCTTGCTGGAGGCCGACGCGCTGCCGCTGCTGCGCGGCATTGCCGACGGCACGCTGGACCCTGCCGACGCGGCGGTGCGCGAGCGATGCGCCCGGCACGCGGCGACGCTACGGCGCGCGCTCACCGACCCCGCGCAGGACGCGGAAGGGCTGCTGGCCGAGCTGGCACCGGCGCTGCGCGCCGCCAGCGCACGGGGCATGCTGGTGGAGGTCCGGGTGGTGGGTGACCCCGCGCCTACGCCGCCGGAGGTGGCCAGCGCAGCGCTTGCGGCGGCCGACGGCGTCATGAGCGTGCTCCCGCCGCAGCCAGTGACGCTCACCGTCCTCGCGTCCGGGGATGACGTGGAGCTGTACGTGACCTTCGGCAGGCCGCCGCCAGCCGCTCCTGACCTGGCCGCGCTCCAGCGGAAGGTGCCGGCCACGGCGCACTGGCATGCCGCCGTTGAAGTCGGGGACACCGGCGCGGGCTGCCTTGAGGTCCGATGGCGGAAGGCGGTGCCGGCGTGACTGGCGGCACCGAACGCGAGGGGGCCGCCGGCCAGGAAGGCGTCATCGACGTCGCGGCCGTGGATGACCACCCCGTCATCCTGGACGGCATCAGCACCTGGCTGATGGGCCCGGAGAGCCGCATCAGGCTGGTAGGCACCGCGGCAACGGTGGACGCCCTGCTTGCCGGGCCAGGACGCGATGCGCAGGTTGTCTTGCTGGATCTCGACCTTGGCGACGGGACGCCCGTCGAGCGGAACGTTGCCGCGATTCTCGACGCCGGCCCGGCCGTCCTCGTGCTCTCGGTCTCCGACAAGCCGCTGTCCGTGCGGGCCGCGATGCGCGCAGGGGCCCTTGGTTATGTCCTGAAGAACGAGGAGGCCGCTCAGGTACGAGCAGCGATCGAGGCGGTCGCCGCGGGAGAAGGCTGGATATCGCCGCGCCTTGCGTACATCTTCGCTACCGATGACGCGGCCGGCCGGCCCGGCCTCAGCCCGCAGGAAGCGCGCGCGCTGCGGCTTTACGCCACCGGCATGCCAATGAAGTCCGTCGCCCGGCGAATGACTATCAGCGAGGAGACAGTCAAGCAGTACGTGGGCCGGGTCCGGGAGAAATACGCCCGTGCTGGCCGGGCGGCCCCGACAAAATTGGAGCTGTACTATCGAGCCGTCGAGGACGGGCATCTCCCCCCTCACCCCTAGCCGCGGACCCCCCCTCCCGGTGACAGGGGTAACAGGAGATACCCGCCCTCGACCCGTTGCGCTACGCGGTCATCGTATGGCGAATGGCCCCTGGAGGTCATGACCCCTAAGGGGGGGTCATGACGTCAGCCGGCGGAGACGGGCCGGCGGGGATCAGCGGCCGGCGGACGCCCAGCGGCGGATCGTCTCGATGCGCGCGCGGATCTGCTGCCCGGTGGCCTCCGGCAGTGACGGCCCCCCGCAGGCACGGCGCAGGTCCGCATGTATCACGCCGTGCGGCTGGCCGGTCCGGTGATGCCAGGCCGTGATGAGCAAGTTCAGTTCCTTCCGCAAGGCGGCCAGCGCCTCGCGGGTAGCCGGGGCAGCGGGCAGCGGCGCCGCGGAAGATGCAGGCGCCGCGGACGATACAGCAGCCGTGGCGGGCACCGGCACCAGGGAGGTTGCGGCAGTCCCGCGCCCGGCGGCGGTGGCCGGCCGCGAAGACGCGCCACGATGGCCCCGTTCAGCAGCAGTAACAGTGACCCTGAGCCGATCAGCCTGCCGTTTGCGCAGCAGCAGCCCGACCTGCTCAGGATCGAGCAGGCCCGGCAGGCCGAGGTAGTCCTCCTCCTCTGCTGACGTGCCGAACTCGCCCCCGTCGTACAGCGCCCGGTCGAAGTGCGCCGACGCCTGCAGGGCCGTGAACGGCGCCTCGCCGAGCTCATCGGGGGTATCGCGCTGGCGCTGCGCGGCGTCCAGCGCGTCGCGTTCGGCCGCGTCGTCGTCGCGGCGGCGCAGCACGTGGTCGCGTTCGGCCTCCAGCTCGGCGGCGTAGCCGAGCAGCGAGGGGATGGACGGCAGGAAGACAGAAGCCGTCTCGCCGCGCCGCCTGACCCGGACGAACCTGCCCACCGCCTGGGCGAAGAACAGCGCGGTGCCGATGCTCGTCGCGTACACGCCGACGGCCAGCCGCGGGATGTCCACCCCTTCGGAGACCATCCGGACGGCCACCATCCACCGCTCGTCCGACACCGCGAACTGGGCGATCTTCCTGCTGGCCTGCCGGTCATCGGAGAGCACGACCACCGGGCGCGTCCCGGTAACCCGGCGAAGCAGCGCGGCGTACGCGCGGGCGTCCGCGTGATCGCCGGCGATCACCAGGCCGGCCGCGTCCGGCATGCCCCTGCGCACCTCGGTGAGCCGCTTGTCCGCGGCCTCGAGCACCCGGGACACCCATTCCCCTTCCGGATCCAGCGCGGTCCGCCATGCGCGGGCGAGTTGCTCGGCGGTCATCGGGGCGCCCAGGGCGGCGGTGATCTCGTCGCCGGCCCGGGTCCGCCACCGCATCTCGCCCGAGTAGGCGAGGAAGATCACCGGCCGGACCACGCCGTCGCCGAGGGCGGGGCCGTAGCCGTAGACGTAATCGGCCGAGCTGCGCCTGGCGCCGTCGGCGCCGTCGGCGTAGGTCACGAACGGGATCGGGTTGGCATCGCTGCGGAACGGGGTTCCGGTCATGCCCATCCGCCGCCTGGCCGGCTCGAACGCCTCGGTGATCGCCTCCCCCCAGGAAAGCGCGTCGCCCGCGTGATGGATCTCATCGAAAATCACCAGCGTGGGCCTGTTCTGCGTGCGCTGCCTGTGCAGCGCCGGGTGGGCGGCCACCTGCGCGTAGGTCACCGCCACCCCGGTGAAGTCGGCCGACGCCCGGCCCTGCGCATTGCGGTAGGCCGGGTCCAGCGCGATGCCCATGCCGTGCGCCGCCTGCGCCCACTGGTGCTTCAGGTGCTCCGTCGGGGTGACCACGGTGATCGCGGCGATCTCGCGGCGGGCGAGCAGTTCGGCCGCGACCGTCAGGGCATACGCCGTCTTCCCCGATCCCGGCGTCGCGACCAGCAGGAAATCACGCGGCGACGTGCGGAAATACTCCTGGTACGCCGCCCGCTGCCAGCTTCGGAGGGACAGCAGAAGATCAGGCTTAACGGGGCCGTCGGGGCGGCAGCTATCATCTTCGGCCGCGAAGCTGGGAGTGCACACAGGGCCGAAAGGCTACCAGCGGCGCCGGCGAAAGCCGGTCCCGCCACGGCCCTCCTGGCGGCCGGCAATCCGATCTTGCCCCGACGGCCAGGGAAGAGACAGAATCGGGGTCATCGTGAAGCGGGGGGCAGCAGCGGGGACACAGGGAGTCCGCCAGCCAGACTCCGCCAGCCAGGCACGCCAGCCAGACAGGGAGCGCCGATGATGGCCAGGCACCGATCGGGCACCGCAGTCGCTATCTCGCTCGCGTTCCTCCTGCCGGGCCTCGCCCTGGGCCCGGCCGCGCTGGCCGGCACCGGCGGGCACCCGGCCGGCACCAGCGGGCCGCTGGCCGGCGGCGCCCATCCGAGCGGGGGATCCCGGGCCGGCCGGGGCTCCAGGGCCGGCGGCGGATGCTTCGCCGGCGCGCACACGCTGTCCAGCTTCGGGGACCACGTTTACCCGGACACCGGCAACGGCGGCTACACCAGCCTGCACACCAATGTGGACCTGGTCTACGACGCCACGTCCAACCAGTTCCTGCCGGGCAACCACGTCGAACTGACCGACCGGGCCACCCAGTGCCTGACTAGCTTCAGCCTCGACTTCGAGCGCAGGTCGACGGCCAACGTGTCCATCGGCCCGGACATGAGGGTCAACTCGGTCACCGTGAACGGCGCGCCTGCCTCGTTCACGTTCGTCCAGCCCACCTACCCTGGCGATCCGAACGGGCAGAACGACCCCAACCCGCTCGCCCACGAGGCCTCGGAGCACAATCCGGTCGGCGGCCCCGGCCACAACCCGCTGCCGCCCGCCTGCTCGCCGGAGCTGAAGTCCACCAGCTTCGCGAAACGGAATTCCCAGAACGGCCAGCAGTGCCCGGCCAACAAGCTGGTGATCACGCCTGCCGCGCCGATCACCGACGGATCGGTCTTCACCGTGCGGGTCAACTACACCGGCAGGCCGGGCGTGCACACCGATGGCGACGGCACCACCGAGGGCTGGTTCAGGTCCGACAAGCCCCGCGGCGACGGCGGCTTCGTGACCACCGAGCCGGTCGGCACCGAGGACTGGATGCCGCTCAACGACCACCCGAGCGCCAAGCCCACGTACGACTTCGACGACACGGTTAACGCCGGGAAGACCGTGCTCGCCAACGGCATCCTGATGTCCAGGACGCGGCATGCGCCGGACGCCGAGTTCCCTGGCGGCTCGGTAACCTGGCGCTGGCACGAGACGGCGCCGGTCGCCAGCTACCTGGTGGAGGACAGCGTCGGCGGTTACCACCTCACCAAGCGGATCGTCGACGGCATCCCGTTCTACGAGGCCCAGGCCAGCTCGCTCAAGGCGGCGCTGCAGAAGAAGAACCTCGCCATCATGAATAAGCAGCCGGACATCACCAGGTTCGAGAGCCAGTTCAACGGGCCGTACCCGTTCACCTCGGACGGGGTGGTGGTCGGCAGGCCGTCAGCCTCCTTCGAGGAGGAGATGGAGACCATGATCACCTTCTCCGGCGGCGAGATCGACACCGACACCCTCTACCACGAGAACATGCACCAGTGGTGGGGCGACCACGTCACCGAGGCGAACTACAACCTGACCTTCTACAAGGAGGGCCTCGCGACTCTCGGCGAGTATCTCTTCCACGCCAGGACCGCGGAGCAGGCCGCGGGCGGGCCGGGCACCCGGGCCGGCCGGAGTGCGTTCCAGCGGAGCCTGGTCAGGCGGTTCAACTCGATCTACCGGAGTAAGGGCGGCTTCTGGACGCTCGCGCCGTCCAACCCGACGCCGTACAGCCTGTTCGACGAGGACTCCACCTATGCCCGTCCCGGCATTACCTATGTCGCGCTACGGCAGATCCTCGGCCATGCGAATTTCGTCAGTGCCCTGACTCAGATGCAGCGGCAGTACGGCGGCGGGACCATCACCGAGGCGCAGCTGGAAGCAGGCTTCCGCCAGTGGCTGCCGGACCAGAGCGCGGCGTGCCGCGGCAGGCTCGGCCAGTTCTTCACCCAGTGGTTCGACACCGCTTACCCGGGCGGCGGCGGGGCGCACCGGCCGCAGATCACCGGGCCCGGCCTGGCCGGGCCCGGCTTCTACGGCAAGGGCGGCTGCACCCGGTAAGCCACGGTCAGCCCGCGTGATGTAAGTCACGGTCAGCCCGCGTGATCACCCTCCCCGCGGTGCATCGGTGCCCGCCCCGGCGGCTGGCTGGGCACCGGACCTGCGGCCGGGGCCGCCGGTATCGCGCGGACCTGCGGCTTGCCGTGCAGCACGTGCACCTTCTTGCCATGGTGGAGGATCCCGAGCGGCTCGCCCTCCGCGAGAACGTACCGTGCCTCGGAGTGAGTTACCTCGACGCGCAGGCGCCGTCCCCGGAGGAGGAGACTGAACGCGAGCCTGGCGAGGCCCTCGGGGAGCCGCGGCGCGAAGCTGACCATGCCGTCCCGGTGGCGCAGTCCGCCGAATCCGCCAACCAGGGCGATCCAGGCGCCTGCCAGCGAGGCGATGTGCACGCCGTCGCGCGTGTTGTTCTCGAGGTCCCGCAGGTCCATCAGCGCTGCCTCGCCGAGATAGTCGAAGGCGAGATCCAGATGCCCGACCTCGGCGGCCATGACCGCCTGCGTGCAGGCGGACAGTGACGAATCCCGGACCGTGAGCGGTTCGTAATAGTCGAAGTTCCGCACCTTCTGCTCGGCGGTGAATGCCTCCCCGCACACATGCATCGCCAGGACCAGGTCGGCCTGCTTGACAACCTGCTTGCGGTACAGGTCGAAATACGGGAAATGCAGCAGCAGCGGATACTGCTCCTCGGACGTGCCGGCAAAATCCCACGCCTGGTGCCTGGTGAACCCCTCGGCCTGCGGGTGCACGCCGAGCGATTCGTCATAGGGGATGAATATCGCCCTCGCCGCGTCGCGCCAGCCGGCGGACTCCTCCACGTCGATCCCCAGTTCGCGGGCGCGGTCCGGATACCGTTGCGCCGCGTCCGCCGCCGCCACCAGATTCTGGCTGGCCATCAGGTTGGTGTACACGTTGTTGTCGGCCACCGCGCTGTACTCATCCGGCCCGGTTACCCCGTCGATGTGGAACCGGCCCTGGGCATCGTGGTGGCCCAGCGAGCGCCACAGCCGCGCCGTCTGCGTCAGCAGGTCCATCCCCGGGCCGTGGTCGAACGCCTTGTCGCCGGTGGCGTCGACATAGCGGATCACCGCGTCGGCGATGTCCGCGTTGACGTGAAAGGCGGCGGTGCCCGCTGGCCAGTAGGCCGAGCATTCCTGGCCGGCGATCGTCCGCCACGGGAAGGCCGCGCCCTTCAGCCCGAGCTGGGCTGCCCGCTCGATGGCCAGCGGAAGCGTGCTGTGCCGCCACCGAAGGGCGCTGGCCGCCGCGCGCGGGACCGTCATGGTGAGCACCGGCAGGACGAAGGCCTCGGTATCCCAGAACGCGTGCCCGTCGTAGCCCGGGCCGGTCAGCCCTTTCGCCGGGATTGCCCGGTTCTCCGCGCGGGCGCCCGCCTGCAGGACGTGGAACAGCCCGAAGCGCACCGCCTGCTGTATCTCGGTGTCACCGTCGATCTCCACGTCGGCCTTATCCCAGAAGTCGTCGAGGTAGGCACGCTGCTCGGCAAGCAGCCCGTCCCAGCCGGTCTGCCGGGCTCCGCTCAGCGCGGCCCAGACCTGATCGCGCACGGCAGTCAGCGAGCGCTCACCCGACCAGCCGTAGCCGACGAACTTGATCACGCGCAGCCGCTGCCCCGGCTGCAGGACCATGGTTGCCGTGACAATGCCACCGTCGGGGTACGCACGCGACTCGACATGCACCCCGGCTGGACAGTCGATCTGGTGATCCATCGCCGCGCCGACGCGCAGCCCGCTGCTCGCGGTCTGGTGCACCAGCACGACGGTCGCTGCATCGGCACTGTAGAACTCGCTCGTCAGCGGGTTCTCGAGCATTGCGGCGACGCGGGGGTCTCCGCCCGCTGGCGGCAGCTGCTCATTCGCGAGGAGCTCGGATTGCACCGCGATCCGGGCCGGCTCTTCAAGCGGCTCCACCTCGTAGCAGACCGCCGCTATCGCCCGCTGGGTGAACGACACCATCCGGGTCGAGGAAACCCGGACGGCCCGGCCGGCTGGCGACACCCACTCGGCCCGCCTGCTCAGCACCCCCTCGCGGAAGTCAAGCAGCCGTTCGTGCGCGCGCAGTTCGCCATAGCGGACGTCGAAGGGCTCGTCGTCGACAAACAGCCGGACCATCTTGCCGTTGGTCACGTTGATGACCGTCTGCCCGGATTCAGGAAAGCCGTATCCAGCCTCTGCATAGGGCAGCGGGCGCAGCGCGTGCACCCCGTTGAGGTAGGTCCCGGGCAAGCCGTGCGGCTCGCCCTCGTCCAGGTTGCCCCGCCACCCCAGGTGCCCGTTCGACAATGCGAACACCGACTCTGTCTGGGCCAGCAGGTCCAGGTTCAGCTCGGTTTCCCGGAGCGACCACGGCTCTGCCGTGAACGCCGACTGCCGTATCACGGCCGGTCCAGCAGGTCGGCGAGGTCGGCCACCGTGATGTCGGCGCCGTGCGCCCTGAGCGCGGCCGCATGGTCGGCCCTGTCGACCCCGACCACGTAGCCGAAGTGGCCCGCCCGGCCCGCGGCCACGCCGGCCAGCGCGTCCTCGAAGACCGCTGCGGCGGACGGCTCCAGCCCCAGCGCGCGTGCTCCGGCAAGGAACGTGTCCGGGGCCGGCTTTCCCTTCAGGTGCTCCCGTTCGGCGACCACAGCGTCGATCCTCTCCTCGAACAGGTCGGCGATGCCCGCCGCGATCAGTACGTCGCGACAGTTGGCGCTGGACGACACCACCGCCCGGCGCAGCCCGGCGTCCCGGACTGCGCGGACGTAGCGGACCGAGCCCTCGTAGGCCTGCACCCCGTCCTCGCGGATCCGCCGTAGCAGGATCTCGTTCTTGCGGTTGCCAAGGCCCTGCACGGTCTGCGCGTCCGGCGGGTCGTTCTCGTCGCCTTCCGGCAGGTCGATGCCGCGGGAGGCCAGGAACGAGCGCGTGCCGTCGGCGCGGGGCTTCCCGTCGACGTACTCGCCGTAGTCACCGACCGGATCGAAGGGCACGAACGGCTGCCCGGTCTGCCGCGCCCGCTCGCGCAGGTAGCTATCGAACATCTCCTTCCACGCGGCGTCGTGCACCGTCGCCGTCTTCGTCAGGACGCCATCCAGGTCGAAGAGGCATCCGCGTATGCCCTCAGGGAGACCGAGGATCATGTGTTCCTCACCATCCGTAGATCCGGGCAGGCAGCTCATGCAAGGGCGCCTGATCCGGGCCAGGATAAATGATCATGACTGTGATGTCGTCAGGGTCGCGTCCCTCCACCGCAGTTGCCTGCGCGCTGGTGCGGGTGTCGCGGTACGCAGAACGCTGCTTCAGCGCGCGCTCGCATCGGTCAAGATCTTCTTTCCCGCTGGCGGTCCAGACGACGTACTGGACGCCGATGCCGCCGAGCGCATGCTCGGCATTGGCGCCCATGGCGCGCAGGATCAGCTGCGTCCCGTCCGCGCCGGCCAGCAGCGCGGCAGTGGGGCTGCGGTCGGCGATCTCCAGCGTAAGGATGTCTAGGTAGAAGTTCACCGACCGGTCAAGGTCACGCACGAACATGACCACCGAGTCGATGCGGGCACCCTGCGCCATCTTCTGGCCCTCCCCTGCTGGTTCGTGAGCGGCCTGTCGCTCTGGTTGGCGAGCGGCCTGTCGCTGGCCACCACTTCTGCTGGAATGCGGACTGCCGGCGGCCACTGTAAGTGTCGCCTGCCCATGATCCCGCTATTCCGGCGCCTGGGCGGCCGCTCCGGCCGTGTTCATGACCGGCTTGGCGCTGCGGCGCGCCGAGCTAGCCAGGGGAGCCATCACTTAGCGTGACAGCAGCTCAAGCTCGCCCGAGTCGATGCGGACGGCGATGGTATGAGCCGCCCTGGCAGCCTGCGGGATCCCGGCGTGCACGTAGCCCGCCGTGACCTGCTCGCTGATCGCGTAGTGGGCGCTGGCCGGCAGCCGGAGCGTGGCCTGCGCGGAGATCAGCGTGAGGGCGACGTGCCGGGGCGCGGTGACGAAGGTGGCGCTCATGTGCCCGGAGGTGATCGCGGCCCGCAGCGACTCCGAGCGCAGCCCGGTCGCGCTGATATCCGCGCTGCGGGCGGTAATGCGCAGCGGTCCGTCCAGGTGGGAGATGATGACGTGACCCGATGGCTGGCGCAGCACGACGGCAGTGCGCCACGGCACGACGAGCCGGTAGTTCCCCGTGCACGGGCTCGCTGCGGCACACCGGTAGGACAGCAGCAGTACGCCGGCGATGCGGTTGAGCCTGGTCGTGGCGATCGGGGCGTGGCCGCTCCAGTGCAGCTCCCCGGTCAGCGTCACCGCGCCGGCGGCCGAGCCGTCGATGGTTACCTGCCCGGGTGCTGCCAGCAGTTCGACCGTGGCAGCGGGCCGGGCGATGACGGAGACCGCGTGCGACGCGCCGCCGCCGGAGAGGCTGCCGCTGCCCGCGGGCGTGCCGCCGCCTGCCGATGCCGCCACGGTGGCAACTACCGCGACGAAGGCGGCCGCGGCAAGCGCGAGTGCCACGGTGCGCCGCCGCGGTGATTTCGGCGCGGCCGCAGCGTGGCCGGCGTCACCAGGGGTGCGAAGTTCGTCCATGGGCGTCCATTTGCCCGGCGGCAGGCGGTTGATGCGTGTCCGGGGCGGGTTATGCGTGTACGGGGGGCGGGTTATGCGCGTCCGGCGACCTCGGCCGCGCAGCGGTAGCCGCTGCGCAGCGCGCCCTCCATGTAGCCCTGAAAATTCACCGACGTGTGCTCGCCGCCGAAATGGAGGTTCCCGTGCCGCCTGCCCTGGATGCCGTTGAAGGCGGTGTACTGACCGACCTTGAGGTAGGAGTACGCGCCGCCGATGTGCGGGTCTCCTGACGACCAGGCATAGAAGGCCTTCCCGTTGAACGCGGCCCTGACGCCGGGGAAGTCGGTCTCGAAGCAATCGAGGAAGTCGGCCGCCATGGCGGCCGGCGCCGGGCCGTAGTAAGAGGTAAGCCCGTATCGCCGGCCGATGTCCGCGCCGACGGCGCCACCGGGCAGCGCGACCAGGATGCCTGGCTTTCCGCGCTGGTCGATCGTTGTCTCCCAGCCGCCCTGGACGATCCGGTCGGTATACAGGTTGCCTGTCCAGCCGTCGGCGTTCCATACCCGGCTGGAGAACTGCAGCTGGATCTTCGAGTTCGAGCCGAGCGGCTCGTGGCGGATCGCCCGGAGCTGCGGCGGCGGCAGCTCAATGCCGCGCAGCTCGACCTCGCGGAGCCTGGTGAAGGGCAGCGCAAGCACGACGTGATCGGCCTGCACCTCGCTCGTGCGCAGGCCGCTGGCGAACGTGCAGGCGTATCGCCCGTGGCCGCGTCCCCGCCGGGCAACGAGCCGCTCGCCGAGACGGATGGTTCCGGCTGGCAGCCGGCTGACGAGACCGGAGATGAGCTGATCGTTCCCGCCCCTGATGTGCCACTTCTCGTCGGTGCCCGACAGCTGCGGCTGCCGCCTCGGCTGCAGACCGCTGGGCGAGCTGTCATACAAGCCGAGCAGGTAGATCAGGTTCAGCGCTGACTGTTCCTCGGCGGGCCCGCCGTATTCATCGAGCAGGACAGCCACGCAGAGGCGGCCGAAATCGGACTGCAGGCCGCCGCGGATGTTCTCCTCGATCCACTGGGTCGCGGGCATGTGGTCCCAGCGCCACCCCCAGGCGGTATGCCGATTGTGCAAGGTCGGCCAGGGAGCCTTGTCATTGGCCGCATCGAAGAACAGCCGGAAGGCCCAGTCCTGCCACTCGCGGTTCAGCGCCGCCTGCCGCCAGAAGCGGCCGCCGAACCGCAGCCGTTCGTCCTGGGCATGGGTGTGCGGCGGATACCTGTTCACGTTGTCCAGCGGCAGGCCGAAGCTCGCGGCCAGGCCGCGCGTGGCAGTGTGCTCGCTGGAGATGAACTCACCATGCTGCTCGGCGAACTGACCTGCATCGAAGAAGCCGCGCAGGGTGTAGACCCGGCCGCCTGCCCGAACCGGGTTGTACTCGTAGATCTCGCTGCGGATGCCGTGGCGCCGCCACAGCCGGTAGGCGCAGCCGAGCCCGGCCAGGCCCGATCCGACGATCACGACGCGCGGGCGGTGGCCGGAGCCGGGTGCCGCGTGCCCTGATCGCCGGAAGGCTGCCGGGAGCGTCGCCGCCATGGCCGCAGCGCCCGCACCGCCGAGCACCGTCCGCCGCGACATCACGCTGCTCTCGGCCGCCGGTCCCCCGGCTCCGGCCGCCGGTCCCCCGGCTCCGGCCGCCGGTCCCTCGGCTGCTCCGGCCGCCGGTCCCCGGGCTCCGGCCGCTAGCACCTGGCGTGCCGTCAAAGCGCGCGCATCCTGTTGTTGCGCGCGGCGTGCTCAACCTCGGCAAGTCCCAGCGCCTCAAGGACGGGAGGAACATAGTTACCGAACCGGCCGCGCAGTCCCTTTTTCAGGCCATACCAGCCGCCAACCGGATTGGCAGCGGACCGGGCCCATGCCTCGACCGTCCCATCCTGGGCCTCCTTCTGCTCGTCGGCGTTGCCGAGCGGCATCCAGTCACCGTGTGCCCGCAGCATCGCGTGCAGGTCATCGATGCAGCGGAGCTCGTAGCGCAGCTGGGTCGAGCCAACCTGGACAACCAGCGCAGGCGGGTCGTGCTTCTCATCCCGCCATGCCTCGTATTCGGACTTGCCGGGCGGCGTGGTCAGTATCCATGGATCGTCCGTGGTTCCTGATCCAGCGGCACCGTTCTTCGTCATGCTGCTCCCTCCGTGGTGATCCCGGCGATTATTCCACCGGATACATGACATCTCGTGTCATGATTCAGGGCTATCTTTGGCCTGTGCGTGCTAGCCGCCTGGTCGAGCTGACGAGCCTGCTGCAGACCCGGGGCCGGATGACCTCCCGCCAGCTCGCCAGCCAGCTGGAGGTATCGCAGCGCACCATCATCCGCGACATCGAGGCACTGAGCTCAGCGGGCGTTCCGGTCTATGCCGTTCGGGGGCAGCGAGGCGGATTCGAGCTGCTGGACGGATTCAGCAGCGGCCTGCCTGCTGCCGGTTACCGGCGGGACCGCGCGGCTCCCGGCGCCGGGGCGCAGCGTGCACGGGTCCGGCTGTCACCGCGCGGCCGCAGGCTCGCGGCGCTCACCGGCCGGCCCGCCGGCCTCCGGATCCGCAGGAACGCCTCTCCCGTCCCGGGACGCGAGGACTGGGCCGAGGCTTCGGTACGGATCGACTCGGTCGGCTCGGCGGTGCTCGACATACTCGCGCTCGGGGCCGAGGTCGAGGTACTGCGCCCGGCGGAGCTGCGAGCCCGTGTCGGCGAGACGGCCAGGAAGCTCGCCGAGCTGCATCGCGACGGCGGGCCTGGCCGTCCGGCACTGCGGGCCCTATCGTGAATGGCGTGGTCGTCGAGATCAGTAGTGCAGCGGCCGAGTTCATCGGCCAGCGCGGCGGCCGGCTCTGGGTGTGGGCTGCGCATCCGCGGATGTGCTGCGCGGGCGCCCCGCCCTGGATGCATGCCGCCACGCAGGCTCCGGCGGGTATCTCCGGGTTCCGGTCACTCACCGTGGCAGGCGTGCAGCTCAGCTTCCGTGCCTTCGGTGGCCGGCAGCCTGATCTGCTGGAAATCGCCCTGCACGGCAGGCGCAGCCCCAGAGTGGAGGCTTACTGGGACGGCTGCCTGATGGCGATGATCTAGCGGGCAGCCGAGCAGTAACGGGCGGGCCGAGCAGTAACGGGCGGTCAGTGGATGTGGCTGGCGGGTCCGGCGGCGGCATCGGCCGGCCACTGGTAGCTGGTGACGGTGCCACTGTCAATGGTCACCTCGCCGGCCGGCGTGCTCGCGTCACGCCAGATGGTGTAATCACCGGCGGCAAGCTCCGGGTAGACGGCCGCATACTGCACGCTGCCCCCAGCACGGCGTTCCCGCACTTGTGAGTGCGTGCGCCGGGGAGCCCCGATGCCGTGCTGGCTTATCTCGATCTCGTGGCCGTCCAGGTCGGCCGGGGTATGCAGCACCAGGGCGCCAACGCCCGGGCCGACATTGAGCACCACGCTGCCCGAGCCGGAGGGGCCGAGTACGGATTCGGTCATCGCGCTGTGCTCCTGCCTTCCATCGCAGCCGCGGGTACCGGGAGTCGGCCAGCGCGACGTCAGCGCTGGCCCGCAGCCGGTACCCATCTCCCCAGGTCAGGACGGGTTGTGGTAACCGTCGTAGGGCACGCCCATGTAGGGGAACGTGGTCAGCGGCTTGTTGTTGACGCTGCTGCCGGTCAGGCCATCGGTGACGTCCCCGACCACCTTATCGACCTTGTACTTCGGGTCGACCAGCGGGAAGACCGCTCCGGCGATCGCCCGCAGCTCGATAGTGACCACATCGTCGGCTATCCGGCGCCCGTTCGGGAAACCCGCGGCGTCGCCGCCGATGAGACCGAGGATGCTGTACGTCTTGGAGCTGGTGGGCGTGGGCGGAATCGACGTGTTGAGCCGCAGCATGTCGGCCTCGACCGTGCCGGTGAAATTCGTGAAGCCCTTGATCAGTCCGGACGGGATGCCGGTGAGCAGAATGGCCTCCAGGTCCGCGCGCGGCGTCCCGGCCTTGTCGAGGGCGGCGAGATGGGGGAACGCGCCCGGGTACAGGACGGGCAGCAGCCCGGCCAGCTCGGGGTGCGCGACGTAAGTGGCGAACTGCTTGTCGTGTGCCGGATGCTGCCTGTTCCAGTAGTTCTTCTTGCCGAGCGGCACGAGAACCTCGTTGAAGAGGGGGTTGCCGAGCCGCGAGACCTGGGTGAACGGGCCGCTGACGAAGCTGTCGGTGCTCTCGTCGGCGGCTACCCGGGCGCGCTGCCGGCTCGCGCTCGTCCATACGCCGATCGTCGGGCGTCCCGACCTGGTCAGATGGGAGATCGGCACCTGGATCGCGATGGAGTGCACGTTCAGGCGGTTAGTGGCGTTCACGCCGGGCGCGCTCTTGAGGCCCTCGGCCTTCGCGAAGACGTTGAACTGCTCCAGCGGGCGCAGGTTACCCAGGTCGAAGATAGATCCGAGGTCGACGTAGAACTCTTCTGCGCGCTGCCCGGCGAAGACTTTGATGCCGTCGCTCAGGTGGTGAACGGCAGGATGGCCGAGCTTCGCCTCGTAGTCCGGCGTGGACAGTACGCCGACGTTGCACGGCGGGCAGGCAAGCTTGCCCGCCAGGACGCGAGAGCCGGAGTGGTCAACCTTGGTGACCTTGTAGAACTGCTTGCTGTTCCAGTTCGGGTCGCTGAGCGATCCAATCGGGCCCGTGTTGTAGAGGAAGCTCGTCGGCGTGGTCAGCTTCGTCTCGAAGCGGAACTGGTAGGTGATGTCGGGCTTGCCGTCACCGTTGTTGTCGACGTGAATCTCATACAGGACGTCGTCGCCGAACTCGTAGAAGTTCGGGCCGCCTGCGGGCTCCTGCAGCGGGATGTAGTTGGCGATCAGGGTGACGCTGTCGGGCCGGTCTGGGCTGACAAACGCGTATACGTCGGTGCTGTCGGCGACCGGATCCTTCGAAATCTCCGGCGCCTCGCGATGCGAAGACATCAATTACCTCACAAGGTTGTGCTGGGAATGGCAGGGCGCGGGGCCGTCGTCAGCGGCTTGCTCGAACCAGGCGTGCGGCCAGCTCCGGGTCATGCACGCGGGAGTGGCTGGTGCCGCGGAACACGTCGATCTCGCCGGACCTGGCGTCGCGCACATGCACGACGACCTGCTCCGAGGCGTCCGCGTCCGCTTTCCCGGCCGCCGCGCCGCGCGCAGCCGGTGCAGCCGGCCGCGCTGCGGCCGCGAATGCCGGGGCCGCGGTACCGGCGAGAGCGGTCGCGGCGATCCCCGCGGCCCCTACGCCCGCGGCGCCGCGCAGCACCGAACGCCGTGTCGGGCGCTGCTGCTCCTGTAGATCCTCAGTGGTGCGGCCTGCGGGCGGGCTTGAGTCGTCGTGACCAGGCATGTGTATCCCTTCCGGACTGCGGAGATGATTTTCCGGCACGCTCGTATTTCGGCTCGGGTAGCCGGATGGATGGGTCTGGCCCCCGCTGAAGTCAAATCGTTATATTTTGAGCCATCGGAGCAGCGGCAGCCGGTAGGGCAGTGCTGCCGGGCAGGCAGCCGATGGACCCGGAGTCCGCCTGGGCGAGTCGTCGAACGGCCTGACGGCGCCCGCGGTGAGGCGCGATGATGGCACACTCCATTGAGATCCGTCCGGGCCGGGACCCGGCTTGCTGCGTGCTGGCCATTGCCCAGGCCGCTGCCTGGACGAGACTGGACTCTTGAGCAGTGACAGCGAATTCAGATAAGAGCAAGGTGCAAGAACCGAATAGCTTCATCGGCCGCGAGCGCGAGCTGGCGGAACTGCGCGGCCTGCTGCAGGCCGCACGGGCCCTGACGCTGTGCGGCACGGGCGGCATCGGGAAGTCGCGGCTTGCCATCCGCATGCTGGCGGGGCTCAGTGACGACTTCCCCGACGGCGTGTGGTTCATCGAGCTCGGTGACCTGCAGCAGTCCGATCTCGTCGCTCGCGTCGCAGCTGCGGTCGGCGTCATCGAGGAACGCGGGCGGCCGCTGCTAGAAACACTTGCCGACGCGCTCGCGCCGCGCCGGCTGCTGGTGGCGCTGGACAACTGCGAGCATCTGATCGACGCGGCCGCACACTTGTGCCAGCGGCTGCTGGCCAGCTCGCCAGGGCTCCGGGTGATGGTGACGAGCCGCGAGCCGCTGCGCGTGGCAGCCGAGGTCGTCTTCCAGGTGCCAGCGCTGTCGGTACCGCCGGCCGGTGCCAGCGATCCGGCGGAGCTGTCGCGCTACGAGGCGGTCCGGCTCTTTACCGACCGTGCCGCTGCGGCAGCGGGCGGATTCGTCATCACCGAAGGCAATGCCGCGGCCGTCGCGGCACTCTGCCGCGCGCTGGATGGCGTGCCGCTGGCCATCGAGCTCGCCGCCGCGTGGGTCCGCGTGCTGTCGGTGGAGCAGATCGCTGCCCGCCTCGGTGACCGTTTCCAGCTGCTGACGAGCGGAGACCGAACGGCCCCGCCGCGCCAGCGCACGCTCCGCGCCACGATCGACTGGAGCCACGATCTGCTCACTACCCGCGAGCAGGTGATGTTGCGGCGGCTGTCGGTCTTCGCGGGCTGGTCCCTGGAGATGGCCGAGGAAGTCTGCGCCGATGATGAGCTGCCAGCGGCGCAGATGCTCGACCTGATCACCGCGCTGGTGGACAAGTCACTGGTGGTAGTCGAGCCGGAAGCGCTCGGCCAGACCAGGTACCGCCTGCTCGACACCATCCGCGAGTATGCCGCGGACCGGCTTGCCGGTGCGGGAGAGGCGGACGCGAGGCATCGCAGGCTGCGGGATTACTCCCTGCGGGTGGCAGAGGAGTCGATGGCGGTCGGCATGGCGATCATCCCGGCGCCATGGTCGGCGAGCGTCGATGCCTTCCGGCGGTACGACCTCGAGGCCGATACCGCGCTGCAGGTGCTGAGCCGCTGCCTGGCAGACGGCGACGTGGAGGCAGGCCTGCGGCTCTGCACCGCTCTGCGGCCGTGCTGGATCGTCCGGGGAACGTTCGCCGAGGGCGGCGGATGGTTCGACTCTTTCCTCGCCATCGAGGCACCGGGGCTGGCCGCAGGCGTCAGGGGCCCGGCCCTGGTCGGCCGCGCGCAGCTTGCCCTCTCCAGCGATCCTGCCGGAGCGCGGCAGTGGGCGCGCGACGGCCTGGCGCTGTGCCGCGCCGCGGGCGACGAGTTCTGGACCGCGGCGGCCCTCAACCTGCTCGCGGAGGTTGCCCTGCACACCGGGCGGACGGACGAGGCGGTGCTGCAGGCCGGTGAGGCGCTATCGCTCGCCCGCGCTGCCGGTGACGGATGGAACGAGGGTTACGCCCTCGCCAGCCAGGCGGCAGCGGCCGGGCAGCGCGGCAATCTCCGGGAGGCCAGGGAGCTCGCGGACGCCTCGATCACCGTGATGCGTCACATCGACCAGCAATGGGGCATTGCGCGCACGCTGATGGGGCTCGGCGATCTTGCCCGGTTACGCGCCGACCCCGCGGGGGCCCGCAAGCATTACCTGGATGCGCTGCCCATCCTGCGCGAGGTCGAGTCCAGGCCGGAGATCGCCCGCTGCCTGGCGGGCCTCGCACGGGTGGCGCTCGACCAGGGCGAGTTCAGCGCAGCGCGGCAGCATCTGGCCGAGAGCCTCCGGCTGAGCCAGTCCACCGGCTCCCGGATCAGCGTGGCCCGCGGGCTCGAGGCGTTCGCTGCGCTCGCCGCGCGTGAGGGGCAGCCCGATCGTGCTGTGCAGCTGGCAGCCGCTGCCGCCACTCTGCGCGCGGCGGCGAAGCTCCCTCCTCTTTCCGGGGCCAGGACCGAGCAGTACATGGCAGCAGCGCGCGGTCTCGGGGATCCTGCCATTCAGCGGCTGTGGGCCACCGGATCCGGCATGACTCCGGAGAGCGCCGTCGCGCTGGCCCTGGACGCAGCCGGGCAGCCGCCCTCCCCCGCTGGCTCCGCCTCCCCCGCTGGCTCCGCCTCCCCCGCTGGCTCCGCCTCCCCCGCTGGCTCCGCGCCGCGTGCTGGGTCCGCGCCGCCCGCCGGGGGCGCCGCGGTGTTCCCTGCCGGGCTGACGCCACGTGAGCGGCAGATCGTCGCGCTCATCGCCAAAGGCCGCAGTAATAAGGCCATCGCCAGTGAGCTCTTCATCAGCCCGGCCACGGCTGCCAGGCACGTCGCCAACATCCTCGCCAAGCTGGGGTTCTCCTCGCGCGCCGAGGTTGCCGCATGGGCGAGGGAACGGAGCTAGCCGGGCTCGATCTCGGCGGAATCCGTGAGCCTCAGCTTGCGCCGGGCCCGCTCGTAGAACGTCGTGCTGCCGAGCCTGATGACCTGGGCCGCGTCCGGCCGCGCTCGCAGTTCAACGCGATCACCGGGGCCCACGTAGCGCGCGACCATGCCGTCGACCTCGATGGCCAGCCGGCCGCTGGACGGGAGTATGTCCAGCGCGAGGGTGTCGTGGATCGACAGGACCATGCCGCGGTTGTAGGCCGAATGCGCGGCAGCCGGGGTAACGAGCAGTGCCTCGACCGACGGGCTCATGATCGGACTGCCTGCCGCGAAGCTATACGCGGTCGAGCCGGTCGGCGTCGCGACCACGACGGCATCCGCGGCATAGCTGACGAAAGGCGAGGAATCCACCAGCAAGCCGACCCGTGCGCTGCCGTGCCCGGGGACGCGGACGACGACGACGTCGTTGAAGGCGGTCATGGTCAGGCCGTCGACCTCGGCGTCCACGGCCAGCCGGGATTCGGTGCTGTACTGGCGGGAGTCGATCGCGGCCAGCGCGGCCGGCAGCTCAGGGATGTCCACTTCCGCGAGGAACCCGAGCCTGCCGAGATTGACGCCGAGCACCGGGACCCGGTGGCCGTCGGCCAGCCGCATCGCCCTCAGCATGGTGCCATCGCCGCCGAGGCTGACGATCAGGTCGCAGTGCTGGCTCAGCTCCGCGGCGCTGACCGCGATGGCACCCTGCACCCGGGCGATTTCCCCGGTGACGCCGAATACCTTCCCGCCGCGGGCAGTGGCCCAGTCCATCACCGCGCCGACAGCATCGCCGCAGTTACGGAGCGGATGCAGGACCAGCCCTATCGAATGCATGCTGTCACCCTGTCCCGTTCAGTGCCCTGTGCTGCATTCAGTGCCTCAGTCCCGTTCAGCGCCTGAGCTAGCCCGCGCTTGACGCGGCCCAGATGTTGATCCCGGACTCCACCGCGTCGGCGTCGATCGCGGCGAGTTCCCCGGCGGTAAAGGCCGTGTTGCGGGCCGCGGCCAGGTTCTCCTCTAGCTGGGTCACGCTGCCCGCGCCGATCAGCACCGAGGTGACCCGATGGTCGCGCAGTGCCCAGGCCAGTGCCAGCTGCGCCAGCGACTGCCCGCGGGCCCGCGCGATCTCGTTTAGCGCCCGGACGTGACCCAGCGTCGCGTCGGTCAGCTGATCGGCCCCCAGTGAGCTGCCGCCTTTGCTGGCACGCGAGCCGGCCGGGACCCCGTTCAGGTATTTGCCGGTGAGAACGCCCTGGGCGAGTGGCGAGAAGGCAATGCAGCCGGCCCCCTCGCGTTCCAGCACGGCGAGCAGGTCCTCCTCGATCCAGCGGTTCAGCATGGAGTAGGAAGGCTGGTGGATCAGCAGCGGTACGCCGAGCTGGCGGAGGATCGCGGTCGCCTCGGCGGTCCGCTGCGCCGAGTACGACGAGATCCCGGCGTACAGCGCCTTCCCCGACGTGACCGCCGTGGCGAGCGCGCCCATGGTCTCCTCAAGCGGCGTGTCAGGGTCGAACCGGTGGCTGTAGAAGATGTCGACGTAGTCCAGGCCCATCCTGCCCAGCGACGCATCCAGGCTGGCCAGCAGGTACTTGCGGGAGCCATGGTCCCCGTAGGGCCCCGGCCACATGTCGTAACCCGCCTTGGTGGAGATGACCACCTCGTTGCGGTAGGGCCGCAGGTCCTCGTGCAGGATCCTGCCGAAGTTGATCTCGGCCGTGCCGTACGGCGGACCGTACTTCAGTCTTCCCAAAGGATCATCTGTCGTGCTGAGCGAGCTTCCCCCGTAGTTGTTGGCGAGGTCGAAGTGCGTGACGCCGAGGTCGAACGCGCGCAGGATGATGGCCCGCTGCATATCGAGCGGCCGGTCAGAGCCGAAGTTCTGCCACAGCCCGAGCGATATCTCGGGCAGCTTGAGCCCGCTGCGCCCGCAGCGCCGGTAAGGGATTTGCTCGTAACGATCAGCCGCGGCAACGTAGGTCATGCGGCAAGTCTGTCATGCAAGCTGCTACGGCAGCTTCCAGTCCACGGGCTGCGCGCCGGCCTGCTCCAGCAACCTGCTGGCCCGGGAGAATGGCCGCGAGCCGAAGAAACCGCGGTCGGCCGAGTTCGGGCTGGGATGCGCCGACTCAATGCAGCGCGCGCCGCCGAGCAGCGGCGCCAGGCTGCGGGCATCACGGCCCCAGAGGATCGCCACCAGCGGGCTGCCGCGACCGGCGAGCGCACGAATGGCCTGCTCCGTGACCTCTTCCCAGCCCTGCCCGCGGTGCGCGCCCGGCTTGCCGGGTTCCACCGTCAGCACCCTGTTCAGCAGCATTACGCCGCGCTCGGTCCAGGGGCTCAGGTCGCCCGAGGCCGGCCGCGGGTAGCCGAGGTCCTCGCCGTACTCACGGAAGATGTTGACCAGGCTCGCGGGCAGCCGCCGCGCCTCCGGCGGCACCGAGAAGCTCAGCCCGACGGGATTGCCAGGTGTCGGATAGGGATCCTGGCCGACGATCAGCACCCGCACGTCGGCGAACGGCTGCCGGAACGCCCGCAGCACCAGGTCGCCAGCAGGCAGGTAGCTGCGGCCGGCCGCGACCTCGGCCCGGAGGAAG
>Ga0302229_10000350_pt1 | contig 35726 bp, 30 predicted proteins | sample II_Palsa_N1_3_FD_193518 | JGI IMG/M metagenome (GOLD analysis project Ga0302229, IMG submission 193518) | Peat permafrost microbial communities from Stordalen Mire near Abisko, Sweden - II_Palsa_N1_3 | ecosystem: Environmental > Terrestrial > Soil > Palsa > Peat permafrost | place: Sweden... | reverse complement strand
CTTGCGCGTGGGATCCTGATCAGACATATGCATCTTCCGCCTTGCCGCCTATCGCGATCTGGCCGCTTTCTGCCAGGTTGCGCACGATCTGCAAAATGCGGCGTTGCTGCGTTTCCACTTCGGAGACGCGTACCGGGCCGCGCGCATCGAGGTCTTCGGCGAGCAGTTCGGCCGCACGCTGCGACATGTTCGAGAGAAACTTCTGCCGCAGTGCGGGCGGCGCACCCTTCAGCGAAATGATCAGCGCTTCGGACTCGACTTCCTTCAGCAGCAACTGGATCGCGCGGTCTTCCAGGTCCAGCAGGTTCTCGAACACGAACATCTGATCGACGATCTTCTGCGCGAGTTCCGCGTCGTACTGGCGGACGTTTTCGAGCACGCCTTCTTCGTGGTTGCTCGACATGAAGTTGAGAATTTCCGCTGCCGTGCGGATGCCGCCCATCGGGCTGCGCTTGAGGTTGTCGCTGCCGGACAGGAGACCGGTCAGCACGTCGTCCAGTTCGCGCAGCGCGGCCGGCTGGATGCCGTCGAGCGTGGCGATACGCAGCAGCACGTCGTTGCGCAGCCGCTCGGTGAAGCAGGCGACGATTTCCGACGCCTGGTCGCGGTCCAGGTGAACGAGGATGGTCGCGATGATCTGCGGGTGCTCGTTCTTGATCAGCTCGGCCACCGCGGCGGAATCCATCCACTTCAGGCCTTCGATCCCGCTCGTATCGCTGCCCTGCAGGATCCGGTCGATGATCGCGCCGGCCTTGTCGTCGCCGAGCGCCTTGGTCAGCACCGAACGGATGTAGTCGCTCGAATCGAGCGACAGGGCCGTGTGCTGCTCGGCCTCGCGCACGAACTCGTGCAGCACCTCGTCGACCTGCTCACGCGTCACGTTCTTCAGCGCGGCCATCGCCACGCCGATCTTCTGGACCTCGCGCGGCCCGAGAAACTTGAATACCTGCGCCGCTTCTTCCTCGCCGATCGACATCAGCAGGAGTGCGCTTTTCACTACGCCTTCAGCGCTCATCGGACACCCAGCTCTTAACGACAGTTGCAACGATCTTCGGATCCTGGCGCGCGATGTTGCGTGCGTATTCCAGGTTCCGCTCGAATTTGTGTTTATCGCTTTCCAGCGCCATCAGCTCGGACTCGCCGTCGTCCTCGCGGGCCGCGCTGCCGCTGCGCTCGGCTGCCGGCAGGCCGTCGAGCAGGATCGGCTCGTCCGGCGAGGGCAGGGCGGCGGCAGCCGGGGCCGGCGGCGGGAAGGCGCGGCGCAGCGCCGGCTTGACCATCACGAAGTACAGGAACAGGGCGACCGCGCCGATGCCCAGGTACGTGGCGATCTGCTTGGCCAGCGCGATCATGTCCGGCGTGCGCCACCACGGCAGATTCGCGTTCGGGTCGACATCGGCGGTGAAGGCGCTGTTGACCACGTTCACCGAGTCGCCGCGCTCGGCGCTATAGCCCATCGCATCCTTCACGAGCTGGGTGACCTGGGCGTTCATCTCCGGCGTCATCGGCTGCATGGTCGCGTGACCCTTCGCATCCACGACGCGCATGTAGTTCACCACCACCGCCACCGAAAGACGCTTGATGCCGCCCATCGATTGCTGGACGTGACGCACGGTCTTGTCGAGCTCGTAGTTGGTGGTGGCGTCCTTGCGGTCGCTCACCGGCGTGGTGGTCGCGCCGCTCGCGCCGTTCGGCGCGTTGACCGGCGCCGAGGCCGGTTGCGGCGGCTGGTTCGACAGTGCGCCCGGCACGCCCGAGGCGCCGCCTTGCGACAGCTCCGTGTCGGTGCTGGTCTGCTGGCTGCGAATGGCCGCCTGTTGCGGATTGCCGTTCGGGCCGTAGTTTTCCGAGGTCTGTTCGGACTGCGAGAAATCGATGTCGGCGCTCACCTGCGAGTGCGCATTGCCGCCGCCGAACAAGGGCGCGAGGATCGCGTCGATGCGCTGCTGCGTATTGTGTTCGACCTGCTGCACGTATTTGAGCTGGGTGGCGTCGAGTCCTGCGCCCGAGGGCGGCTGGGTCAGCAGGTTGCCGTCCTGGTCGACGATCGTCACGCCGTGTGCCGGCATGTCCGGTACCGCCGACGCCACCATATGGGTGATCGCGTTCACCTGGCCTTCGTCGAGCATGCGGCCCGGATACAGGTTCACCAGCACCGCGGCGGACGGCGTCTCATGGTCGCGCACGAACACCGAGGGCTTCGGGATCGCCAGATGCACGCGCGCCGTCTTCACGGCGTTGACCGATTCGATGGTGCGTTCGAGCTCACCTTCCAGTGCACGCTGGTAATTGACCTGCTCGGCGAACTGGCTGATGCCGAATTTCTCGTTGTCCATCAGTTCGAAGCCGACCGAGCCGCTCTTCGGCAGGCCCTGGGAGGCGAGGCGCAGGCGCATTTCGTGCACCTGCTCCGCCGGCACCAGAATCGCGCCGCCGCCGTCGGAGAACTTGTAGGGAATATTGGCTTGCTGCAGGGCGGTGATGATCGAGCCGCCATCCTGATCGGACAGGTTGCTGTACAGCACCTTGTAGTCAGGGGCGCGCGACCATAGCCACAGGCCGACCACCACGGCCACCAGCACGGCGACCGCGAAGATCAGCGGTGCGCGCGGGTTGCCGCGCATCTGCGTCAAACCTGATAGGCGCTGCGTAAAGTTGCCGCCGAGACCCCCACCGCCGAGGTCCGCGGCGCCGCCGGCCTGGCCGGCGCCGGCGGCGCCGCCAGGCGCTTGCGCGCCGGCGAGGCCCATACGGGCGTCGGGGTTGATCAACGAGTTGGCTGACGAATCCATGCGTCGGGTATCTCCGGGATGCCTGGGGTCCTGCCGCCTGCCGCCACACCGGGGTCGGCGGGCGCACGGACAGAGACTTTCACCATGGGAATTATGCGCAGCCACGGACAACCCGATTGCTCGAATAGAGCAGGGTTTCCCCCCTAGTTTCGGGCCTTTCGAAATAAGGCCGCTGATATTCTCTCGCTCAGATCGGCAGGGGTTGCTGCGGCAGCCATCGCTGCGGCAGCCCGCTGCGCCGCTCTACCTTCCTCTGGAGAGAACATGACAATGCCCGTGAACGCGCTTTCGTCGGCGCTGCAGCAAATGCAGGCGATGGCCGCGCAGGCCGCCGGCGGCACTGAACCGGCGGTGGATCAGGCTGGTGCGGCGAGCTCGAGCGGTTTTGCGTCGGCGCTCAAGGCGTCGCTCGACAAGATCAGCGACGACCAGAACACCGCGGCCGGCGAGGCGAAGGCGTTCGAAGTCGGCGCCTCCAACGTGTCGCTGAACGACGTGATGATCGACGGGCAGAAGGCCAACCTGGGCTTCCAGTTCGGCCTGCAGGTGCGCAACAAGCTGGTTTCGGCCTACAACGACATCATGCAGATGTCGGTCTGAAGCGATGGCCGGCACGGGTGCGCGGGGCGCGGGCGGGGGCTCGCGGCCGGGACCTGGCGCGCCGCCAGCCTGCAAGCCGCAATGCCGATTTTTACGCAAATTCGCCTTAAACCTCCTTACAGCGGCCTAAAGCTTTTCGGTTGCCCATCCGATAACCCAAGTAGAGGCAGGAGTCCGAGCGCGACGACGCGTCCGGTGAGACGTCTCATACTTTCCGAATCCGCAGTAAAGGAGGAGCGCCGATGTTTTCCCCAGGACACGCTGGAGCCAACGCATACGCACGTGTCGGCGTCGAGACAGGGGTGATGGGTGCGAATCCTCATCGTCTGGTCGTCATGCTCTATCAGGGCGCCCGCCAGGCCATCGCCCAGGCACGCATGCACCTGCAGCAAGGTGGCGTGGCGGCCGTGGCCGCACGCGGGGAGGCGATCAGCAAGGCGATCCGGATTATCGAAAGCGGGCTGCAGGCATCGCTCAACGTCGAAGCAGGCGGTGAGATTGGAGAACGTCTGAACGCGTTGTATAGCTATATGGCGCGTCGTCTGTTCGAAGCCAACGTAAAGCAGAGCGAGGCGATGCTGGTCGAGGTCGACCGCCTGCTGGCCACGCTCGAAGAAGCGTGGATCGGGATTGCCCCGGAGATCGCGCGGATGGCGGTACAGCCGTCCGCGGAAAGTATGAGATGACTTCGAACGCAGAATATTTTGCCCGCTACGAGGCGATCGCAGCGATTTCCGCACGCATGCTGATAGCAGCCCGTCGCGCCCTGTGGAACGATCTGGTGCCGTTACAGGAAGAGTACCGGCACCTCGTCGATGCGTTGAAAGACGCGGAAACCGGGGTGAAGCTCGACGAGCTGGAGCGCGCGCGCAAATTCGACCTGATCCGCCGGATTCTGGCGGACGACGCGGCGATCCGCGATCTCGCCAACCCGCGCATGGCGAACCTGTCGGCGCTGTTTGCCGGCCGGCCGGCCCGGGTGCTCAAGGAATTGTACGGAGCCCGCTGAGCTTTTTTGACTGCGATAAATTGACTGCGTTAGCCGCGCGCAGTTGAAGGTAGTAAATCCAAAGGAACCGGCATGAACGGAATCGACACGGCCATCGCTTCGCTGCTTGCGAGCCGGGTCGACAGTCTGCTCAATATCGCTCCCGGCGCGCCGTCCACCGCGCAAGCGGGGGCGTCCGCGCTGAACGTCGACACCCCCGTTACGCCCGGCGCGCCCGAGGTGCCGACGCCACCGCCGGCTTCCGCGCAGACCGCCTTGTCGGCGGTGGCGCTGACGCTCAATGCGATTGCGCTCTCCGGTGGCGACGTCACGCCGGCCATTCTCGGCCAGTTGCCCATCTGGCCCGCCGCACCGGCGCTCGACGTCGAGATGGCTGAACTCCCTCTGTTCGATTCGGCAGGCGGCCAGGCTGCGGAGGCGGGCAATGCCGCCCTCGCAGGCAATCCGAACGCCGCGAACGCCGCGAATGCGACGGGCACCTCTGGCACAGCCAATCCCACCAGCGCGACAGGCACGGGCGCCACGGCGGCCACCAGCGTGGCCGCGTCGCCGGTTCCGGTAGCCGCCTTGGCCGCCGCGCTCGAGCAGACTGTGGCAGGCAGCGGCCTGTTCTACGAGGCGCATCTGGCGCAGTGGCTCGCCGGCCAGTTCTCGCCGGCCGATCTCGCCAACGAACCGCAAAACCGCGTCCTCGATCCCGCCGCGCAGTTGCCGCTCGACTGGGCGGCCGATGCCGATGCGGGCGCGCAGCCGGGCTCGGCGTCGGCCTCAGCCTCGGCGCAGCAGGGCCGCGCCGGCAACACGCAGACCGCGAGCGGCGCCGAAGGGAACAGCGCGGCCCGCCCGATGACGTCGATCCTCTCGCCCCAGGCCGCGCGCTTCGCCGCCGGGGAAGTGCTGGCGAATTCCTTGTCCGATCTGTCCGCCCAGCCCGAACGCTCCGCTTTGCATGCGGCCGTCACCCAGACGAGCGATACGCCGAGCCAGGCGACCCAATCGGTTGCCGCGGCGATCAATGCCGCGACGGTTCCGCTGGTGCGCCAGCAACTCGACATGCTCGCCACGGGCCAGTTTCGCTGGACCGGCGAAGCGTGGCCCGGCGCGAAACTCGACTGGACCATTCAGCAGGAGGGCGACGAGTGGGAGCGCGGTGGTGGAGGGGCAGGCGCGGAGGAGGACTATCCGTGGCGTACGCGGCTCACGCTGTCGTTGCCGATGCTCGGCACCGTCGATACCGAACTGACGCTCACCGGCAACCGGCTGTCCGCGCGGGTGCTCGCCAGTCCACTCGGCGCGGCGCGGCTTGTGGAGCAAAGCGAAAGTTTCAAGCAGCGCCTCGCCGCCGCCGGGATTGAATTGAGCGGTCTGTCGATTCGCGAGGTGGGCGGGGCGGCGCCGGCGGGTTCGTCGAACGCGGCTGCTGCGGCCGCGGCTCAGGCCGCAGCCTCGGCCTATGCGCGTACGGCACCGGCCGACGACGCGCCGGCGGACACGCCGCGCCGCGGTTTCCGTACGGAGCGCGCCGAGCGCACGGAACGTCCCACGCGTCCGGAGCGTGCCGACCCGCCGACGCGTCCGTCACGCCCAGGCCGCCCGGACCGTGCCCAATGGCCGACCACGACGCCGGACACCGATTTCGACTGGGACATGTGATGAGCCGCACGCATCGCAAGAGCGCTGCCGCGCTCGTCTACGACGCCCAGAACAGCGACCTCGCGCCGCGCGTGATCGCAAAGGGCTACGGCCTGCTCGCGGAAATGATCATCCAGCGCGCCAAAGAGGCGGGCCTGTATGTGCACGAGGCGCCTGAGATGGTCTCGCTGCTGATGCAGGTGGACCTGGATGCGCGCATTCCGCCGCAGCTCTATCAGGCGGTGGCGGAGCTGCTGGCGTGGCTGCACCGGCTGGAAAGCGGCGCGGCGGACGAGCCGCCGTCGAGCGCGCTCGAGCCGATCGAACCCGTCGAACCCCTCGGGCGGTGAACGCCGGCCAGGCCTGGCATCGGGCGCGGGCGGCCTGAACGGGCCCGAGCCCGCGTCGCCGCCTGTTTCAATCCTAGAACCGCAGCATCAGTTTGAGCAGCGCGTTGACGCGCTTGCCATACGGCGGCGAGATCAGCCCCCGCGCGTTCCAGCGCGCCTGGGTGAGCACCGGCTTCATCTTCGAGAAGGTCGCGAAGCCTTCATAGCCGTGATACGCGCCCATCCCGCTGGCGCCGACGCCGCCGAACGGCAGGCTCTCGCAGGCCAGATGCATCAGCGTTTCGTTGACCGCCATGCCGCCCGCGATGGTCTCCTGCTCGACACGCCGGATGGTCGCCGCGTCGTCGTCGTACAGATACAGGGCGAGCGGACGCGGCCGGGCGTTGATCCATGCGATGGCGTCGTCGAGCGTGTCGTACGGTACGATCGGCAGCAGCGGCCCGAAAATCTCCTCCTGCATGAGCGCGGTCTCGTCGGCCGCGTTGGTCACGGCGATCAGCGGAAAGCGCCGCGTCGCCGCATCGGCGCCGCCGTCGGCGAGCGGATGGAGTTGCGCGCCGGCCGCTTGCGCCTCGTCGACGAGGCGCTGCAGCCGCGCGAAATGACGCTCGGAAATGATCGACGTGTAGTCGCGATTGCGCGCGAAATCCGGATACATCGCCGTCATGCGCGCGCGGGCCCGTTCGATGAAGGCCTGCTCCTTGCCGCGCGGCACCAGCACGTAATCGGGCGCGATGCAGGTTTGCCCGGCGTTCAGCGTTTTGCCGGCGACGAGGTTGTCCACCGCGTTGTCGAAGCGCGCATGCGGGCCGACGATGGCGGGCGATTTGCCGCCCAGTTCGAGCGTGACGGGCGTCAGATGCTCGGCGGCCGCGCGCATCACTTCATGGCCCACCTTGGTCGAGCCGGTGAACAGCAGATGATCGAACGGCTGCGCGCTGAAGGCGGCGGCGAGCGCGGCGTCGCCGTTGACCACGGTGACGTGGTCGCGCGAGAAGGTCTGCGCGATCAGTTGTTCGAACAGCGCGGAGGTGCGCGGCGTCAGTTCCGACATCTTGATGATGGCGCGGTTGCCGGCCGTGAGGGCGCTCACCAGCGGACCGCCGGCGAGCAGGATCGGATAGTTCCACGGCACGATGATGCCGACCACGCCGAGCGGTTGCGGGATCACCTTGGCGCGCGCCGGCAACAGCCACTTGTTGGTGCTGCGCCGCTGGGATTTCATCCAGCGCTTGCCGTGCCTGAGCGCGCCGTCGATTTCCCCTTTCAGGACGAGGAATTCCGCGAGCAGGATTTCTTCCTTGGCGCGGTTGCCGAAGTCCGCGTTCATGGCGTCGGCGAGCGCGTCGCGGTTGTCGCGCAGCATCGCGCTCAAGGCCTTCAGATACGCGGCGCGGGTCTCCCATGACGGATACGGCGCGCGCAGATACGCCTGGCGTTGTTCGCGCAGCAGCGCTTCGAGCGCGGCAATCTCCGGCAGATCGTTCTTCATGTCCACTCCCTTGATGGTTGTCGATGCGCGGTGGGCCGCGCTTATTGGCTTGCTGATGCGGATGGGCGATGCGGTTGGGCGATGCGGTTGGCAAACCGGCGAGGTGCAGGCCAGTGCGGTGCATCAAGCCGGAAAGGCCCGCTCGACAATCGCCGCGTGATCGAACGTGGCCGGCAGCGTGCCGTACACGCGCCCGCTCTCGCCGCAGCCGTCGACGAGGCGCGTCGCGATGAACGCATCGGCCACCGCCGCCGGCGCGTAGCGCACGAGCAGCGTCGCCTGAGCGGTCAGCACGATCTGCTGCGCGATCCGCCGCGCGGACGCTTCGCGGGTTTCCGGCGCCGCCTTGAGCGTCGCGGCGAGGCGCCCGAGCGCGGCCGTGAGCGCGGGATGCCCCTGCGCATCCGCACGCCACGCGGCGAACAGCGCCTGCGCGGCATCGGCTTCGCGTTCCATGGCGCGCAACACGTCGAGGCACATCACGTTGCCCGAGCCTTCCCAGATCGAATTGACCGGCGCCTCGCGATAAAAGCGCGCCATCGGCCCTTCTTCGACGTAGCCGTTGCCGCCCCATACCTCCATCGCTTCGCCGGTGAATTCGAGTGTCCGCTTGCATACCCAGTACTTCGCGGCCGGCGTGACGATGCGTCGCCAGGCGCGTTCTTCGGGTGCGCTCGCGGCATCTTCGAACGCCCGGGCAAGGCGCATGAACAACACGGTCGCCGCTTCGGATTCCAGCGCGAGGTCGGCCAGCACGTTGCGCATCAGCGGCTGCTCGGCCAGATGCCGGCCGAACGCGCTGCGATGGCGCGCATGGTGGATCGCCTGTACGAGCGCGGCACGCATCAAGGCGGCGCTGCCGATCACGCAATCGAGCCGCGTGTAGTTGGCCATTTCGATGATGGTCGGCACGCCCCGTCCTTCCTCGCCGATCAGGATGCCGAACGCGTCGAGAAATTCGACTTCGCTGCTCGCGTTCGAGCGATTGCCGAGCTTGTCTTTCAGACGCTGGATCTGCACGGCGTTCTTGCTGCCGTCCGGTGCGAAGCGCGGCACGAAGAAACAGGACAGGCCCTCGTGATCGCCGGTGCGGGCGAGCACCAGATGGGCGTCGCATTGCGGCGCGGAAAAGAACCACTTGTGGCCGACCAGCCGGTACTCGCCGCCGCGCCCACCGCCGGCGCTTCCCGTGGCGTAAGCGCGGGTCTGATTGCTGCGCACGTCCGAGCCACCCTGTTTCTCGGTCATGCCCATGCCGATCATCGCCGAGGTTTTTTGCGCGAGCGGCAGGTCGCGCGGATCGTGTTCGCGTGCGTAGAGCTTGTCGCGCAGCGTCTCGAATAGCGCGGGTTCGCGCTGCAGCACCGGAATGCTGGCGAAGGTCATGGTGAGCGGGCACAGCGAACCGGACTCGAGTTGCGCGTGCAGGAAGTAGCCGGCACAGCGCGCGGCCATCGCGCCGCGTTGCGGATCGGAGAACGGCAACGCGTGCAGTCCTTCGCGCCGCAGCAAGGACAGCAGACTGTGCCAGGCCGGATGAAATTCCAGTGCGTCGATGCGCTCGCCGCGCGGGCTGTACGTGAACAGTTCCGGGGTATGGCGGTTCGCCAGATCGGCGAGCGCGAGCGTCTCCGGTGTGGTCAGCGCCGCGCCGTGGCGCAGCAGCGCCTCGCGATGCCACGCGGCGCCGTCGCGCTCGAGGGCGGCGGCGAGGGCGGCATCGCTGGCAAACAGGTTGTAATTCGCCAGTGGCGGAACCTGATTGGTGACGTCGTGGGTTGTTCCGGGGCCATGCCGTTCCATCTGCTGTCTCCGTTCGCCGGATCTGCGCCGGGGGCCGATCGGCGGCGCTGTTTTATCGGGGTCTGCCGTGCCGCGTGTCCGTTAGACAGCGCGTGCGATGCTGCGTTTGAATGTCGTGCCGGGAGGCGTTGCGTAGCCTCTACAAGGGGGAAGCCGCCCCCAGGTTCACCTTTCATCATAGGGGCGCGATGCGGGTTTCGTTTAGAGTGATCGCTCTGGCGCGGACCCGCCACGCGGTCACAACGCTCCCTACAATGCGCAGGAAACGCACGTAGACAAGTGTGCACGAGACAGGGCGCGCGCCATGCGGCCCGAATCAGGAGGAGCGCATGCAATACGACTACATCATCGTAGGTGCGGGATCCGGCGGCTGTTCGCTGGCGGGCCGTCTCGCGGACGCCTGTCCCGACGCCACGATCGCGCTAATCGAGGCCGGGCCGCACACGGAGCGCAATCTGTTCGTCAACATGCCGGTCGGCGTGGCGGTGGTCGTGCCGAACAAACTCAAGACGAATTACGGCTACGAGACCACGCCGCAGCCGGAGCTGGCGGGCCGGCGCGGTTATCAGCCGCGCGGACGCGGCTTCGGCGGCTCCAGCGCGATCAATGCGATGGTCTACACGCGCGGCCATCCGCTCGATTACGACGAGTGGGCGCAACTCGGCTGCCAGGGCTGGGCCTGGTCGGACGTCCTGCCGTATTTTCGCCGTGCCGAAGGCAACGAACGCGGCGCGGATGCGTGGCACGGCGGCGACGGTCCACTGACCGTCAGCGATCTGCGCTTTCGCAATCCGTTCTCGCAGCGTTTTGTGCAGGCGGCGCTCGAAGCGGGCCACCGCGCCAACGCCGATTTCAACGGTGAGGACCAGGAAGGGGTCGGTTTCTATCAGGTCACGCAGCGCGACGGACGGCGTTGCAGCGTCGCGAAGGCGTATATCTACGGCCACAACCGCCCCAATCTGCACACCCTGGCCGACGCCACGGTGCTGCGCGTGACCTTCGACGGCAAGCGCGCGAGCGGCGTCGAGATCGTGCGCGGCGGCCGCACCGAAACGCTCGAAGCGCGTGCCGAGGTGGTGCTCGCGGCGGGCGCATTCAATACGCCGCAGTTGCTGATGTGCTCGGGCATCGGACCGGCCGCGCACCTGCAATCGTTCGGCGTGCCGGTGATTCACGACGCGCCGCAGGTCGGCCAGAACCTGATCGACCATATCGATTTCACGATCAACAAGCGGGTGGCGTCGATCGAGCCGACCGGTTTTTCGCTGCGCGGCATTGCGCGGATGGCGCCGCAATTCGCCACCTTCATGCGCCACGGCACCGGCATGCTGTCGAGCAACGTCGCGGAGGCGGGCGGCTTCCTGAAAAGCCGGCCCACGCTCGACCGGCCGGATCTGCAATTGCACTTCTGCGCGGCCCTCGTCGACGATCACAACCGCCACATGCATTGGGGGCACGGCTATTCGCTGCATGTCTGCGTGCTGCGGCCGCATAGCCGCGGCACGGTGACGCTCGCCAGCGCGGACATGCGGCAAGCGCCGGTGATCGATCCACGTTTCCTGAGCGATTCGCGCGATCTGGACCTGCTGCTGGAGGGCGCGCATATCGCCCGGCGGATTCTCGATGCGCCTTCGCTGGCAGTGTGCGGCGGCAAGGAGTTGTACACGCATGCGGGCCAGAGCCGCGAGGCGTTGCGCGAGACCATTGCGCAGCATGCCGACACGATCTATCACCCGGTCGCGACCTGCCGGATGGGCAGCGATCCTGCCTCGGTCGTCGATCCGCAGTTGCGGGTGCGCGGCGTGACGGGGCTGCGGATCGTCGATGCCTCCGTGATGCCGACGCTGATCGGCGGCAACACGAATGCGCCGACCGTGATGATCGGCGAGCGGGCAGCGGAGTTCATCGCCGCGACGCGCCGCGCGGGAGCGTCGGCGCAGGTGGGGGCGGCGGTGGGGGCGCATGCGTGACCGCTCGATGGCGTGGTGACGTGCTGGCGCATGTCACTGCCATTACGCGCAGCGGCGAGTTTGATATACGACAGGATGAATGGAATAAAGCACGGGCTATTTGACTCATGGCGGCCCGTGTCCAGTCTTTTAATCTGCTTTATCGGACTATCCGAATGACGCGGCCTGAATAATGGAAAATTAATCTGACAGATTAATCTGTCGCGTTTGTCTGAATCCTCTCCTCATTCCTAGGTAAGTCTCCCGATAGGCCGGAGCGAAATGCCCGAACTCCGGCGGTCCTCCATGGGTATTCGAGAGCTATTCCTGATTTATGTAATTAATCTTCCCGATCCATTTTTGAGATTTTCACGCCTCTATACTCTCGCGGCGAAAAAGAGCGTGTCAGGTGGCGCGTTCACTCACTCAAGGAACGAGTCGATGAGTATTAATGTCATTCAACTGATTCAGTTCGCGCTGTCGGACAGCGTGGTGCGGCAACTCTCCGCGCGCTTCGGCCTGCCGGGGCAGTCAACCGAGAAAGTCATCAGCGCAGCCGCGCCGGCACTGGTTGCCGCACTGATGCAAAAGGGCGCCACGCTGGAAGGCACGCGCGCGCTGTTCAGCACGATCATGGCGCCGGAAGTCAACGCGCATATCGGCGAACAACTGCCGCAACTGCTTGCCACCACGGCGGGTTTGAGCCAGCTCGAAGGGATGGGCCGGCAACTGCTGGAACGTGTGACGGATCGCCGGATCGACGGCCTGAGCGACACGGTCGCCGCGCAAACCGGCGTGCCGGCACAGTCAACGCACGCACTGACGGGCATTGTCGGCGCGACCCTGTTTGGCGTCCTGAAGCGCCATTTCCTCGACGCCCAGGGCGGCGCCGGACAATTGCCGACGATGCTCGGCCATCAGTTGCCGTCAATTGCGCCGTACCTGAACGACGGCCTGCTGTCGGCGCTGGGTCTGGGCGGCGTCGCGGCATTCATGGGCAACATCCTGTCGCAACTGAAAGCGGTCTCCGCGCATATCGAACATCCGGCTGCACCGGCCACGCCGGCTGTGCAGCCGGCGCCGTCCGTCCAGCCGGCGCCGCGCGTGCCGGTCGACGCCGTGTTGCGTGAAGAACGGCGCTCCCATCGCTGGTTATGGTGGCTGCTGGCCGCGATTGCCGCGGTGCTGGCGTTCCTGTTCCTGCGCGGCTGCAATCATGAGCAGACGGCGGACGTCGCGGCTCCGGCGCAGCAAGAGGCGTCCGCGCCCGCAGCGGTAGCCGCTTCCGCACCGGCCGTCGCGGCTAGCGAGGTTGCGGCTTCGGTGCCGGCGGCATCGGCGGTCGCCGCGAGCGCTGTTGAGGCGCAACAGCCGGCCGCCGCTCCGGCGCCTACCAAAGACAGCCAGTTGACCTTCAAGGTCGATCCGGCCGGCAAGCCGACGCTCAACGCCACCGTCGGCAGCGAAGCCGAAAAGGCCGCCTTGCTCGACGCGCTGACGAAGAAGTTCGGCGCCGATCGCTTCGTCGCGAACGTCACCGTCGATCCGGACACCAGGCCGGCCGACTGGCTCTCGCATATCGACGCCTTGCTGCCGCTGCTGGCCCTGCCGGGCGCGGAAGTGAAGGTGGACGGCGCGCGCATCGAACTGAGCGGCGCGGCGGCGAACGCCAAGCTTGGCTGGCTCGACCGCCTGAAGGCGCTGTTCGGCGCGTCGTACCAGATCGGCTCGTTCAACGTGGACCAGGCTGTGGCCGACGCGACGCAGACGTTCCGCAGCGCCGTCAAGGGTCTGCTTGCCCCGGATAGCTCGTGCGCCGTGGCCGATGTCGTCAAGGTGCTGAATCTGCAGGTCGTCAACTTCGCGAGCGCAAGCGCCCACGTGCCGGCCTCGGCTGTCGACGATCTGCGCCAGTCGGGTCAGGTGCTGATGGCCTGCTCGCATAACGGCAAGGCGGCGAAGCTCGAGGTGGCGGGGTATTCGGATAACGTCGGCGGGACGCAAGCGAATCTGCAACTGTCGAAGAAGCGCGCCGAGTCGGTTCGGGCGTTCCTCATCAGGACCGGCGTGCCGGCTGACTCGTTGACCGCGCAAGGCTATGGCGATGCGCGTCCGGTGGCAAGCAACGACACGGCGAGCGGCCGCTTTGCGAACCGCCGCATCGAGTTCGTCGAGGCTCAGCAGTAAGCGTAAGCCGCGCTACTCAAACCCGGCCGGCGCCGTCCCCCGTCGACGCAACGCCGGCCGGCGCGGCGCCGGTAATGCCGATGTCGGGCCAGTGCATCAGGTCGTCGCCGGTCTGCGCCCGCAACGTCTCACGCGCCACCTCGAGCCACGCCCGCGCGGCGTGGGAGAGGTAGCCGTTGCGCCGCCAGCCGATCGCCATTTCCCACGGAATCTCGGGTTCGACGACCGGCCGGCAGGTGAACTGCGTCGCGTCCAGCCGCCGGCAATAGGGCGCCGGCAACAGCGCAATGCCAACGCCGGCCAGCACCAGCGCCGCCATGAAATCCCAGTGACCACTGCGCCCGACGATGGTCGGCGCGAAGCCGGCCGCGCGACACGCGTTCTGCACCACGTCGTTAAGCGCGAGGCTCTCGCCATAGAACACGAACGGCTCGGCCGCGAGATCCGCGAGCGGCACCTGCTGCAGCGCGTCCCAGCGCGAACCGCGGCGCGCGACCAGCCAGAGCAACTGGTGTGTCATCGGCAGCACATCAATGTGTTCGGGGTCCACGGGCTGCAGCACACCGCCCAACTCCAGCTCGCCGTTGATCAGCGCCGTTTCGATGGCCCGCGAGCCCTGTTCGAACAGCTTCAGTTCGATCTTCGGATAGCGCTGGCGAAATTCGGCAATCGCGGGCGTGAACAGCGATCCGCCCATCGGCGGAATGCCGATGGTCAGCTCGCCGCGTCCGAGCGTGTCCAGATCGTTGAGCTCGGCCTGCAATTGCGCATGCGCGGCGAGCACGTCCTGGCCGCGCTGATAGACGATGCGCCCGGCGTCGGTGAGCACCATCTGGCGGCCGTCTCGCAGCAACAGCGGCGAGCCGATCTCGTCTTCCAGCGACTTCACCATCTTGCTGATGGTGGGCTGCGTGACGAACATCTGCTCGGCGGCCACGGTAAAGCTCTGCTGGCGCACGACTTCGACGAAATAGCGGAGGGCACGAAGTTCCACGATCTCAGGCTCCGGAATTCCAATATGGAATGATTTTTACGATGATGAGTCATTATATTTATGTTGCGGCGCAGCCTAAGCACTTTTGTCGTATGTGACCTGGGGATTGTCACCAGCGCTTCACGCCTCCCGTCCGCCGACGCCACTGCCTTTTCAGGATGGTCTTTGAAAGCGCCGCGCTATCATGATCCCCCTCTCGTACCCGCGCTTTCGCGCCGTTCTCCCCATCCCATGTTGCCCGTTTCGATCGTCATTCCCTGCTACAACGCTGCCGCCACCCTCGCACGCACGCTCGATAGCTGCGTCATCCAGCCCGAGGCGGCGCAGATCGTCGTCGTGGATGACGGCTCGAGCGACGCTTCGATCGAGATCGTGCGCCGCTACGGCGAGCGCGACGCGCGCATCGGTCTGCTGCAGATGCCGGTGAACGGCGGCGCCGCGCGGGCGCGCAACTGGGCCGCGATGCATGCCACACAGCCGCTGCTGGCTTTCATCGACGCCGACGACGAATACTTCCCCGGCGCGCTTGCGGCCGCTAGCGGCTTTCTCGAACAGCATCCCGGCGAAGCCTCGATCCGGCTCGACGTCGAGTACGCGGGCTTTCCGGCGGAGATCGTCGGGCATCCGCAGTTCGACGCGCACGCTGCGACACTGAGCAATACGGTGCCGAGCAGCCTGATCATTCGCCGGCCGGTCTATGCGGCGCTAGGCGGCTTCCCGATGGACGCGTTTTTCCGCCGCAACGGCGGGGAAGACGGTGCGTTTTCGTGGGCCCTGCGCGAACTGTTCGGCAACCCGCGTCTCTCCGACGCCAAGCGGGTGCGCATGCACTACCACCCGCGCATCCATGCCGAGCGCTATTTCCGCATCTGCTTCGGCATGCAGGCGCCGGTTCAGGCGGATCTGGAAGAGTCGTTCCGGCTCTCCGGCCAGTTTCTCGAAGCGGCCAAGGCCGGCATCGCGCAATTACGCACGCTGAACGCACCGGCCGCCGGGGCGGCCTAAACCCCCAAGAGGCGTCCAGGCGTCCTCAAAAAGCGCCCACGCACCCTCGCAAAGCGTTCAGGCCTCCTCGCAAGCCCCGCGTCACCCCGAGTTCATCTCGATTTGCTACAATCGCCGTTCGTCTTCGAGGAGCGTTGCGACGGGTACCGCGAATCTGCATTCGCTGGCCGCCCGCCAGGCTCGGAGGCTTTCAATCGGACGGCTTGAATGCGCGCAGCGCTTTTCAAGGCGCCCCATCGAACCGCGCTCACGTCAAATTTCTAGTCAATTTCTTAGAAAGGAGGGCGTGATGAACGCCGCAGTTATCGATTCCAAAAATTCCCAGGATTTCCTCGTTGCCGACCTGTCGCTTGCCGACTGGGGCCGCAAGGAACTGAACATCGCTGAAACCGAAATGCCGGGTCTCGTGCAAACGCGCGAAGAATACAAGGCGCGGCAGCCGTTGAAGGGCGCACGCATCGCCGGTTCGCTGCACATGACGATCCAGACCGGCGTGCTGATCGAGACGCTCACCGCGCTCGGCGCCGACGTCCGTTGGGCTTCGTGCAACATCTTCTCGACGCAGGATCACGCCGCTGCCGCGATCGCCAAGGCCGGCACGCCGGTGTTCGCGTTCAAGGGCGAATCGCTCGACGAATACTGGGAATTCTCGCACCGCATTTTCGAATGGCCGAACGGCGAATTCGCCAACATGATCCTCGACGATGGCGGTGACGCCACGTTGCTGCTGATCCTCGGCTCGAAGGCTGAGAAGGACCGCTCGGTCATCGCCAAGCCGACCAACGAGGAAGAAGTCGCGCTGTACAAGTCGATCGCATCGCACCTCGATGCAGACCCGACCTGGTACTCGACGCGTCTCGCGCACATCAAGGGCGTGACGGAAGAAACCACGACCGGCGTGCACCGTCTGTATCAGATGGAAAAGGAAGGGCGCCTGCCGTTCCCGGCCATCAACGTCAACGACTCGGTCACCAAGTCGAAGTTCGACAATCTGTATGGCTGCCGTGAGTCGCTCGTCGACGGTATCAAGCGCGCCACCGACGTGATGATCGCCGGCAAGATCGCCGTGGTCGCCGGTTACGGCGACGTGGGCAAGGGCTGCGCGCAATCGCTGCGCGGTCTGGGTGCGACGGTGTGGGTCACGGAAATCGATCCGATCTGCGCACTGCAGGCGGCGATGGAAGGCTACCGCGTCGTGACGATGGAATACGCCGCCGACAAGGCCGACATCTTCGTGACGGCCACCGGCAACTTCCACGTGATCGGCCACGACCACATGAAGGCGATGCGTCACAACGCGATCGTCTGCAACATCGGTCACTTCGATTCGGAAATCGACATTGCGTCGACCCGTCAGTACCAGTGGGACAACATCAAGCCGCAAGTCGACCACATCATTTTCCCGGACGGCAAGCGCGTGATCCTGCTGGCTGAAGGCCGCCTCGTGAACCTCGGTTGCGCAACGGGCCACCCGTCGTTCGTGATGTCGAACTCGTTCACGAACCAGACGCTCGCACAGATCGAACTGTTCACCGAAGGCTCGAAGTACGAGAACAAGGTGTACGTGCTGCCGAAGCATCTCGACGAGAAGGTTGCGCGCCTGCATCTGGCGCGCATCGGCGCGAACCTGACCGTGCTGTCGGACGAGCAGGCCGGCTACATCGGCGTCGACAAGAACGGTCCGTTCAAGCCGAACCACTACCGTTACTAAGCAAGACCAGCCCAGGCCGCCGCTGCGGCGTGCAACCCGCTGTCACCGCAGCGCGCGCCGCACGCCGCGGCGTCACGGCATGAGACAAAGGCGCTGCCTGTACGGCGAGCCGCCTTTGTTTCAGCGCCGGCCTGTTCCGCTCGATTCCGGACTTTCAGCCTAAAAGGAGCTTTACATGACCGTGCTGCTGACCTGGGTGATCAATGCGCTCGCACTCCTGATCATCACGTACCTGGTGCCGTCGATCCACATCCGCAGCTTCGGCACCGCGCTGATCGTTGCCGTGGTGCTCGGGTTGATCAACGCCGTGCTGCGCCCGGTGCTGATCCTGCTGACGCTGCCCGTTACGATCGTTACGCTCGGACTCTTCATTCTGGTCGTCAATGCGCTGTGCTTCTGGCTGTGCGCGTCGCTGCTGAAGGGCTTCGAAGTGTCCGGTTTCTGGTCGGCGTTCTTCGGCTCGATCCTGTACAGCATCGTTTCATGGCTGCTGTCCGCGCTCATCTTCGGCAATCGCAGTTTCGGCTGAGGTGAGCTTCATTTTTAGAAGGGCGATTGAGTCATGAATCCGCTCGAACTTTCATTCGAATTTTTCCCGCCCAAGACCGCGGACGGCGTCGAGAAGCTGCGCGCCACGCGCGCGCAACTCGCGCCGCTCAAGCCGAAATTCGTCTCTGTGACTTTCGGCGCCGGCGGCTCGACGCAGCAGGGCACGCTCGACACCGTGGTCGATATGGCGAAGGAAGGGCTGCAGGCGGCGCCGCACCTGTCGTGCATCGGCTCGTCGAAGGAAAGCCTGCGGGCGATCCTCAACGAGTACCGCTCGCATGGCATCCGTCATATCGTCGCGCTGCGCGGCGACCTGCCGTCCGGTATGGGCGAAGTGGGCGAACTGCGCTACGCGTCGGAACTGGTGAGCTTCATTCGCGCCGAGTTCGGCGACTGGTTCTGGATCGAGGTGGCCGGCTATCCGGAATACCATCCGCAGTCGCGCTCGCCGCGCCACGATCTGGAGAACTTCGCCCGCAAGGTGAAGGCCGGCGCCAATTCGGCCATCACGCAGTACTTCTTCAACGCGGATGCGTATTTCCGCTTTGTCGACGACGCGCGTAAGCTCGGCGTCGACGTGCCGATCGTGCCCGGCATCATGCCGATCACGAACTTCTCGCAGTTGATGCGCTTCTCCGAGATGTGCGGTGCGGAAGTGCCGCGCTGGGTGGCGCGCCGGCTGGAGAGCTTCGGCGACGACCGCGAAGCGATTCGCGCGTTCGGCCTGGATGTGGTCACAGACTTGTGCGGGCGTCTGGTCGATGCCCGCGTGCCGGGACTGCATTTCTATACGCTCAACAACGCAGCGGCCACCAAGTCGATCTGCGACCGGTTGGGCGGTTCACTGGCCGCGTAATCCGGCACCTGAGCGGGCACCTGAGCGGGCGCATAAGACTTGTGTTTCACCCACGCGGCCGGCTGGCCGCGCGGTTCATTTCCCCCACCGCTTCGCGCAAGGCGATTTGGTGCGCCGCCGCAGACGCGCTCGCTCCACCGCAAGGTCTGGAGAGTAGAAGCGTGTATTGAAGCTGAATATTGTGCTGTCTATGATCAAGGCGCAGCCGGTCCGGCTGCCGACCGGAGAACGTCATGACAGTGTCATCCATGCTGTTCGTAGTTCGCCAGTATTGCCTGCCCGCATTGACAACCCTGGCCGTCTCGACGGCATGCTTGACACCCGTCGCCGCCCCCGCTGCGACGCTGCCTGACAAGACCCTGGTGTTCTGCTCCGAAGGCAGCCCCGCCGGTTTCGACACCGCGCAGTACACCACCAGCGTCGAGTTCACCGCCGGCTCCTATACGGTCTACAACCGGCTGGTCGAGTTCGCCCACGGCAGCACCGACATCGAACCCGGACTTGCCGAGAAGTGGGACGTCTCCCCGGATGGCCTGCAATACACGTTTCATCTGCGCCATGGGGTGAAGTTTCAGACCACCTCGTTCTTCAAGCCAACCCGCGAATTCAATGCGGACGACGCCGTGTTCACCTTCGAGCGCATGCTCGATCCGGATCAGCCGTTTCATAAGGCGTATCCGGTGCCGTTCCCGTACTTCAGCGATCTGGGGCTGGCGAAGAACATCGCGAAGATCGAGGCGCTCGATCCCTACACGGTGCGCTTCACGCTCAAGCAGGTGGATGCGCCGTTCCTGCAGCAGATTGCGATGCCGTTCGCGTCGATTCTGTCGGCGGAATACACCGATCAATTGCTGAAGGCCGGCAAGGCCTCAGACATCAATCTGTTCCCGGTCGGCACGGGGCCGTTCATCTTCCGCAGCTACACCAAGGACGACACCATCCGCTTCGACGGTAATCCGGACTACTGGAAACCGGACGTCGTGAAAGTGAGCAAGCTGATCTTCGCCATCACCGTCGACCCGGCCGTGCGGCTGCAAAAGCTGAAACGCGGCGAGTGCCAGGTGATGAGCTACCCGCGTCCTGCGGATATCGCGGCGGTCAAGGCCGACTCGTCGCTGGCGATGCCGAGCGAGGTGGGCTTCAATCTGGGCATCCTCGGCTACAACACGACCAAAAAGCCGCTCGACAACGTGCTGGTGCGCCGTGCGCTGGATATGTCGATCAACAAGAAGGCGATCATCGAATCGGTGTACCAGGGCGCGGGCCAGATTGCCACCAATCCGATGCCGCCTACCCAGTGGGGCTACAACAAGAGCCTGAAAGACGCGCCCTACGACATCGACAAGGCCAAAGCGCTGCTGAAGGAAGCCGGTTATCCCGACGGCTTCGACCTGACGCTGTGGGCCATGCCGGTCCAGCGCCCCTACAACCCGAACGCGCGGCTAATGGCTGAAATGCTGCAGTCCGACTGGGCGAAGATCGGCGTGAAGGTGAATATCGTTACCTTCGAGTGGGGCGAGTACATCCGCCGCGCCCACGCCGGCGAACACGAGGCGATCCTGATTGGCTGGACCGGCGATTACGGCGACCCGGACAACTGGCTCGGCGTGTTGCTCGGCTGCGATTCGGTGAAGGGCAGCAACTTTTCGAAGTGGTGCTACAAACCCTTCGACGACCTGATCACTGCGGCGCGCAGTACCACCGACCTTGCCCAGCGCACCAAGGATTACATGGACGCTCAGGTGATCTTCAAGGACCAGGTGCCGTTCACGCCGATTGCCCACTCCACCGTTTATCAACCTATTTCAAAAGAGGTGACGGGCTTCAAGATCGACCCGTTCGGCCCGACGCAATTCCTCGGCGTGGGACTGAAATGAGCGGATATGGGTGCTTTTGCACCCGCTTTTAGCCTCAGAGACGTCACGCGGCCCGTCAATCCGGTGTTGACGGGCCTCAATCTATGCCTAACAAGTGTTTCCGATCGTGAACACAAGGAATTTCCTCCGCTTGTTGCCGCAAGCTATGCTCAAGTAATATCGCGCTACGCCGGTGCAAGCCGGCCCCGAACCTGGAGGAAACATGAAGCAAAACAATCTGTTGCGCGCCGCGCGGATCACGACGCTCGTCGCAGCTGCAGCGGCATCGATGGTGGGCGCGAGTGTCGCGCGTGCCGAGATCCCGAATAAAACCCTGGTCTACTGCTCAGAAGGCAGCCCTGCGGGTTTCGATCCAGCCCAATACACCACGGGCACCGACTTCACCGCCAACACGTTCACCGTCTATAACCGCCTCGTCGAGTTCGAGCGCGGCGGCACCAAGGTCGAGCCGGGCCTCGCCGAAAGCTGGGATGTCTCGCCGGACGGCAAGACCTACACGTTCCATCTGCGTCACGGCGTCAAGTTCCAGACAACCGCCTACTTCAAGCCGAGCCGCGAGTTCAACGCGGACGACGTCCTCTTCACGTTCACGCGCATGCTCGATCCGACCATGCCGTTCAACAAGGCGTATCCGGCGCAGTTCCCGTACTTCACGGACATGGGCCTCGACAAGCTGATCGCGAAGGTCGAAAAGGTCGATCCGTACACCGTGCGCTTCACGCTGAAGGAAGTGAACGCCCCGTTCATCCAGAACATGGCGATGGAGTTCGCGTCGATCCAGTCGGCCGAGTATGCGGATTCGCTGCTCAAGGCCGGCAAGGCCGCTGATCTCAACCAGAAGCCGGTCGGCACGGGCCCGTTCATTTTCCGCAGCTATACGAAGGACGCCACGATCCGTTTCGACGGCAATCCGGATTACTGGAAGCCGAACGACGTGAAGATCTCGAAGCTGATCTTCGCGATCACCCCGGATGCCGGCGTGCGCGTGCAGAAGCTGAAGCGCGACGAATGCCAGGTGATGAGCTATCCGCGTCCGGCCGACATCGCGCCGCTGAAGACGGAAACCAGCATTTCGATGCCGTCGCAGCCGGGCTTCAACCTCGGCTACCTGTCGTATAACGTCCAGCACAAGCCGCTCGACAAGGTCGAAGTGCGCGAGGCGCTCGACATGGCGATCAACAAGAAGGCGATCATCGATTCCGTCTACCAGGGCGCGGGCCAGTCGGCCACCAATCCGATGCCGCCGACCCAATGGTCGTACGACAAGAACCTGCCGAGCCTCTCCTACGATCCGGAGAAGGCCAAGGCGTTGCTCGCCAAGGCGGGTCTCGCGAGCGGCTTCGACATCACCCTGTGGGCGATGCCGGTGCAGCGTCCGTACAACCCGAACGCGCGTTTGATGTCGGAAATGATCCAGGCCGACTGGGCCAAGATCGGCGTGCGCGCGAAGATCGTCACGTACGAGTGGGGTGAGTACATCAAACGCGCTCACGCGGGTGAGGACGACACGATGCTGATCGGCTGGACCGGCGACAACGGCGATCCGGACAACTGGCTCGGCACGCTGCTCGGCTGCGAAGCGATCAACGGCAACAACTTCGGCAAGTGGTGCTACAAGCCGTTCGACGATCTGATCCAGAAGGGCCGCACGACGATCGATCAGGGCGAGCGCACGAAGATCTACACGCAGGCCCAGCAGATCTTCGCGCAGCAACTGCCGTTCTCGCCGATCGCGCACTCGACGGTGTATCAGCCGGTGAGCAAGAAGGTAATCGATATGCGCATCGAGCCGCTCGGCTATGCGCGCTTCGACGGTGTTGGCGTGCAGTAAGACTGACGCAGTCCGTTTTTCGCACGGTTAGAAAACTGGTCGAAATGGTCCGGCGACCGGGGTGTCAAGCCCTCGTCGCCGGTTGTGTTTTCCGTTCATCAAGACCATAGGGACGAACCATGTTCCGCTTCGTTTTGCGCCGCATCGGCATGGTGATACCGACCTTCATCGGCATCACGATCCTTGCGTTCGCGCTCATTCACCTGATACCCGGCGACCCCATCGAAGTGATGATGGGCGAACGTGGCGTCGATCCGGCGATGCACGCCGCCGCCATGCACCGGCTCGGACTCGACGAGCCGCTGCCGATGCAATACGTCCACTATCTCAAGCGGGCAGTGCACGGCGACCTCGGGATGTCGATCATCACCAACACCAGCGTGATGGACGAGTTCCTCGCGCGCTTTCCCGCCACCGTCGAGCTGTCGATCTGCGCGATGCTGTTCGCGCTGGTCATCGGGCTGCCGGCCGGCGTGTTCGCGGCCTTGAGGCGCGGCACGGTGGTCGATCACGGCGTGATGGGCACCGCGCTCACCGGCTATTCGATGCCGATCTTCTGGTGGGGCTTGATCCTCATCATGCTGTTCTCGGTGAAGCTCGGCTGGACGCCGGTGTCGGGCCGCATTGCGGTCGAATACGACATTCCGCACGTCACTGGCTTCATGTTGATCGACTCGCTGATGTCGACCGATGAAGGCGCGTTCAGGTCCGCCCTGAGCCACCTGATCCTGCCGGCCATCGTGCTCGGTACGATTCCTTTGGCGGTGGTGGCGCGGATGACGCGCTCCTCCATGCTCGAAGTGCTGCGCGAGGACTACATCCGCACGGCGCGCGCCAAGGGTTTGCCGCCGGGGCGTGTGATCGTCGTGCATGCGCTGCGCAATGCGCTGATTCCGGTGGTGACCGTGATCGGGCTGCAGGTCGGCACGCTGCTGGCCGGCGCGGTGCTGACCGAGACGCTGTTCTCCTGGCCGGGCATCGGCAAATGGCTGATCGATGCGATTAGCCGCCGCGACTATCCGGTCGTGCAGGGCGGTATCCTGTTGATTGCCACACTCGTGATCGTCGTGAATCTGATCGTCGATCTGTTGTACGGCGTGTTGAATCCGCGCATTCGCCATACGAGGTAAAAGGACCATGCACCCCCACGCTCACATTCGTTCGCTTCCCCCCAAGGGGGCTCATGCCTCCCTTGAGGCGGCTCGGCGGGAGGCATGATGGCCGACATACAAAATACAGTCCCCACAGCAGTGACCCCGCCGAGCGGCCGGGCACTGGCCGCCCGTGAATTCTGGGCCAACTTTTCCCGCAACCGCGGCGCGGTGGTCGCAGGCGTCATCGTGCTGCTGCTGATCTTCGTGGCGATCTTCGCACCGGTGATCGCACCGCACAGTCCGATCGAGCAATACCGCGACTACGTGAAGATCCCGCCCGCCTGGCTCGACGGTGGCAACTGGAAGTTCATCCTCGGCACCGACGAAGCCGGCCGCGACATGCTGTCCCGCTTGATGTACGGCGCGCGCCTGTCGTTCTGGATCGGCTTCGTCTCGGTGGTGCTGGCGCTGATTCCGGGTGTCGTGCTCGGGCTGATCGCCGCGTTCTTCGAGAAGTGGGCCGATACGCCGATCATGCGCATCATGGACGTGCTGCTCGCGCTGCCGTCGCTGCTGCTCGCGGTGGCGGTGGTCGCCATCATCGGCCCGGGCCTGATCAACACCATGCTGGCGATTGCCATCGTCGCGTTGCCCGGCTATGTGCGTCTGTCGCGCGCCTCGGCGCTCGGCGAGTTGCAGAAGGAATACGTGACGGCTTCGCGGGTCGCGGGCGCGGGCACGCTGCGTCTGATGTTTTCGCAAGTGTTGCCCAACTGCACCGCACCGCTGATCGTGCAGGCGACGCTCGGGTTTTCGTCGGCAATTCTCGATGCGGCCGCGCTCGGCTTCCTCGGCCTCGGCGTGCAACCGCCGGCGGCGGAGTGGGGCGCCATGCTGGCTTCGGCGCGCGACTACATCGACAACGCCTGGTGGATCGTGACCTTGCCGGGCCTCGCCATCGTGATCTCGGTGCTGGCGATCAACCTGCTCGGCGATGGCCTGCGCGACGCGCTCGACCCCAAACTGAAGCGGATGGCCTAGATGGAACAACCCCCACGCTCATTTCATTCGCTGTCCCCCGAGGGGGCCGGTCAGCCCGCTTCGGGCGGCCGTGCACGTGCTGACCAGAAGTTACTCACCATCCGCAACCTCGCAGTGAATTTCAACGGCCTGCCGGCCGTCGACCGCATCAACCTGGACGTGGCGCCGGGCGAAGTGGTCGGCGTCGTGGGCGAATCCGGCTCGGGCAAGAGCGTGACGATGATGGCCTTGATGGGCCTGATCGATGCGCCGGGCAAGGTCAGCGCCGACGAGGTCACCTTCGACGGCAAGGATCTGCTGAAGGCCTCGCCGAAGGAGCGCCGCAAGATCATCGGCAAAGACATCGCGATGGTGTTCCAGGACGCCCTCACCAGTCTGAACCCGAGCTATACCGTCGGCTATCAGATCAAGGAAGTGCTGAAGCTGCACGAAGGGCTGCGCGGCGCCGCGCTGCACCAGCGCGCGCTCGAACTGCTCGACCAGGTCGGCATTCCCGATGCGAAGAACCGCATCATGTCGTTTCCGCACCAGATGTCGGGCGGCATGAACCAGCGCGTGATGATCGCGATGGCGGTCGCCTGCAATCCGAAGCTGCTGATTGCCGACGAGCCGACCACGGCGCTCGACGTGACGATCCAGGCGCAGATCATGGAACTGCTGGTGAAGCTGCAGAAGGAGCGCGGCATGGCGCTCGTGTTGATCTCGCACGATCTGGCCGTGGTGTCGGAAGTCGCGCAGCGCGTGGCCGTGATGTACGCGGGCGAGGTGATCGAGACCAACAGGGTCCCGGATATCTTCGCGGCGCCGCATCATCCGTACACGGAAGCGTTGCTGGCGGCGATTCCCGAACACAATGTCGGCGCGGTGCGTCTGGCGGCGTTGCCGGGCATGGTGCCGGGACGCGACGACCGGCCGAAGGGATGTCTGTTCGCGCCGCGCTGCAAGTATGTGGTGGACGACTGCACCAAGGCGCGGCCCGCGTTGGCGCCGTTGCCGGGCCTTGCTGATGCAACCGCGAACGCAACCGCAGACGCAACCCCGAACGCAGCCACGGAGGTAACCAGGGTACGCTGTATCAAGCCGCTGAACCTCACCGGCGACGCGAACGTCCACACTCACGGAGGCGCACGATGAATGCAGTACCCGAAACGCGCCGCCCGAGGGAGCAGGCGGGCGATCACGTGCTGGTCGCCGATCAGCTGGCGCGGCACTACTCGGTGCGCCGCGGCATGTTTGGCCACGGCACGGTGAAGGCGTTGAACGGCGTGTCGTTTTCGCTCGACCGCGGCAAGACGCTGGCTGTGGTCGGCGAGTCCGGTTGCGGCAAGTCGACGCTCGCGCGTCAACTGACGATGATCGAAGGACCGACGGCCGGCCGTCTTCTGATCGACGGTGAAGATGTGGCCGGAGCCGATCAGGCGAAGATCGCCGCATTGCGCCGGCGCGTGCAGATGGTGTTCCAGAATCCGTTTGCCTCGCTCAATCCGCGCAAGACCGTCGAGCAGACGCTCGGCGAGCCGCTCGCCATCAACACGCAGTTGAGCGCGGGCGAGCGCGCCGAGCGGATCGCGCAGATGATGCGCACCGTCGGCCTGCGGCCCGAGCACGCCAAACGCTATCCGCATATGTTCTCGGGCGGTCAGCGTCAGCGCGTGGCGATTGCGCGCGCGATGATTCTCGATCCGCAGATCGTCGTCGCCGACGAACCCGTGTCCGCGCTAGACGTGTCGATCCAGGCGCAGATTCTGAATCTGTTCATGGATCTGCAGGAGCAGTTCAAGACCAGCTACGTGTTCATTTCGCACAACCTTTCGGTGGTGGAGCATATCGCCGACGATGTGATGGTGATGTACTTCGGCGGCGTGGTCGAACTGGGCGACAAGAAGCGGATCTTCACGAATCCGCGTCATCCGTACACGCGGGCGCTGATGTCGGCGACGCCGTCGATCTTCGAGGCGGATCGCAGCATCAAGATCAAGCTGCAAGGCGAGATGCCGTCGCCGCTCAGTCCGCCGTCGGGCTGCACGTTCCATCAGCGCTGCCCGTATGCGATCGAGCGCTGCCGCAGCGAGGAACCGAAGCTGCGTGAAGTGGATGGACGTCAGGTGTCGTGCCACCGCGCTGAGGAGGTGGGGGACGTGGATGCCTGAAGCGTTGGCGGCGCGTCGTCCTGCGCGCCGCCTGCGTGAAGGCGGCTGTCGCGCCGTTTTCGCGCGGCGCTGGCGAACGTGGCTGCTGGGATGCGCCGCGCTTGCCTGCGTCTTACCCGGTTCGGCTACGCCGGTCGCCACGGCTTACGCTGCGGGCGCGGCTGCGAATACCCCGGCGCAAAGCGGCCGGCCGGCGTTGCCGGTGCCTGCCGTGCCGGGGGCGCCTGGCCAGCCGCGCGCCACCTTGCCCGGTTTCAATACTCCACCCGCGAACTCCGGCAACACGGCGAGCGGTCCGGTGCGCACGCAACCGGCGCATATGCCGTTCTACGTCGCGACGCGCGGCACCACCACCCTCTATATTCTCGGCACGCTGCATGTCGGCGATCCGGCCGACTATCCGCCGAACAAACCATTCCGTCCGCAGATTCTGGCCGCGCTCGCGGCCTCGCCGACGCTGGCGCTGGAACTGTCGCCGGACGACCTGCTGGTCTCGCAGGACGATGTGTCGAAATACGGCGTGTGCCGGAGCGAGTGCCTGCCGAAGTATTTGCCGGAATCGCTATGGCACAAGCTCGAAGTCCGCTTGCGCGGCAATCCGGCGGCGCTCGACGAGATCAAGCGAATGCGGCCGTGGCTCGCTTCGCTGCTGGTCGAAACCTACGACTCGTTGAGTGCGGGGCTGCAGACGGAATACGGCACCGAGGCGCAGTTGCAGAACGTCTATCTGCGCACGCGCGGCAAGATTGTCGGGCTTGAGACGCTTGGGGAGCAGATGCGCGCGTTCACGAGCCTGTCGTCCGCGCAGCAGCGCGAGATGCTGGCGCAGGACCTGGTGCAGACGCCGGCCGGCAACCTCGCGGATGTGCAGACCTTGCACCGGCTCTGGCAGGTGGGCGACGCGGACGCGATCGCCGCGTGGCAGGCGGCCAAGTCCGAGGTGCTGGCGCGCGACAAGCGGGTGTCCGATTCGATCGACAACAAGATTGTGTACGAACGGAACCGGCGTTTCGTCACGCGGATGCTGTTGATTGCCGGGCCGAACAAACCGGTGTTTGTGGCCGTGGGGGCCTTGCACCTCGGCGGCCCGAAGGGCGTGCTGCAGTTGTTGCGGCAGCATGGGTTTGTGGTGGAGCCGGGGTGAGGGGGGATTTTCGGACCTCCTTACTCTAAAGTAAGGAAATATCGAATCAGGAGGATGTATGGCATCCGCAACTCTCACCTCGAAAGGTCAGGTCACGATCCCGGCTGTCGTCAGAAGCGATCTCGGGCTTGGTGATGCGGCGCAATCGTCCAAGGCGAACGCTTTGGTGGAGTCTCTTACTGTAGACGATCCCGGTTATGTGACCCAGATTGCGCTTATTGAAGTTGTGTGGGTACTCGGGAGTCTTTATGCGGCAGACAGGGCGGACATTGCCAAAGTTGTCGAAACCCTGCTGCGTACGCGCGAGTTGGTGATTGAGTCCGCGGAGACCGTTTGGAAAGCGCTTCGGCTCTTCGCTTCGTCCAAAGCCGATTTTGCCGACTGCGTTATTGAGCGCACTTGCCATGATGCCGGGTGCGAATACACCGCGACTTTCGATGCGAAAGCCGCTAAGACAGCGGGCTTGCGCTTAATCAAGTAGCGCCCTTGCCACGCCCTCAACCACCGGCGTCCAATCCCCCAGCACCGCTTGCCTGAACAGACGCGCGTTCGGATACCACGGCGAATCGCTGCGATGTTCCAGCCAGCGCCAATCGGAGTTGGCCGGCAGCATCACCCACACCGGCTGGCCCAATGCGCCCGTCAGGTGAGCAACACCGGTATCCACGGCGATCACCAGATCGAGATTCATCACCAGCGCGGCGGTGTCTGTGAAGTCGTGCAGATCGGCGGTGAAATCGTGCGGGCGGAAGTCGGGCGGCGCATCCGCAAGTTGTGTTTCCGACGGCCCTTTCTGCAGCGAGAACCACGCCACACCCTCCAGCTCGCGCAGCGGCGCGAGGTCTTCGAAGCGCATCGACCGATAGCGATCGTTGCCGAAGGTCGGACTGCCGGCCCACACCAGGCCAATCTTGCGCCGCGAGCCGGCGGCCGTTTCCACGCGTTCGCGCCAGGTGTGCATCCTGGCGTCATCGGCGAACAGATACGGCACGTCCGCAGGAATCGTCGAAAGCTCGGTCCCGACACACGACGGCACGCTCATCAGCGGTACCCAGAAATCGTACCGGCCCTCGGCCTTGCCGATACTCCACGCGCGATGCACGCCCGGCACCTGTTGTGCCAGCGGCAGCAGCGGCTCACGGACGCACACATCGACCGTCGCACCCAGCTTCTCGAGCACGCGGGCAAAGCGCAAGAACTGCATCTGATCGCCAAAGCCCTGGTCACCCACCAGCAGGATCGCGCGTCCTTCGAGCGGTTCGCCATGCCACTCCGGCACATCTTCCACCGCAATCGCCGCGTAATCCTGCGGACGCCAGCGCTTCGCAAACTCTGCCCAGCCTTGCGCGTAGTCGCCTCGCTTGAGCAGCGTCCAGGCGAGATTCTGATGCGCGTCGACATACCCAGGGTCGAGTTCGAGCGCACGGCGATAGAACACCTCTTCCTCGTCGAGGCGCCCCTGCGCACCCAGCGAACCACCCAGGCACACCAGATTGGTGGGATTCGGCTTGAGCGCGACGGCGTACCGGTACTGCTGCTCGGCCTCGGCATAGTTGCCCAGCTTGCCGACCGCGCTGCCCAGATTGATGTGCGCATTGGCAAAGCCAGGCCGCAATTCGAGCGCGCGCCTGAAGCGGACGATGGCCGCCGCGCTGTCGCCTTTCGCCGTCAGCGCATTGCCTGCATTGAAGTGCGCGTCTGCCGAGTACGGATCGAGTGACAGCGCCTGCTCGTAGCAAGCCAGCGCCTCGTCGTAGCGGTCGAGTTTGGCGAGCGCAGTGCCGAGATTCAGATGTGCATCGAGCATCGAAGAGTTAAGCGCCAGCGCCTGACGATACTGATGCACGGCGCCTTCCAGTTCACCTTGCGCCTGCAGGGTCACGCCGAGGTTATTGCGTGCGTCGGGGAAGTCCGGCTGGAATTGCAGCGCTTGCCAATAACACCGGCGCGCTTCTTCGTGCAGCCCAAGCGCCGCGGCGACAAGGCCGCGGTTGCTCCAGCAGGCCGCATTGGTGGGCTCGAGTTCGAGCGCGTGATCCAGCAGATCGGCTGCGGCCGCGTGGTTGCGCCGCTGGTGCTGCAGCACGCCGAAGTAGTGCAGCGCTTCCGTGTGAATCGGGTTGATTGCCAGCGCTTCCTGATAGAGCGGCGCGGCTTCGTCGAGTTGCCCCGCGCGATGCACGTGGAGTGCATTGGCAACGAGGGCGGCGAGGTAGGACGGTGAGTCTGCGTCGTGCTGCGCGTCACCGGTATGAGGATGCTGTTGCATGAAAACCTGCTTCAGGACGTCGGCGGCACGCGTGCTGCGCGACGCCGGCTGGTGGATGAGAAGACGTCCACCAGCTTAGGTCTCAGGCTTTGCCGCTTCGATCAGACATATCCTAATTTAGCGCGACAGGTCGTCGCGGCGGGCGTTCCCATGGTACCGACCTGTCGCGAAAATGTGCGTCAGGCCGGCCGCGCGGGATGTGCTACAGAAACATCAGGAAGTTCAGCAAGAAGATGTTCACGACCAGCAAGCTCAGGGCCGTGGGCACCTGGACCTTGATCACGGCGTTCTTGTCCGGCAATTCGAGCAGTGCGACGGGGACCATGTTGAAGTTCGCGGCCATCGGCGTCATCAGCGTGCCGCAGTAGCCCGAGAACATGCCGATCGCGACCATTACCGCCGGATTGCCGTGGAACACGCCGACCAGAATCGGCACGCCCACGCCGCCCGTCATCACCGGAAATGCGGCGAAGCCGTTGCCCATCACCATCGTGAATACGGCCATGCCGATGCAGTACACGGCGACCGCTACGAACCGGTAGTCGAGATCGATATAGGCGGTCGTGACGTGCGCGACCGCCTTGCCGACGCCCGCATCGGAGAACACGAGGCCGAGCATGCCGAGCATCTGCGGCAGCACCGCGGCCCACGACAACGCATCGACGAGGCGGCGCGCTTCCTTCATCGACTGGCCAACCGTATCGCGCGTCATCACGCAGGCCACGGCGAGGGCGATCACGCAGCCGATCCCGAAGCCGATCAGCGTGACGTTCTTCTGCTCGATCAGCGGCGTGCCGCCGAACGCCAGATGGCTTGCCGCCAGCGTGATCACGACGGTGACCACCGGAATCGTCAGCGCGGGCACGAACAGCTTGTTGCCGAGGCGTTTGGCGCTAGCCTGACGCGCTTCCGGCGACAGCACTTTCGGCCTGGCCGCGGTCACGCCGCCGAACCCGGCGATCAGCGCCATGGCGATCACCAGCACGCCGACCACCGAAGGCGGTATCAGGTCGCCGATCAGGAAAATCAGCGCGTACAGAATCCAGAAGCCGCCGGCGGTGAGGCGGCGCGGATGTTCCTTGTCGGTGAGGATCATGCCGCCGATGATCAGCAGCACAACCCCGAGCAGCCAGAACAGATAGTTGATGGTGAGCGTCATGCCTCGTCTCCCGTGGCCGATCCGGTCTGCGGCAGTGTGCCCGGCGTGTCCTTGCCGCGCAGTTCGCGGTCGAGCTTGCGGTCGAGCAGATACAGCCGGAAGCCGTGAATCAGGAACGCGCAGATCGCCGTGGGGATGCCCCATACGGCGACGTGAATCGGCTCGACCTCGATGCCCGCTTCGCGCAGGAAGGTGGTCATCAGCACGATGGCGCCGAAGGCGACGAAGATGTCTTCGCCGAAGAACAGGCCCACGTTGTCGGTTGCCGCGGCGAAGGCGCGCAGGCGGTGGCGCACGGCGTCGGTGAGCTTGCCGTAGCGGCTCTCGGCCGCGCCTTCGGCCATCGGCGCGATCAGCGGACGCACCATCTGCGGATGGCCGCCGAGGCCGGTCAGGCCGACCGCTGCGGTGAGTTCGCGCACCAGCAGATAGACGATCAGGAGACGCCCGGCGGTGGCCGCCTTGATGCCCGCGATCCAGGTCTGGGCCCGCTCGCGCAGGCCGTGCCGTTCCAGCAGACCGATCACGGCGAGCGGCAGCAGGATGATCAACGGGATGTTGCGGGTCTTGATAAAACCCGTGCCGATGGCGGCGAGGATTTTCTCGGGCGGGAAGTGCGCGGCCAGCGCAGTGACGATAGCGGCGGCGGCCACGATCAGCATCGGATTGAAGCGCAACACAAAACCGATGATGATCACGGCCACGCCGATAAGCGGCCATAAATTGACTGCTGTCTGCATCAGGATCTCCAAACAGGGTTGCTAACCTTGCCGCGAATGGCGGCTAACGTGAGGCGGCGCATGGGGCGTGCCCTGCGCCGTCTTGCTGTGCGCGGCTCTGGTTGGCCGCGTCCGTCCACTGCAACTGCCTTTGTGCCCTTTAGGCGTACTGACGTCTGCTGCTGCCTGCTGTGCTGCGGGTTCTCTGCTGCCGCTACTACTGCGCGGTTTTCTACCGCGTGACCTGCCTCGATAGACACGTTCGCTACCGCACCTGGCAAACGCCCCGCGCGGGGCGGGGCGTTGCTTGCTTTATGGCCGACCGTTGCGGGGCGCCCCGGTTGCCTGGCTTCAGGCGCGCGCGGCGTTGGCCGCGTGCACTTCGATGCCGGCGCTCTCGAGCGCGGCGCGGATGCGGCGCGCAAACGCCAGCGCATGCGGGCCGTCGCCGTGCAGACAGATGGTCTGCGCGTTGAGCGGCACCCAGCGGCCGTCCACCGCCTGCACGCGTTGCTCGCGCACCATTGCGAGGGTGCGTTCAAGCACTTCTTCTTCGTCGTCGAGCAGCGCGCCCGGCTCCTTGCGCGGCACGAGCGAGCCGTCCGAGCGATAGCCGCGGTCGGCGAAGACTTCCTCGATGGCGATCAGGCCCGCTTCGCGGGCGGCCGTCACGAGGCCGCTGTTGGCGAGCGCGAACACCGCCACGGACGGGTCGAAATCGTGCACGGCGGAGACGATCGCATCGGCGATCTTCGGGTCGCGCGCGGCCTGGTTATACAGCGCACCGTGCGGCTTGACGTGCGCGATGCGTCCGCCTTCGGCCTGGGCGATCGCCGAGAGCGCGCCGAGCTGGTACAGCACGCCGGCGTAAATCTCGCTGGCGGGCAGGTCCATTTCCTTGCGCCCGAAGTTCTCCGGGTCGTTGAAGCTCGGATGCGCGCCAATCGACACACCCTTCTTGACGGCCCAGCGCACGCAGTCGTGCATCGCGTTCGCGCCGCCCGCGTGCCAGCCGCACGCAATATTGGCCGAGCTGACGAGGTCGAGCAGCGCCTCATCGGAGCCGCAGCCCTCGCCGAGATCGGCATTCAAATCGATTTCCATAATTTCCTCTACTTGGTCTTACAACGCTGCTAGCGCCGGCTGGCGTGCACAGCGTTCCTCATGCATCGTGATCGCGGCGTCGATCTGCCGCAGATACGCCCGTTCTTCCAGCAAAGCCTGCCGCGCCTCTTGGGGCGTGGTCGGGATGAAACGAATCGCGCCGTTCAGGCGCACCTGGGCGAGCTTCCACAGATCGGCCTGGATCACCGCGCCGATCTTCGGATAGCCGCCGGTGGTCTGCGCGTCGCTGAGCAGCACGATCGGCTGGCCGTTCGGCGGCACCTGGATTGTGCCCGGCAGCACCGCGTGCGACAGCAGGTCGGTCTTGTGCGTACGCTTGAGCTCGGCGCCGGCGAGCCGGTAGCCCATGCGGTTGCTGTTCGGTGTGACGAGCCATTCGTTCGACCAGAACGCCTCTTGAGCGTCGGCCGGGAAGTGGTCGTATTCGGACCCTTGCAGCACGCGGATAGGCGCGGCCCAGGCCACGCCGGACGGGTGCCGGCCGCGGCGCAGCGGCTCGTGGACGAGCACGAACTTGCACCAGGCGGGCGCCTTCACGCCGAATTCGGGCGCTTGCGGACTAAAGCCGCGACCCGCGTGCGGCGCCGGCGCGCCGACCGGCAGACGGTCGCCGTCGCGCAGCGCCCGGCCGCCGAGGCCGCCGAACTGGCCGGCGAGGTCGGTGCTGCGCGAGCCGAGCATCGGCAGCACGTCGATGCCGCCGGCCACGCAGACGTAGCCGCGCATGCCGCGCTTCGCCGCTTGCAGCGTCAGTTCCTGGCCGGCCTGGACCGGCAGGCTCCACCATGAATAGACTGGCTTGCCGTCGAGCGTGGCGCCGAATTCGGTGCCGGTGATGGCGATCCGGGTAGCGCGCGGAAAGCGTAGCACGGTGGGCCCAAAGGTGATCTCGAGGCAGGCAGCGTCCGGCCGGTTGCCGACGAGGCGGTTGCCCACCTCCAGCGAGAGCCGGTCGAGCGCCCCGCCCATTGCCACGCCGAGGTGCCGGTAGCCATGTCGGCCCAGATCCTGAACCGTGGTCAGAAGACCCGCGCGAATCACGTCGATCATGCTGCGATCCCCGCCACGGTGAAGCGCACCCGGTCGCCCGGCTGCAGCAGGGTGGGCGGCGAGCGCGCCGGATCGAACAGCGGCACGGAGGTGCGGCCGATCAGTTGCCAGCCGCCCGGCGACGTGGCCGGATAGACGCCGGTCTGCTCGCCGCCGATGCCGACCGAGCCCGCCGGCACTTCGAGCCGCGGCGATGAGCGGCGCGGTGTGTGCAGCGCCTCTTCGAGCCCGCCCATATAGGCAAAGCCGGGTTGGAAGCCGAGGAAGAACACGACGTACTCGCCCGCCGCGTGGCGGTTCACCACCTCTTTCACCGACAGCCCCGTGTGACTGGCCACCACCTGCAGGTCCGGGCCGAACTCGCCGCCGTACTGCACCGGAATCTCGACCTCGCGGCCGGCGGCGGGGGCGTCGCCGGTGGCGTCCCAGGCCGTCTGCAGCAAGTTGGCGAGCGCCGCGCTATCCGCTTCCAGCGGATCGAACACGATGGTCAGGTTGTTCATGCCGGGCACGACCTCGAGTACGTGCGGCCAGCCGCGCGCCGCTTCGGCGGCCGCCCAGACGCGCCGCTGGCAATCGAGCGTCGCGGGGGCGGGGGCCTCGCAGACTAGCGCGGCATCGCCGAACTGAAAGATTCGTGGTTGCGTCATCGCTGATTCGTTGGGTGGGTCGGAGACTTTGCCAGACTGGCAAGCGCTCCGCTCATAAGTGGATATCGGCACCAGGCGCGTCAACCATGATGCATAGCGTACATTATCAATAAAATATCAACAATTTCTCAATAAGCGTTTTCGCCAGGCACCCAAAAAGAGGCGCTCGTCGTACACTTCGTGCACCTCTATTCGTGCATTGAGAACACCCGTCATGTCGCGTCAACCGACCAAAATCGTCTCCTCGGAACATCTGGTTTCGGAAACAAGCGCGGAGCTGTCGGAGCTGGAGTACGGGCTCATCATGGCGAGCAACGCGTTCAACCGCTGGATGGTGCGGTGCATGTCGGCGGCGGGCGAAAAGGACATGACCGCCATCGAGGTGTCGCTGCTGCATCACGTCAGCCATCGCGAGCGCCGCAAGAAACTCGCTGACATCTGCTTTGTGCTGAACATCGAAGACACCCACGTCGCCACCTATGCGTTGAAGAAGCTGGTAGCTAGAGGGTATGTAAAAAGCGAAAAGACCGGCAAGGAAGTGTTCTTCTCGGCGACGCAATCTGGGCGCGATCTGTGTCTCAAGTATCGTGAGGTGCGCGAAAGTTGCCTGATCGCCACGCTCAAGGAGAGCGGACTGACGAATGAGCAGATCGGCGAGGCCGCGCAGTTGATGCGTAACGCCTCCGGG
>Ga0302229_10000340_pt1 | contig 36183 bp, 39 predicted proteins | sample II_Palsa_N1_3_FD_193518 | JGI IMG/M metagenome (GOLD analysis project Ga0302229, IMG submission 193518) | Peat permafrost microbial communities from Stordalen Mire near Abisko, Sweden - II_Palsa_N1_3 | ecosystem: Environmental > Terrestrial > Soil > Palsa > Peat permafrost | place: Sweden... | reverse complement strand
GCCACCCGCCAGGGCATCACCCAGCAGCAGCATGACCCGGGCCAGCTCGCGGTCACGGCCCACCATCGGCCACTTCGCTGATCCACATCGGCATAGGCAGGCTCCCGGGCCTGGCGGACGAAGGTGGCCAAGTCATCTCGGATCGAGTCCAGGTCCACCACGCCCTCGAGCCCGGCCGCGAACGCGGGTCAGTACTGCGTCAGCGTCATACAGTGCCCGGTTGAACCGCCGGTCCACTGACCCGACAGAATCGGCCAATATGCGCATCACCAGCAATGCGCCTGCCTAACCAACTGTGCAGTTACCGTGGAGGGCCGGGACGCTGAGATAGCCTCAGCGCTGTCGGATCTGGCCGCTCACGGCGACGCGGCTCGGCTTCCGAAGTCGATCGTGAGCAGGCATTGATACCACTTGTCTTGTGCAGTCTGGACCACGAGGTGTGCGGTGACTGAACTGACGGTCTCCCAGGTGGGGGAGGATGAGCGGCCGACAGCCCTGGATACGCTGGTCCTGGCCTTCGCCGCCGATCCGGTAGAACGGTGGTTGTACCCGCAGCCAGAGAGTTACCTCGGGTCTTTCCCGCGGTTCCTGGTTGCCTTCGGTGGCCGGGCATTCGATGAGCAGACTGCCTGGAAGATCGGTCAGGGCTCAGCCGTGGCCCTGTGGCTGCCTCCTGGTGTCGAGCCCGACTCCGACTTCCTCGTCGCTACCCTGACCGGCACCGTTGCCCCAGATCAGCATGACGTCATGTTCGCGGTGCTGGGACAGATGGAGGAAGCTCATCCGACCTATCCGCATTGGTATCTGCCGTGGCTCGGCGTTGATCCTGCCGTGCAAGGCCGCGGGCTCGGGACGCAACTGCTGCGTCCGTGCCTGGCTGTCGTTGACCAGAGTCACCTGCCCGCATATCTGGAGACCCCGAACCCGCGCACCATCTCCTTCTATGAGCGGCTGGGCTTCGAGGTCACCGGCCAGGCTCAGGCCGGGAGCTGCCCCCCGATTACGTGCATGCTGAGGGAGGCACGATGATGTGGGCCTGGCACTGATGCTGCACGCTGGTTGCTGCCGATGGCTGTGACCTGGGAAGGTTCCTATCTCCATAGGCTCATGGTGCACCACGTGTGCGTCTCCTGCGAGACTTACTTACCCGGCTGGAACGGCGTCAGGCCGCGGCCCGGGGTGCGCAGGCGGGCGGCGAGCACCGTGATGGCCGCGATCAGCCCGGCCAGCGACACGACAGCGAAGATGCTCTGGTAAGTCCAGTCCAGCGCGCCGTGCTTGTGCCAGCTGGGGAACTCGACGATCTCGAACAGGCACAGGATGCCGGTGATATCACGCCGGCGGTGACGCGACCGCTGCGCAGCGGCCAGCCGGCCAGCAGGAACAACAGACCGAAGACGACGGCAAAGCCTGCTCCCCAGGGATCCTTACCCAGCCCGATGATTACCGCGCTGCCGACTTCCCCAGGGCCAGCAGGCCGGCGATCCTGGTCAGGACGGTGAGCTTACGATCGTTCATGGTTACCTCCGGTGGAATCTGCTTGTCACGCCACGATGCGTCCGCGCAGTTCCCGGCCAGAAGAGGCGCCTTCCCGATCACGCCGGGAAAATCTCGCCAGCCGAGCCGATCCGCCTGCCTTAGCTAAGGCATAGTGGCTAATAGAGTTATTATACAGTAATTGCAGTATGCAATTAAAATGATAGAGGGCGAGCGTGGAAGAGCACCTGGTGGATGAGGCCGCGGTGGACGCGGTGCTGACGGCGAGCCGGACGCTGGTCGCCGTGGCCACCATGTCGCTGGGTGCCGCGGCGGAAGACACGACGATCGCCCAGTACCGGGCACTGGTGGTGCTGGCGTCGCGCGGCCCGCAGCGGATGGTTGACCTCGCCGCTGCGCTGGGAGTGACGCCGTCGACGGCAGGCCGGATGTGCGACCGGCTGGTGCGCAAGGGGCTGATCCGCCGGCAGCGGGCACGGGCGGACCGCCGGGCCGTGCAGGTCTCGATCACCCCGGCCGGCCGGCAGGTCGTCGACCAGGCAACCGCGCGCCGCCGGGCGCTGATCGCCGGTATCTTGCGCAAGCTCCCGCCCCGGCAGCAGCCCGCGATCGCCAAGGCCCTGCAGGCATTCGCCCGGGCCGCCGGGGAGATCCCCGACAGCCAGTGGCCCGCAGATCCCGCGGACCCGCAGCCGGCGGGGCGCGGCGGCGCGGCAGCGCGATCATGACCGGCAGCATCCCGGCGCCCACGAGGCAGCGGCTCCGGTGGACCGGGCGGGCGGGCGGCTGGCTGCGCGGCTCGCGCGGCGGGCTGCTGGCCGTCGCGCTGGTCGTGGGGGCGGGGTCCGGGCTGGGCGCGGTGGCGTTCCGGTACCTGATCTACTTCGTCACCTGGCTGGCCACCGGGCACGTCGAGTTCGGCCAGCAGGGCCGCGTCCCCAGTTCCCATCTGCCGTGGCTCGGGCCGGCCTTCATGGTGGTGGTCCCGGTGATCGGCGGGCTGATCTACGGGCCGCTGATCTACAAATACGCCCGCGAGGCCCGCGGCCACGGCGTGCCCGAAGTCATGATCGCCGTCGCCGAGGAAGGCGGCCGCATCCGGCCCCAGGTCGCCGCCGTTAAATCGGTCGCCTCCGCCATCTGCATCGGTGTCGGAGGATCGGTCGGCAGGGAGGGCCCGATCGTCCAGATCGGCTCCGCGCTGGCCTCCAGCCTCGGCCAGCGGGTGCGCATGCCGGAGAACAGGCTGCGGATCCTGGTCGCCTGCGGCGCCGCCGGCGGCATCGCGGCCACCTTCAACGCGCCGATCACCGGCGTGTTCTTCGGCGTGGAGATCATCCTGCGGGAGCTATCAGCCGAGGCGGTGTTCACCGTCATGCTGTCGGCGATGGTCGCCGACCTGCTCAGCCGCCAGTTCCTCGGCGATGCCCCGTTCCTGTCCGGGCTGCCGGCCGGGATAACGCTGCACCACCTGACCACCTACCTGCTGATAGCCGGCCTCGCGGTCGTCGCGGCCCTGATCGGCCTGACCTTCTCTAAGGTCCTGTACGCGACGGAGGACCTGTGCGACCGGCTGTGGACGAACCGTCCCGAGTGGGCCCGGCCCGCGGTCGGCGGCATCTTGCTCGGGCTGCTGCTGCTGGCCCTTCCGCAGATGTACGGGGTCGGCTACCCGGTCCTGTACAAGGCCGTCGGCGGCAGCTACGCCCTGTGGTTCCTCATCATCCTCGCCGCCGGGAAAATCATCGCCTGCAGCCTCACCATCGGCATCGGCGGATCCGGCGGCGTGTTCGCCCCGTCGCTGTTCATCGGCGCCACCTCCGGCATGGCCTTCGGCGAGATCACCCGCCATGCCATCGGCCCGGCCGCCGGGCAGCCCGCCCTCTACGCGGTCGTCGCGATGGGCGCCGTCTTCGCCGCCGCGGCAAGGGCGCCGCTGACCTCGGTCGCCAGCGTGGTGGAGATGACCGGCGACTTCACCCTCACCCTGCCCGTCATGCTCGCCGTCGCCATCGCCACCGCCACCTCCCACGGACTCAGCTACGGCACCATCTACACCACCAAGCTGCTGCGCCGCGGCACCGACCTCGACCACGCCACCTCCGCCGACCCGTTCGAGGACCTCACCGCTGCCGACGCCATGCGCCCCTTCCCCGCGCCCGTATCCGCAATGCCCGAGCCACCCGGACCACCCGGAACGGACCTCAAGTCCCTACCGGGGCCGGTAATCGGGCGGCACGAACCGCAGGTCCTGTTCGCCAGCGAATCCCTCACCCAGGCCCTGCGCCAGCTGGAACTGTACGGCCGCGGCGGCCTGCCGGTCCTCGCCGACGACGGGCAGCACGTCCAGGGCTGGATCACCAGCCTCAACGTGCTGCAAGCCATCGCCCGCCAGGTCAGCGCCGCCCAGGCCACCGCATATCAGGCACCCGGAGCCCGCGGGCCGAACCCCTCCGGCCCGCAGGATGATCTCCGCGAGGCACCGGACCCGCTGGATAGCTACCAGCTGCTCGAGGTCACCATCCCGGCCGGCTCGCCCTCCGCCGGCCAGCCGCTCGGCGACATCACCTGGCCGCCCGGCTGCGTCCCGGTCACGGTCGTGGATAACGGCACCCTGCGCGATCCCGATCCCGGCATCATTCTCGCCCCCGGCGACCACATCAACCTGCTCGCTCCCGCAGCACGCAATCCAGAGTCATCACGCCCGCGCGGCGAACCGGGCAGCCAGCAAGGCGAGCATCCCGCAGATGCGCGGCCACCCAGGCAGGCGCTGCGTCCCGAAGACGGCGGCCAGCGCCCGCGGCCGCCGCAGTGATGCCGGGCGCAGCCGGGCATGTGCCTTGCTTAACTGATGTCGTGACGTTGCCCGGGAATGCCGTGCCAAAGCCGCATCCCTGGCTGCAGCCATCCGGGGCGGCTCTCCGGGCGGCCGCGTGGCGCCGGCGGCTGCCCGGCGCCCGCTGGGGAGCTCGCCGCCGTCGCGGCCCGGCGGTGCGATCGGGGTGCTGGCCCGTTACGGCATCTCGGCTGCGTTCCCGCATGCGGCCGGGTCCTTTGACTGGGCCACGCCGGCAATCAGCGTGGCCGGGTGCGCCATGACTGGTTGTTGTGGCCTCCGGCCTCTTCGTGGCAGCGGCGGGCGCTTCATCGCTGGTCATCAGCCCGGGCGGGCGGCAGCGGCTTTGGCGGCCAGGACGGCGGTGGTGAGTGCGGTGATGTCGTAGCTGCCATAGTGCCGGCGGCCGTTGATGAAGAAGGTCGGGGTGCCGGAGACACCGCTGAGGTCGGCGGAGTCGACGTCCTCGGCGATCCGCGCGGCGCCAGCGCGCTTGCGGAGGTGCTCACCGAATCGCTCGCTGTCGAGCCTGAGGTCGCCAGCGTAGCGGATCAGGTCGCGCAGCTGGAGGCGGTCTTGATGGCGCAGGAGCAGGTCGTGCATCTCCCAGAAAGCGTCCTGGGCGGCGGCGGCTTCGGCGGCCTCGGCTGCGAGCTGGGCATGGGGGTGGACATCGCCCAGCGGCAGGTGCCGCCACACGTAGCGGACGTCACCGTGGCCGGCCAGCAGTCCCCGGAGGACGGATTCGGCCTGGCCGCAGTAGGGGCACTCGAAGTCGCCGTACTCCACGATGGTGACCGGTGCCCGCGCGGGGCCGCGGATGCGGTCGCGGCCCGGGTCGACCGGGGCGCCGAGGTCGGTGATGAGCTCGGCGGTGCCGAGCGCGGCCCGAATCTGCAGCCGGGCCGGAAGCAGGCGGGTGGCCCGGAAGACCAGCCAGGTGACCGCGGGCGCGGCGACCACGGTGGTCAGAACGCCGAGCTTGGCCTCCTGCAGCTGGGTGCCGGTGAAGGCGAGGGTCGCGATCAGGATGGACACGGCGAACCCGATCCCGGCGATCGCGCCGACCCCGGCGACGGTGGCCCAGCCCACGGGCGGGCGGAGCCGTCCGCGGCTGAGCCGGGTCAGCAGCCACGACGCGCCGGTGATGCCAGCCGGCTTTCCCGCGACATAGCCGATCAGGATGCCCAGGGTGATAGGGGAGGTGTAGGCGCGGGCGAGGAAGGCGCCGTTGATGACGATGCCGGCGTTGGCGAGCGCGAACAGCGGGACGATGACGTAGCTGGTCCAGGGATGGTAGAGCTGCTGGAGCCGCTCGTTCGGGGACAGCGCGGTGGCGAGCCCTGCCCGCGCTGTCTGTGCGAGGCCGGGGGTGGGCTGTTCCCGGAAGCTGCGGAACGCCTCGCTCGCGCGCTCCAGGTCGGTCCGGGCCGCCGGGTAGGCGTAGGTCAGCAGGCCCAGGACCAGGCCGACGACTACCGGGTCAACGCCGGCCTTCAGGACCGCGACCCAGGTCGCGATCCCCAGCAGCAGGTAGATGATCCCGTACCGGATCCTGGCCCGGCGCAGGGCCAGGACCAAGGCGAAGATCCCGGCCGCGACGGCCAGCGGGACGGCCGTGACCGCCTTGCTGTAGGCAGCGCCGATCACCACCAGCGAGACCAGGTCATCCACGACCGCGACCGACAGCAGGAACGCGCGCACCCGGTCGGGGAACCGCGGCCCGGTCACCGCCAGCGTCCCGAGCGCGAACGCGCTGTCGGTGGACATGGCCGCGCCCCACCCATGAGCCGCCGGGCTGCCGGCGTTCGCGGCCAGGTAGATGAGGACCGGGATCACCAGCCCGCCCAGCCCGGCCGCCACCGGGAGCGCCAGCCGCGCCCGCTCCCGTAGTTCGCCCATGTCGAACTCGCGGCGGGCCTCCAGGCCGAAGACGAAGAAGAAGAACGTCATCAGCCCGCTGTTCACCCACTCGCGCAGGTCCAGCGACACCCCGGCTCCGGCCAGCCGCACCGACAGCCGGGCGCCCCAGAGGGCCGTATACGACGACGCGTCGATGTTCACCCAGGCCAGCGCGGCCACCGCCATGGCCAGCAGCACGGCGGCGCTGCCGGTCTCGGTGCGCAGGAAGATCCGCAGCGGCGTCTGCAGGTTCCGCGCCCACGCCGTCCGCCCGGACAACGGATCCACCGCAGCGGGCGGCCCGTCCTCGGGCACGGCGTCCTCCTCACGGCCAGCAGCGGCCTCACCCGGGCAGGAACGTAGCTGCCTGCCATGACGAGCGCTCAGCCAGTCGCCCGGCCGGTGGCGCGTGCCTTGCTGAGTTCCCCGCGTCGCACTTTACAGATCCGCTGTGCCGGGCTGGCAGCGGTCGGCGGTTAATTGGCGGCCGGGCAGGCGTGGTCTACGCTCGTGGTCAGGTGAGCAGGGAAGCCTGGTCGGCGTGACGTTCGTGACTCTCGAATCCGGCCGCCAGGAGCGCGCAAACCTCCCCCACCACGAGCACCCGGTAAATACTCCGCCTGTGCCTGCTCCGCCGAGCTGGGCGTGGCGGCGGGGTGTGCTGATCCTGGCTGGTGCCGCTCAGCTGATCACCATTTCGGCGCTGACCAGCGCCGACCCGCTGGCCGTGACGTGGTGGTCGCTGCTGCTGGCCATCGCCCCGGCGCCGCTCGCCGCGGCTGCGCCGCTCGCCGCGGCTGCGGCGGTCGCCCGGGCCCCGGTGAACCGGCTGGCTGCCGTCGCCGGAGTGCTGGTCCTGGCCGCGGGTATCGCCGGCGGGATCTTGCACATCGGGTTGTTCTTCGTCCCGCCGCTGGCGGTGCTGGCCGCCGCCGGGGGGACGCTCTGACGCGAGCTGTCCTGACCCGGCCAGGAGGTTATTGGCGATGAGTCGCTACCTGACCAGGGACCGCGTCGCGATCCTGGCCGCGCTGGCCGCGCGCACGTTCACCCTGCGTGACGGCCGACACTGTCCGGGCTTGTTGGGCTGTCGACGGGCAATGCCCTATGGATGGCCGCAACTTGATTGGAGCGGTCGAGAGCGGCCAGCTGGCGCGGGAAGATGAGCTGCCGCTGCTGTCAGGGCCACATCACATCAAGACCGGGCTGGCGTGCTTCGCCGGTCGCATCTGACCTGGGCGGACGTGTGGTGGCCAGATGCCGATGAGTGCTGTTTACCAGTCGTTGCTAATCCGAGCCCTGGTCCGGGATGGCGGGTCTGCGGCGTGCCGCACCATGCGAATCTCGTCGAGGTCGCGGTCGCGGTCGTGCTTCCTTGCTCCGTCCGGCCGGAAGCCATGCTTGCGGTAGAACGCCTGGGCACGAGGGTTCGGATCGGCCACCCACAATGCTGCTTGATCGTTACCGATCACGGCCGCAAGCAGGCCATGGCCAGCTCCCCTGCCGTGATCGGCTGCCAGCACGTAGAGAACGAAAAGCTGCACCGGCCAGTGAGCATCAGGGTCTTCTGCTGGTCCTGCCATCGCAATCCCGACTGGCTCACCGCCTCGCTCAGCGACGGCCACGCGGTTCGCGGAGTAACGCTCGTCACCCAGCGCGGCGGCCCAGAATCGCTCGCGCCGTTCCACGAAGCCAGGGCGGTCAAGGATCTCGTCTGCCATGAGTCCCCGGTAAGTCTCCTGCCATGACTGCACATGGACGCGGGCCATCGCCTTCGCGTCTTTAACGCAGGCCTGGCGGACTGTTATCGAGCCCATGTGGCGATGGTAGGACCTCGCTGACCGCGGCGAGATTGCCAGGCGGGATGCAGGTGCAGGCGCGGAGCCGCGTCCAAAATCACGGTCCAACTCGGCGTGCCGCATCCTTGTTCCTGCGAGTCAACCCCCCGACATCATGCCTGGCGGACGCGTACGCCAAAGATACTGGTAGGACTCACCCGGATGAAGTGCGAAGGTACATCCTCGACCCACGGCTCGAGCCCGGCGTTGATGAACGGCGCGCGCTCGGCCTCGGTATCCAGATGATGTGCCGCTCCCCGCGCCAGCACGATCCACCCCTCGTGTGCTTGTTGATCGAGCTGGTCGGCCTCTACGGCGACGTGGTAGTCAGCGTAGGCAATACCGGTGCGCAGGTCCTCGTCAAAGACGGGGTCCCACGTGCCCAAGACAATTGACTCTCCGTCGATCTTGTACGCGACCGGCAGCGCCGTGGGCCCATACCGGCTGTTGAAGACCAGACGCCCCATCCCCCCATTGGCGAGCAGCTCCATGCATTCGGCCTCACCCAAACGCTCCAGCACGCGCCGGGCATTCGCTCCCGGGTCGGGCGAACCAGAACCGCTGGGAGAACTGAAGTCGGCTTCATCATCCGGCATAGCTCCAACCTAGCCCCCTGTCCGGTGATAGCACGCGGCCGTCGCAGTCTGTCTCAGCCGATCTTCTAACCAACCGCTCACGGCACCGGCTTGCAAGCGACCGAGTAACGAGATGAGTAACAATCGCCACCGTCAGTAGTGGACAACAGCGCCATGTCTCGGCGCTGACCGGCGCGGGCATCACCGGCGGGTACCTGGCGAATCCGCGGCTGAAGGAGGTGCACTGGCAAGCAAAGGGCCGGACAGTGGCGCCGCTGCGCACTGTTCCCGCGGGAGAGTCCGTGCTGTTCGTGGATCCCGGCGAGATCCCGGCGGCTGGGGATGTTGCCAGGCTCGGGCAGGCTCTGGCCGCGCCGCGGTGCGACTTGTATGAGCTGATGGTGCATTTCGCGGCGTATACCGGGTTGCGCTGGGGTGAGCTGGCCGCGCTGACCGCGGCCCAGGTCAGCCCGGAAGCGCGGGCGGTGGCGGTGGACCGCACGGTGATCGAGGTCCGCGGCCGCCTGTACGTGGAGGCGCCGAATAACCGCAAGCGGCGGCAGGCGGTCTATCCCAGCCTGACCCCGCAGGGGCGGCCGCTGGCAGATATGGTGGCCGCGCGGATCGCCGCGGTCAGCGCGGAGCGGGCCGCCGGGACCAATCCGCTGGGGCTGATGTTCCCGGCCCCGGCCGGGGGGTACTGGCGGTCGTCGAACTTCCGGCGCCGGGTTCTCGAGGGCGGTTAGCTGGCCGCCGGATGGCGCGCCGCCGATGGCGCCGATACTCAAGCTCTTAATCCGGTGGTGGAGCTACAGCGCGTCTCTGGCGTTCCATCCCGGCGCAATCACTTCCGAGCTTGCCGGTGTGCCGTGCGCGCCGAACAGGATCCGCCCGAACGAGTCACGGTGATCCATCGCCAGGATGAACAGCGGCTGCGCCGCCGAAGGCGGCCCCGGTGCGTGCCGGAGTGCTGCCGGTCATGATCGCTGCCTTTCTGGTTGGCGTCCCCGCCGCCCCGGGCACGCCAGATGATCGGGTCAGCCGCTGCCGTGCCCGTCCCAGGCGGACGTAAGCGGCGGCTCGCCATCCACGGCGCCGGCCAGCTCGGCGGCATTCCCGGCGCCCACGATGGGGGATAGCCAGGCCCGCAGCTGCCGGGCGTCGGGCCTGAGGAACCGCTCGGTGCCGTAGAGATCCTCGGTACCGCCGGGCCCGGGCAGCAGAATCTTCCAGGCCGCCGGCTCGCCCGCGGGTCCCCCAAAGGTCAGCGCGCACACCAGGGCGGCGCCATCACGAAGCGCATACCTGGTCTGATGACCTGCGTGAGTTCTCTCGACGCTCATGTCTTCATCTCCCGTTTCTCCCGTCCCGGCGGCCGTGCCAGGCCCGGGGTAGACCAAGCGGAGTCCGGCTTACCCAGGATGTGGCTGGGCACGGCGCCGAGGATAATCATGACGAGGGCGATGGCGGGCGGATAGCAGATCGGGGCGTGGCGGACGAACACGGCACCGAAAAGCGCGCCGGTGAGCATGGTGGCGGCCCGCGATCAGCCGGTCGCCCGTTCTTGAGCACTGTCCCGCGGACAGGGCGCTGTCTGCGGCCATCCCGGTGACTGGCCAGCCGCCGCACGGGGTCGTCCTGCACCCGCTGGTCGGTGAGGCGCTGGTCTTCGCCTGCCGGCCAGATCACCCGTTCGGCGGCCGGTCCGAAGTGGGTGTCTCGGACCTGGCGGACGAGACAATCCTGCGGTTCCCGCCCGGCTGCGGGTCCGCGACGCCGTCGACCGCGTGCTCGGCGCCGCCCCGAGGCAACCGGGATCTGGGGCCCCGCCCAAACCCCATCTACGGCAAATTCGGACTCCCGCCCGAAGCGCTGGAAGAGATCGCCAACACCATGGTCTCCCGGATCTCCTCGGAAGGTTCAGGACCAGCGAAGAGATCGCCGAAGTCGTAGCGTACGCAGCTCACTTGATCGAGGAGCACGTGGTGCTGCCGCCAGACGATCCAGAGTATGGAGAAGGCGAGGACGTAGGCGTAGTAGGCATTGTGCTGAGCCGCCAGGAACCGCCAGAGCCGCTCGAAGGCCTGGGCCTTGGTGATGCCGTCTCCGGCCTCGAATTCTGCCGCCTCTGGACGGGGAATCTCGATTACCAGCAGTGTCATGGCGATGGCGAAGACCGCATCGGTGAAGAATCCGAATCGCTCGGCGGTATGCCCAGGGGCGGTCGGTCCTCTGGCGGGGTCGTCAGGCATGGCTTGCTACCTCATCAGTCGGGTGCCGATTCCAGCAGAGCAGCTCGATGCCGGCCGTGATCGCGACGATGAGCGGCCGGTCGGTTTGAGGCGACCCTCGCCTGTCTCACGCAGTTGGCGAGGGCCGCCGGGTGACAAATAGAGCGGCAAGACCAAGCAGTATCAAGGCGAGCGGAATCGGGCACCACCAGTGGTCCCAGAAGGCATCAAGACCATGGGCAGTCTCACGCCCGGCCCAGAAGACACCAAGAAGCAGGACTACGGCTCCCGCTGCCTGGCCGGTGCGACGCATAGCCTGAAGACTATCCGCGCGGACATGCTTGCAATGAGCAAGACGCCGCCCAGGCCGGCCAGGGCGATGGCCAGCCGCATCGCCACCGAACGGCCCGCGCGCTTGGCCGGCGTGCTCATGCTCCCACGGTAGGCGCCGCAGGCCCGGCGCGACAACCCGGAGCGATCTTCAAGTGCCGCTGTGGCGCGCCCGAGTAAAGGGCGCGAACTGCGCCGCCAGGTAGCCGCTGACCTCGCCGGCGCGGGGCACGAGCCTGAAGCCGTAGCTAGCGCGGTCCACCTCCGCGGCCGGGGGCGGGGGCGTGGCGTGGCCAGTCCCAGCAGGTAGCCGGTGGCCGCCTGGTCGAGGCGCAGGACGCTGGCGAGCGATTCGAGGACCTGGATCGACGGGTTACGGTCGCGGCCCTGCTCGAGTCGCAGGTAGTAGTCTGAGCTGATCCCGGCGAGCATGGCGACCTCTTCGCGCCGCAGCCCGGCGACGCGTCGCGCTGGCGGGCAGGCCAACGCTGCCGGGCTGGACGAGTTCGCGGCGGGCCCGCAGGTAGTCGCCAAGCATGTTGTTCTCGCTCATATCAATCGCGGTGACCGCGTGGATCGTGGCCTGCCTGTCCCTGCCGCTCCCAGGATCGCCGGGGCTCTGCCTGTTCCGCGCCGCCTGGCGGAAGGTGGGGTGGGAGGTGGAGTCGGCACGTGCTGACGCCGCCGCGGGCCGGCCGCATCGTCCGGGACGGACCCGGACACTACGAACTAGGAGAAAGAGTTCTCATGGCAGCGAAGACACTTCCCGGCGGGACGTTCACCCTGGCCGAGGATCTAACGGTCACCCGGATGGGGTACGGCGCGATGCAGCTGGCCGGCCCGCACGTTTTCGGCCCGCCGGCCGACCGGGACGCTGCCGTGGCCGTGTTGCGCGAGGCGTTGGAGCTGGGCATCACGCACATCGACACCAGCGACTACTACGGCCCGTACGTCACCAACCAGATCATCAAGGAGGCCCTACACCCTTATCCGGACGACCTGCACATCGTGACGAAGGTCGGAGCGCTGCGAGACGCCGAGGGCGGCTGGCCGCAGGCGCTGGCTCCCGGGCAGCTGCGCCAGGCGGTGCACGACAACCTGGAGCGCCTCGGACTAGACGCACTCGACGTCGTCAACCTGCGCGTCGGGGGGTTCGACAGCCCCGCTCCCGGCTCCATCGCCGAGCCGTTCACGGTCCTCGCGCAGCTGCAGCAAGAAGGACTGATCAAGCATCTCGGTCTCAGCACCGTCTCGGCCGGGCAGATCGCCGAGGCACAGTCCATCGCGCCGATCGTGTGCGTGCAGAACTTCTTCAACCTCGCCCACCGGGCCGACGACGACCTGATCGACTCCCTCGCCGCGCGCGGCATCGCCTACGTGCCCTACTTCCCGCTCGGCGGCTTCTCCCCGCTCCAGTCCGGGGAACTGAACGCAGTCGCCGCCCGTCTGGACGCCACGCCGATGGCCGTCGCGCTGGCGTGGCTGCTCCAGCGCGCACCGAACATCCTGCTCATCCCCGGAACCTCGTCCGTCGCCCACCTGCGCGACAACGTCACCGGTGCGGCGCTGACCCTTTCCGGGGACGACCTGACCGAGCTGGACAGCATCGCCTCATGAGCAGGCGGCCGGAGGATCCGCGCCCTTGCCGCCTCGGCTACCCGTAGGTGGGATGCTGCGGCCAGCCGGGCGGGGAATCTTCCCAGTCTTCCTGGCGGCCGTACGGGGTGAGGTCGAGGATGTTGTTGGCGAAGAGCAGCCGGTCCACGCCGCGGGCGGTGGTGCTGTAGGTCCGGTAGACATCCTCGCCGTCGCGCAGGAACACGGTGAGCATGAAGCCGCCGCCTGCGCCGCAGTCGTCGGCGAATGTCGTGCCGTGCGACGACACGAACGGCATCGTCCAGCCCATCCGCGCCTTGTAGGCCTCGATCTGGGCGAGCGGCATGTTGGACACTGTTGCCCAGCTGACGCCCGTTTCGGCGAGCGCGGGCAGGCCGGCGACGCTGCTGGTGAAGTGGGTGCAGCCCCGGCAGTAGCTGTCGGGCCCGTTGTCCATGAACTGGTAGACGGCGAGCTGCCGCCGGCCGGCGAACAGGTCAAGCAGCGTTTTCGGGCCGGCTGGCGTGCTGAACACGTACCTGTTGCTGTCGAACCTGGCCATCGGGAGCCGGCGGCGGCGCGCGGCGAGCGCGTCAAGCGCGCGAGTGGCCTCCTTCTCGGCCTTGAGCAGCTCGTCGCGATCCTGCTGCCACTGCCCGGCTGACACGATCTCTGGGATATTGCTCATCTTTACTCCTGTGCAGTTGTCGATCCTGCGATGGAAAGCGTCTCGGGCCATCGGTGCCGCCTCGTTGGCAGGAGTTGCTCACACACTGTCAGACGCCCCGGCGCAACGGAACTCATCGGTGCGACCGCCACGCCTCCCGGCCGGCCGGCAGGCCGCGACACACGCTGCAGCGGTGACCGAATCTCCTGTCCAGCCGCCCGGCCCCAAGGTGCGCCACGGGGGCAAATCCTGGAAGTCGTAGAAGTCATGGTCTTTGAGGCACGCCGTTAGCAGGTAGAAGTACGTGAAGTAGCGGCCGAGTGAACGTCCGGCGGATAGCGCGGCGCAATGCGCCGAGATGTTGACCAAAATTTTACCCTGGGCACGCAAGGAACCCGGGGGCCTCTACGGAGCGCCCCACGGCGGCATTAACCGAGCGAGGGGCGCACGCCCAGTACTGTCCGGAATGTCCAATTATGATCCGTTGGTCCTGCCACTCCGTAATCACTGTGTAGCACGACCAGCCAGCATGGCGAACGGCCAGGTAGACTGCCCGGGCTACGGGATGCATTGCCTGGACGTTTCATCATCCAGCTGGCTCCCGCCCCCCCACGGCAGCGATCTCGGGCTGCTCTTTCAATGGTGGAACCTGATGGGAGTCGGAATGCGCGTTCTGGTTCTTGGCGGAGATGGCTTCTGCGGCTGGCCGACGACGCTGTACTTGTCGGATCGCGGTCACGACATCACCGTCCTGGATAACCTGAGCCGGCGGAAGATCGACGTCGACCTCGAGGTGGAGTCGCTGACGCCGATCCGGCCGATCGGCGAGCGGATCCGCGCCTGGCGCGAGGTCTCGGGCCGTGACATCGGCTTCGTGAACCTCGATCTGGCGACCGAGTACGACCGGCTGGTCGCGGTGCTGGAAGACCTCCGGCCGGACGCGATCGTGCATTTCGCCGAGCAGCGCGCGGCGCCGTACTCGATGCGGTCGCCGCAGACCAAGCGCTACACCGTCGATAACAACGTCCGGGCGACGCACAACCTGCTGACCGCGCTGGTCGCCACCGGCATTGATGCGGCGCTGGCGCACCTGGGCACGATGGGCGTCTACGGTTACGGCTGGTCGGGCACTGCGCCGATCCCGGAGGGCTACCTGACCGTGAAGGTACCCACGCCGGACGGGGAGCTGGAGCGGGAGATCCTGCACCCGGCGAACCCCGGCTCGGTTTATCACCTGACCAAGACACTGGATCAGCTGATGTTCTCGTTCTACGCCAAGAACGACCAGCTGCGGATCACCGATCTGCACCAGGGCATCGTGTGGGGCACGCAGACCGACCAGACCTGCCTGGACGACCGGCTGATCAACCGGTTCGATTATGACGGCGACTACGGCACGGTGCTGAACCGGTTCCTGATGCAGGCCGCGATCGGGCACCCGCTGACCGTGCACGGCACCGGCGGCCAGACCCGCGCGTTCATCCACATCCGCGACACCGTCCGGTGCATCGAGATCGCGATCGCCAACCCGCCGGAGGCGGGGTCCCGGCCGCGCGTGCTGAACCAGATCACCGAGACGCACCGGGTGCTCGAGCTCGCCAAGCTGGTCGCGGGCGCGACCGGGGTGGACATCGCGTACCTGCCGAACCCGAGGCAGGAAGCGGAGGAGAACGAGCTGTCCGTCCGTAACGACCAGTTCCTCGCCCTGGGCCTGCAGCCGACCACCTTGTCGGAGGGCCTGCTGGAGGAATGCACCGACGTCGCTGCCCGGTACGCCCGCCGCGCCGACCCGACCAAGATCGTGGCCCGCTCTGTCTGGCGGGCCGGCATGGAAACCTCAGACGACCTGCTGACCGCGGTCCCCGCCCGGGCCGAGGTGCCCGCCCAGGCCGAGATGCGGGCCCAGCAGTAAGCACCCGCGCAGGCCGAAGCGCGGGCGCAGAGTTAGCACCCGCCCAGGCCAGGTAACGGCGGCGGCGGGACGGTCAGCCGGCCCGCTGCCGCCGCGTCCGGCAAGCGCGCGATCGCCGGATGACCTCCGCGTGGCGTGGATTTCGGTGGGCGCAGCGGACGTCCGACGATCATGACTGCCGACGATAATGACAGTCATGTACATGGTCATGTTCGTCTGCTCTGGCAACACGTGCAGATCGCCGATGGCCGAGCATGTTCTTCGGGCCTGGCTCCGGCAAGAGGGTCTCTCCGATGTCGTGAAAGTGGCCAGCTCCGGCCTCCACGTCCGCCAGCCCGGCGGACAAGCGGACCCGCGGGCCGTCGCGGCACTCGGCGGGCGAGGACACGGCTGCGAGCATGCCGTGCGCCCATTCGAGCCAGGCATGTTCGGCCGCTATGACCTCGTCATCGCGCTGGACACCGGACACGAGCTACTGCTGCGCGAGGCGGCGCCCGATAGTTCGTCAGCAGCGAAGATCCGGCTGCTGAGAAGCTTCGACCAAGCTGCAGGCGGCGCCCTGGATGTTCCGGATCCGATTCGCGGTGGCCCCGCTGACTATGAACTGGTGCTGCGCATCATCGAGGATGCCATGCCAGGCATCATGGCTGCTATCCGCAGCGAAGTGCCCTGCGGCGCGGGTTGACAGCAGGCAGCGGAGGATGCGAATACTGGAGTCTTATCCCGCAATTTCCCAGTAAGCCGAGTGATCCTGGTGCCAGGATGGCGCCTGCGTGAGAAGCGATAGCGGGCACCGGACGGGCAGGCGAACGCTGGAGGCGCGGTGACCGAACAAGTCCCTCCCGCGACCGGCGACATCGGGTCCGGCTCGCAGATTGCCAGCTACCGGCTGGGGGAGCAGATCGGCTGGGGCGGCATGGCGGTCGTCTATCGCGCTCTCGACATCCGGCTCGACCGATGGGTCGCACTGAAAGTCCTGGCACCCGAGATTGGCCGCGACGATTCGTTCCGCCAGCGTTTCATCAGTGAGTCGAGGGCTGCGGCAGCCGTTGACCACCCGCACATCATCCCGGTCTTCGAGGCCGGCGACGCCGGCGGAGTCCTGTTCATCGCGATGCGCTATGTCGGCGGGGGAGACGTGCGGACGCTCTTCCGGCGGCTCGGCCCGCTGGACGCGGCACGCGTCACCAGCATCGTTACCCAGGTCGCGTCCGCGCTGGATGCGTCCCACTCCATCGGCCTCGTGCACCGTGACGTCAAGCCGGCCAACATGCTGCTCGGCACGGTGGCGGGGCGCGGCCGCCCGGACCATGTCTACCTGGCCGATTTCGGGCTGAGCAAGCAGGCACTGTCCATGGTCGGCCTGACGCAGACCGGCCAGTTCGTGGGCACGCTCGATTACATGGCGCCGGAGCAGATCGAGGCCCGCCCGGTCGACGGCCGTGCCGATCTCTACGCGCTCGCCTGTGCTGCTTTCGAGATGCTCTGCGGCGTCGTGCCGTTCCAGCGAGATCAGGATCTGGGGCAGGTGTTCGCCCAGCTCTCGCAGCCGCCTCCGGCGCTGACCGCGCGCCGCCCGGACCTGCCGCCGGCGATCGACGGGGTGCTGGCACGGGCGCTGGCCAAGTCGCCGGGTGACCGCTACGAGAGCTGCCTGGAGTTCGCTGCCTCCCTGCGGGCGGCCTGCGGGCTCGAATGGGGCGCAGGCGGGCAGCTCCAGCCAGGCCCGCCAGGATCTGGCACCGAGCTGGCGGCGCCCGGCAGGACGGTCGGCCGGGCGAGTGCGCAGGATCTGGCCGCTGGCCAGGCGTGGCCGTCGGCCCCGCCGTTGCCGCAGCCGCGGCGGACGTCCGGGCGGCACTCGCCCGCGCCGGGCGGCCGGCCGCGATGGCGAGCACGCGCCATCGCGGTTGCCGCTGTCATCCTCGTCATCGCCGCCGGCGCGTTCGCATTCTCGCGTCATCACGGGGCCGCGCCGTCCAGGCCGGCCGCTAGCGCGTCACTGTCCGGCGCCGCCAGGCGGCGCGGCCCGGCGCGGCCCGGCAGCCCGGCCGCGACGGTGACGGCATACATCGCGGCGATCAACGGTCATCACTACGGCAGGGCATGGAGACTTGGCGGCCGGAACGGCCCCTCGCCCTACCCGGCATTCGTGCACGGATTCGGCAGCACCGCCAGGGACACCCTGCACATCCTGTCGGTCAGCGGCGACGTCGTGACCGCCCGGCTGACTGCCCGGCAGACCGACGGCACCGTCGAGACCTACCGGGGCACCTATACCGTCGACAAGGGCGTTATCACCAGATTCGACGTCCGTCCGGCCGGCTGATCCAGGCCGCCGGGGCGATCAGCCGCCTCGGCGAGGACATCGGGGGGCAGGCACAGGCTGCCCCGCCGCCACGGCGGTGCTTAGCCGACGGCGGCAGCGGCCAGGCCAGTCAGCTCGGCGATCAGCCCCGGAGTGGGCAGCCTTGCCAGCGTGTCCAGGATCTCGCTTGCTGCGTAATTCCTGTTCTCGGGGTTAGCGCGCGGATCCAGCGCCACCCTGGCCTGGGACTGCAGGAAGTTCAGCCTGGAGGCGATCAGCATGCCGAACGAGTGCTCGTCTCGCAGCCGGCCGGGCCCGCCGGCCGCCAGGTAGGCGGCGAGGGTGCGCATGATCGCGGCAGCGTCCGCCCTGCCGTCGTGAACGTGCCATTCCGCCAGCAGCCTGGCGAGCTCACGGTCCGGGCAGGCCGGCCCGACATCGTCCCAGTCGAGCAACACCAGTTCACCCGAGTCGTCGACCAGCACGTTGTCGGGGTGCAGGTCCCGGTGGCAAGTGATCATCGCGTCCGCGGCGGCGGGGGTCACCAGCCCGCCGAGCTCGCGCAGCAGGCCGGTGCGCGCGGCAAGGCCCGTTCCCCATCCAGCGTCCTGCACGAGCGCGGCGTCAGCCAGCTGGTCCCAGCTAGCGGCGCCGGGGACGGTGTCGTACCACGGGTCGGGCTCGCCGCGCGGCGGCACGGCCCGGGCGTGCAGCCGGCCGAGCAGGTCGCCCACCCGGCCGGCCGGATCCGGCCCGGCCGGGTCGATGGGCACGCCGTCCACCCATCGGTAGAGCCGCAGCCAGCCGCCGCCGAGATCCCCGGGCAGCCGGGCCAGGAACCGCCCGTCGCGGGCGGGCAGGCTGCCGGGCAGCCGGATGCCGGCGGCCGCCAGCTGCGCCGTCAGCGCCGCTTCCGTGCGCACCGCCTGCTCGTCGGCTCCCCAGAACAGTTCCTTGACCGCATAGCTCTCGTCGCCAAGGTCGAGGCGCCAGATTTGCCCCACCGCGCCGCGGGCAACGCGAGTGATCGATGCGCGCGGACTCGTCATCAGCCCATACGCAGCACAGACCTGCTGGACAATCTTCCTACCACTCTCGATCACCCTACTGAGGCAACCACCCGGGGCAGATCGCCGGCAACTGGCTTTTTCGCGGCACGGCGGGCTGCCCGGGTGCCGGGCGCCGTGTCAGTCAATCAGCAGCCGGAGTGGCCATCCCGAGAAGTTCGGTGAACCGGTCGACCATCATGTCGCGGCCCTTGGCCTGCGAGACCCGCTCGGGGGTGGCGAGATCGTCGCTGCCGGGCAGCTGGCCCGAGCCGCCGTCCGGCCCGATCGGCACGATGATGGCCGCGGGTGATGACTGGTAGGACGCGAGATCGCCCTCCCCGGTGATGAGCGCGCGGATGTTGCCCGCGACGAGCTGTGCCTGCCGCCCGGCGATGCCGGCCATCTTGTGATCGGCTGTCGAGACGTCACCGGCCGCGAAGACCCGTTCCTGCCCGGTTACCTGCAGGAAAGGCGTGACTTCCACGAATCCGTCCGCCTGCCGGGCGGCCGCGAGATCGCCGGCCAGGTAGTCACTGACCGGGGTAACCCCGTAACAGCGGAACCAGATGTCGGCGGTGACCTTGGTGCCGGACTCGGTGACGACGGTGAAGGCCTGCAGCTCGCCCGGCGCGGTCGGCGGGGCTTCCCGCAGCGGGCTGGCGAGCAGCAGCTCCACCCCGATAGCGGTGAGCTGACGGCGCAGCTCGGCCTTCAGGTCCTGCCTGAACCGGGCGCCGAGGACGTCGTCGGCCACGTCGAGGAGGGTCACGTGCTTGTCCGGCCAGGCAGCCTTGATCTCGCCGGCGAGCTCGATGCCCACCGGCCCGGCGCCGACGAGCAGCACCCGCTGCGCCGCGGCCAGCGCCGCATGCGCGGCACGGACCTTGCCGTGCGCGGCGGCGGAGCTGTCGAGGTCGCTCTTTGCCGGGAACGGGTACGCGGACCCGGTCGCCAGCACGATGTAGTCAGCCTGAATCTCCTCGCCGGAGGCGAGCGTCACCAGGCCGGCGTCGACCTTGGCGGCGCGGTCCTGGATGACCCGGCCGTTGGCGAGCAGCCCGTCGTAGGGCAGGTAGATCCGCGGCAGCCAGGACGGATCTGCCAGGGCGCGGAGGCTGGCCACGTTGTGCACGAAGGCATCCTTCGGTTCCACCAGCACGACATTGGCTACGTCGTCCAGGGACTTGGCCGCGCTGATGCCGGCGTAGCCGCCGCCAATGACCACGACGGTCGGTCTGGCCAGGACAGGATCGCTCATGCTGTGACTCCAGGGTAAGGGCTCATGCGCATAGGTGCTGTTAGGCAGATAGTATCTAACACAGATCATCTATCATGCAAATCTTCGTCCATACCGCTGATCCGGGGTAAGATGTCGGCATGAGTCCTGCGAGCAGATCCGACGCCGGCCAGGCCGGCCGGGGATCGGCTTGCGGCGGCGTGCTGAGCGGCGACCTGGGCTGGGCGCTGGGCATGGTCTTCCGTTCCTACGTGACTGCCGCGAACGGCGCGTTCGCCGATCTGCCGGGGGGACCGCGCGGCTATCAGGTGCTCGCGGCGGCCACCCGCGGCGAGCCGGGCAGCCAGCTGGAACTGGCTCAGCACCTCGGCATCGATCGCACCGTGATGACCTACCTGCTCGACGATCTCGAGCGTGCCGGGCTGATCGAGCGGCGCCCGGACCCGGCCGACCGCCGCGCCAGGCGCATCGTGGCGACCGCGGCAGGCCGTGACCTGCTCGACGTGCTCGACCGGCGGCTGCGGGCGGCCGAGCAGGACGTGCTGGCCGGCCTGGCCGGTGATGACGACCGCCGGGCCTTCCGCGCGCTGCTACGGCAGGTCGCGACGCATGCCAGCGCTGCTGACCCCGTGCACTCCGCGTGCGACATCGCGCAGCAGGTCAGCCCGTCCGGCACCTGACAGCATGCCTCGATCAGGGCTTCCGTGCCTCGATCAGGACGCGCCGGGAGTGGGCGACGAATGGCCCCTCGGCCTGGATGCGGTCGTGCAGCCGGGCAAGCCGGTCCCGGTAGCCATCGACGGTGAATCCGGGGACCGTCCACAGGACCTTCCGGAGGAAGTAGACGACCGCGGCCACGTCGTTGAACACGACCCGTAGTGCCTGCTCCCGGAGATCCACCACGACCAGGCCGGCGGCCGAGGCCGCGCCCTCGATGAAAGCTGCCTGCGGGATGCGCTCCGGGCCGGTCGGCTGCGGGCCCATCATGAACTCGTAGAGTTCCCGGTTGGTTCCGGCGCCCACCTGCTGCGAGAGATACGTGCCGCCGGGCCGCAGCACGCGGGCGATCTCGTGCCAGCGCACCTCGGTGGGATGGCGGCTGACGACCAGGTCGAACGATTCCGCCGGGAACGGCAGGTCAGCCAGATCGCCGGCCTCGGCCACCGATGCGCCGAGCGGCGCAAGATTCCGCCTGGCTATCTCGACGTTCGGCGGCCAGGACTCGGTAGCCGCCAGGACCGGCGGCGGGTGCGGGATCTGCGCGAGCACCTCGCCTCCGCCAGTCTGGATGTCCAGCGCAGCGGCCGCCCCGGCCATCCGCTCCGCGAGCAGCCGGGAGTAGCCCCAGGACGGGCGTCCCTCAGTGGCCCGGCCCTCGAACCAGGAGAAATCCCAGCCCTCGACCGGCACCGCCTCGCCCTCGGCCAGCAGTTCCTCGAACGCCGGTGCAGCAGCCACGTGGCCACCCCTCAGTGCCACCAGGCTGGTCAGGCCGCCGGGTCGCTGAACGACGGGCTGAACGGGAGGGCGGGTTACCTGAACCCCACCAGACTCACCAGATACACCAGGAAAAGCACCATGGCGAGCGTGCCGATCAGGATCGCGGCGGTCGCGACGCCGGCGCCCCGGTCGCCAGACTCGCGAATCTGCTTGCGCGCCACGACGCCCGCGACGATGCCGCCGGCCGCGGGGAATCCCGGGATCAGCGAGCACACCAGCGCGACGACCGCCAGTGAGTTCACCGGGCGGCTGCGCGGTGCCACGACTGGAGAGGGCACCTGCGGCGGCATGAGGGCACCGAGCGGTCCCACGGGCAGGTCAGCGGTCAGCGCCGCAAGCTCGGCGTAGGTCTGCGAGCTGTAGACCTGCCCGGACCGGTCCTCGAACTCGTCCCTGGTGAGCCGGCCCTCGGCGAACGCGGCCTTGAGGACGTCGATCGCGCGTTCCCGGTCCGCGCTCGAGGATCGCAGGAACCCGTGCCCAGGTGGCAAGCCGCTTCCAGGTTCCAGCATCATCGGCCTCTCCCGTGCAGGCCAGGAAAGCAGCCCGCTGATACCACGATATGCCCGCCGGGATGGCTCTATGAAATACTTTGCAGGCGCCTGATGGGCAGGATGTCACTCTCCTATGGCGCTACTGCCACTGTCGGGATGGATGGCTAACGGGCAAGGCTGGCTACATGGGACAGACGACTCAGCGGCCGGGCAGCACGCCGTGGCTGCCATCGGCTCTGCTGAGCTTCAGGCGCCGGGCCGCCGCCGTGATATCCGAGTACAACTACGCGCGGCGCAGGCTGGCGCAGCTGCGCCTTGCGCCGGCCCAATACGGCGGTGACCACGATCGCGCGCCCGGCACCTACCCCGAATTCCTCCTCCTGACGTCGGGCAGGCTGACCCGCGAGCCGTCGGCCCGCGATCGCGCTTCGCGCTGACCTGCGATCACATTTCGCCCTGGCCCGCGATCGCGTTCGCGCTGACCTGCGATCACGTTTCGCGCTGGCCTGCGGGCCGGCCCGCGGCGGTGCTACCGGCTGGCCAGCGCGCCAAGCACTCCGGGGATGTCATCGACGCAGAGCGCGTCGGCGCCAGCCGCAGCGAGCCGGATCGCGTCCGCAGGGCCTGGCGACCAGGCAAGCACCTCCAGTCCGGCCTGGTGCGCCACGCCGATTACCTGCTCGGTGGGCCGGTCCGTGACGCGCGGCCGCTCCCTGTGCAGCCCGAACGAGCTGGTGTGCACGCTGATCACGTTGAGGCCGAGATTCGCGGCCACCGTCACGGCCTGCCAGTTAGGGAAGTTCGGCCAGGCAATCAGGCCCAGCGGGACTTCGGGGGACGCATAGCCGTGATCCTTCAGATACAGCAGCAGGGCGGGGTCGAACGAGGACACCAGCATCCGCCGCCGGCCCGCGTGCTTGCGCAGCGCCTCGCAGACCAGCGCGGCGGTGCGCAGGTGCGGGGGATCGACCGCGTCCTCCATGATCGTCTTCACGTCGATGATGAGCGCTACCTCGGCCGGCAGCGCGGCCATCACGTCGTCGAACCGCATGATCCCGGCCGCGGCGAGCTCGTCCGCGCTGCGGGTCACGACGAAGTCGCCACTCGCGGTCACCGGATCGTGCCGGATGACAAGCTGGCCGTCGAGGCTGCGCTGTACGTCCAGCTCGATCCACGAGAGCCCGTGCTCCACCGCGGCGAGATAGGACCGCATCGTGTTTTCCCGGTAACCGCCCGGCTTCGCGGCGCCGAACCCGCGGTGCCCGACGACGACAGGTCCCCCGTTGAAGATCATCCGTGCTCCTTCTGGTCCCGGCCCCGTGCGGACGGAAGGCGGTCATGAAAGCAGGCTAGGCATCCACGATGGCCAGCGCGTGAACTCAGGAGGCCAGGTGCCTGGCCAGGAAGGCGAACAGCTGGGGGTAAGCGTCCAGCTTATTGGCTCGCTTGGCCAGGCCGTGGCCTTCATCGGCGTAGACAAGCAGCTCGCACTCCTGGCCTCTGGCGGTCAGCGCCGCGTGCACTTGCTCGGCCTCGCCGAGCGGCACCCGCGGGTCGTTTGCGCCGTGAATCATGAACAGCGGCGCGCGGATCGAGTCGATCCTGGTCAGCGGCGACGCGGCGATCAGGAAATCCCGGTCGTGCTCCAGGCTGCCGTATTCGCGCTCGCGCTGGGCACGCCGGTACGCGGAGGTGTTCTCCAGGAACGTCACCAGGGACGAGATGCCGACAATGTCGACGCCAGCCGCCCACAGCTCCGGCTGGAACGCGAGCCCGGCGAGCACCATGTAGCCGCCATACGAGCCGCCGTACAGCGCGGCCCTGGCCTGGTCGACGCCGAGCTTCGGCAGGTACGCGTGAATCGCGGCGAGGTCGGCCACGGACTCAAGCCGCAGGCTGACGTCGTCGGCCGAATACCAGCGCTTGCCGTAACCGACCGAGCCGCGGACGTTCGGCACGAGCACGGTGTGGCCGGCCGCCGCCAGCGCCTGGACGACGGGATTGAAGTTGCGCTTCGCCTGGCCCTCCGGGCCACCGTGAATGACGAGCACCGCCGACTCGGCGAGGGCAGGGTCGGCGGCATCCTCGCTCCGGTAGACCAGGCACGGCACCAGCTCGCCGTCCGGCGTCGGGATCTGGTGTGCTTCGGGCAGGGCGGGCGCTGACCCGCGCAGGTAGCGCGCCGAGCTTGTCAGCACCCGGACCCTGGCCGTGGCAGGATCGGCCAGCAGCACATCACCGGGCATCTGGGCTGCCGCGATCGACATCGCCACCGCGCGGCCGTCGGGTGACCAGCGCGGATCGGGCAACGGGATGTCCGTGACGCAGCCGGCCGCCGGCAGCGGGATATCCCGCACGGCGGCACCGGTGACCGCGTCATGCACGGTCAGCACGGAAGCGCCGTCATCGTTGCGCTCGACCAGGATCAGGGACCCGTCCGGTGACACCCAGCCGGCCAGATCGCGCGCATCATCGGTGATCAGCCACGCCCAGCTCTCCGCCGCCAGGTCATAGCGGGCGATACCGGTAAATTCGCGGTTGCGGTTGGTGGTCACGATCAGGCCGTCGCTGCCCGGCAGCCACTGCAGGCGCTGCTGGCTGGCGTGCTCGCCGGCGCCGGTCAGCACTCGCAGCCGGCCAGGCCCCGGCGGATGGGCGAGGCTGGCCAGCAGGATCTGATCTGAGTTGGCCACGACCGAAGGCACGCTCACCGCGAGCCACCGGCCGTCCGGCGACGCCACGGCCTCGGAGATGCTGCCCTCGCTGGCGAAGGCGACCTCCTCCGTGCCGGTGGCCAGATCGCGCAGCACCGCGTCGAACCTGATGCCATCCCGCCTGTTGGTCAGGTAGCAGATCCGCCCGGCCGACACGTCAGCGAGCCTGTGCACGTAGCGCGGATCATGAACTAGCGGTTCCAGGTCCGCCAGGCCGGCCGGCCGCGAGCCGGGCACCGGCAGGCGCAGCAGCGACAGCTGCCCGCGCTCGTTGCCGCCGTCATCGTGCGACACCACGACCATGCGCTCTGCTGGCAGGTAGCGGCCGCTGCAGGGGCCTGGCAGCGCCGTCAGCGCCTGGGCTGATCCGTCCGGCGAGATCTCTGCGAGCTGCATCGAGCCGCCCTCGTCGCTGCCGGCCAGGATCCGGCCGGCCGAGTCGGCATCGAAGGCCCGAAATACCGGAACGGCAAGCAATTGCGCCAGATCAAGTCCCATATCCGCACTCTGTCACAGCGGTCCGTGCGGGGCGCCGCTGGTCCCGCCGCGCTGTCCGCGCCGGGCATGACCGGACCGGCCGGCCGGGCTGCCAGGAAAGGCGGGGCATCTTACGTCAGCTTGCCGGGGTTGACCGGTTAAGTAAATTCCGGAGCGGTAGCGGTCAGCGTCCTGTACCGGGAAGAATGGGCCATAACCGGTCCATATATGCAACGCCAGCGGCCTGTCGGCGAGCCAGCCGACGAGAGGCCCGTGGCGGCGGGCCGGCCGCGGGAGGGGCGGAATGCAGACCAGGGATGTTTCATTCACCAGCGACGGGATCACGCTCGCCGGGCACCTGAGGGTGCCCGAGCACCGCGGGCCGCATCCTGCCGTGGTGTTCACCGGACCGCTGTCCGGCGTGAAGGAGCAGGTCACCGGCCTGTACGCGGAGAGGATCGCGGCTGCGGGCTATGTCACGCTTTCCTTCGATCATCGCAACTTCGGCGCCAGCGGCGGCACCCCGCGCCAGCATGAGGACGCCGCCGGCAAGCTGCGCGACCTGCGCGACGCCGTGAGTTTCCTGACCGCGCAGCCCGAGGTCGATCCGGCGCAGATCGGCTGCTGCGGGATCTGCCTTGGCGGCGGCTATGCGCTCAGGTTCGCGGCGTTCGACCCCCGGATCCGGGCCGTGGCGGGCATCGCGGGCGGCTATAACTCGCCGGTGGCGATGCGGGACGCGATGGGCACCGAGCAGTACCGGGCGCGGCTCGCCATGTTCACGGAGCTGACGCAGCGCCAGGACGCGACCGGGAAGCTGGAGTACTGGGCCGCCGTCGACGCCCATGACGGACGGCCAGTAGTGATGGGCGGGCACGAGCCTGCCGACTACTACTGCTCGCCGCGGTCGGCGTGCCCCGGCTGGGTCAATCAGCTGACCGCGCTGTCCGTGCTCGAGCTGATCACCGTCGACCTCGCGGCGGGCGCGGATCTTATCTCGCCCACGGCGCTGCTTCTCGTCCATGGCCGCAAGGACGATTACACGTCACCGGAGCAGGCGGCCGCGGTCTTCGACCGGGCCGGCGACCCCAGGAAGCTGGTCTGGCTGGACACCAGCAACCACATCGACTTGTACGACGTCCCCCGGTTCGTCGGGCCCGCCGTCGACGAGGCCGTCTCGTGGTTCTACACCCACCTGCGCCCGCGCTGAGTGCCCGCCTCTCTTGCCGCCAGGGACAGCCCCTTAACTTCACGGCCTTGGGCTAAAGCCGGGCTGAGGTGCGGGCGCTCTCCGTAGGGTGGCCAGATGACCAGCAGCCCGGCCGACGCGCGTGACCTGCTCAGTCGCTTCCCGATCATGGATGGCCATAACGATCTGCCCTGGGCGCTCCGCGAGAGGGCAGAACGCAGCAGGGCAGAACGCAGTATTGACCGCGTCGATCTCGCTGCACGGGTAACTGGCACCCACACGGATCTGCCGCGGCTGGCGAGCGGCGGGGTAGGCGCCCAGTTCTGGTCGGTCTACGTGCCGGCCGAGCTCCAGGGCGACGCGGCGGTTACCGCGACCATCGAGCAGATCGATCTCGTGCACGAGATGATCCGCCGCTACCCGGACACGCTGGAACTCGCGGTCAGCGCTGCCGACGTGGAGCGTATTCTCCCCGCCGGGAAGGTGGCCTCGCTGCTCGGCGCGGAGGGCGGGCACTCGATTGCCTGCTCGCTGGGCGTGCTGCGGGCGCTGCATGCGCTGGGCGTGCGCTATCTGACCCTGACCCACAACCGGAACGTGCCCTGGGCGGACTCGGCGACCGACGAGCCGGCCGCCGGCGGCCTCACCGCCTTCGGCCGCGAGGTGGTCGCAGAGCTGCAGCGGCTCGGCATGCTCGTGGACCTCTCGCATGTATCCGCTGGCACCATGCGCGACGCTTTCGACGCAGCGGAGGCACCGGTCATCTTCTCCCACTCCTCGGCGCGTGCGCTGTGCGATCACCCCCGCAATGTGCCCGATGACATGCTCGCCCGGCTGCCGGGCAACGGCGGCGTGTGCATGGTGACGTTCGTCCCCGCGTTCGTGTCCCAGGTATGCCGGGACTGGGAACTCGGCTTCGCCGCTGAAATGGAGCGGCGCGGCCTCGATCACAAGGACATCTCCGGCCGCAAGCTGCTGCTGCAGGAGTGGGCGGCCGGTCACCCGCGGCCTGCGGCGGCGCTCTCCCAGGTGGCCGACCATATCGACCACGTGCGCGAAGTAGCGGGGGTCGAGCACATCGGCATCGGCGGCGACTACGACGGCACCGATCAGCTGCCCGGCGGACTGCAGGACGTCTCCTGCTACCCGGCTCTGATCGCCGAGCTGCTGAACCGGGGCTGGAGTGAGGCCGACTGCGGCCGGCTCGCCAGCGGCAACATCCTGCGGGTCATGCACCAGGCGGAGGCCGCGGCCACGGCCATCGCGGCGCGCCGCGGCCCGTCCCAGGCGCGCATCGAGGATCTTGATGAGCCGGCCAAGGCCGCTGTCAGCTGAATGGCGTCAGCGGCTTCTCCTGCCGCACTCCGTCGACGAAGACGGTGGCCTTCTCGTCGTAGAAACAGGCAAGCCCGGTGATTTTCTGGCTCTCCGGCAGCGGCGAGCGGTAGATCCACACGATGTCCTCGCGCAGGCCCTGGCCGGCGTCGACCGACCAGTAGCTGGCGGTGCCCTTGTAGGGGCAGTGCGTCTGGGTGGCTGAACCGCGCAGCAGGTCCATCCGGACGTCGCTCAGCGGCAGGTAGTAGCGCGGCGGCAGCCCGGTCTCGAACAGGATCCTCGGCTGCCGGGAGTCGGCTACGGTCACGCCGTCAACCTCGATCCGCACGTGCCGCGAGCTGCCCAGGATATCGACCCGGCTGTACGGATCGCGGGCGTGATAATAGATCGGCTCGTCCTCCTCGAGCCACTCGCTCATCGCGCTGAAGTCGAAGCGGATCAGGCCGCGCAGCTGCTCGAGCGGAGAGGCGGGATAGCGCAGGGCCGCGCCCTGCGCAGTGGCGCCGGCCACCTTCACGTCGAGCACTTCGCCGTCGCCGCGGCCGGGCGAGCGGTCGGTCGCGCCGGACGGGATCAGCTCGGCGCGGACATCCGCGGCCGGCACGTAGTAGACCGGATAGTAAGGAACTTCCCAGACCAGGAACGGCCTCGTCGTATCGGCCACGAGCTCGCCGTCCAGGTAGGTCCGCACCCGCTTGCGGCTCGGCTCGATCCTTACCGCGTCCTGCGAACTAGCCATGCCGGTCTCCTGTGTGGTGGGCGGGGTGCTGTCAATCTGCGCAACATGCAGGTGCTTCCCCGTCATTCCCCTGGCGCGGGCAGGCGCTGCGGAGTGCCTGATCCGCCGCGGGCCCAGTAGCGTGCAATCTATGCGACTGGGTGTCTTGGACGTCGGATCGAATACCGTCCACCTGCTGGTAGTGGATGCCTATCAGGGTGCCCGCCCGGTCCCCGCTTACTCGCACAAGGCTGAGCTGCGGCTCGGGGACCATCTGGACAGCCGCAACCGGCTGTCCCAGGACTGCGCGGTGCAGCTGCGCGCATTTGTCGACGAGGCGCTGGGCGTGGCCGAGGACAAGGGCGTGCAGCAGATGCTGGCGTTCGCGACATCAGCGGTACGGGACGCCGTCAACGGCGACCAGATCCTGGCCCGGATCCAGGCCGAGACGAAAGTCGACATCCGGGTGCTGTCCGGGCCGGACGAGTCCCGGCTGACGTTCCTTGCTGCCCGGCGCTGGTTCGGCTGGTCGTCGGGGCGGCTGCTCCTGCTGGACATCGGCGGCGGCTCGCTGGAGATCGCCTCGGGGGTGGATGAGGAGCCCGCAGCGGCGGTTTCCCTGCCGCTCGGCGCCGGCCGGCTGACCCGGGACTGGCTGGCCGGCGACCCGCCGTCGCGCGATGAGGTCAGGCGGCTCCGCAGGCACGTACGCGCGGAGATCGCCGCCACGGCAGGCACGGTGATGCGCGACGGCCGTCCCAACCACGCGGTGGCGACCTCGAAGACATTCCGGCAGCTCGCCAGGATCAGCGGCGCCGCGCCGTCCAGCGACGGCCCGTACGTCCGGCGCATCCTGCGCCACGCGGACGTCACCGCCCTTGCCGAGCGGCTGGCCAGGACGACCGCCGCCGACCGTGCTCAGCTGCCCGGAGTGTCCAGGGGCCGTGCCGCCCAGCTGGCAGCCGGGGCGATCGTGGCGGACGCAGCGATGGATCTCTTCGACCTGCCCGAGCTTGAGGTCTGTCCGTGGGCGCTGCGGGAGGGCGTCATCCTCCGGCGGCTGGACGCGCTGCCGGAATAGTGCGGCCTACGCCGACGGGCGGCGGATCCGCTGCTGAGCAGGGGATCCGCCGTCCGTTCCTGCGTCGGGGCGCTGCGGTCTCAGCTATCTGACTGGTCTGCACCTGACTGGCTGCCCGCAGTGGGCTGGTCATCGTGCGCCGTGCGCTGAGCGGTCGCGGTCCTGGGGGTCGTGGCATGCTGCCCGTCACCCTGGCTGTGGTTGCCGCGCTCGGCCGACGCCTTGGCGGCAGCCGCAGGCTGTGCCTTGACCTGCTCCGGCACCTGGCCGCGACCACGAGCCGGGCCCGCCGCGGCGCTAGGGGCATGCCTGCCTTCCACGGTGCCGCCGTTCCCGGGATTGCCGCCCGCGATTGCGTTGGCGACTGACTTCGCGACTTCTTCCTCCATCGAGCCGCGGGCAGCCTCGCCCGCCACCAGGGTCGTCACCACGTCACGGATCTCGGTCAGCCGCCTGATCGCCTCGGTATGCCGCGAGGTCAGCAGGTTGAGGCGGCGCTCCGCGCCATCGTGGATCGCGGTAGCGCGGGCGGTCGCCTCGTCGAGCTGCTGCTTCGCCTGCGCCTTGGCAGTTGCCACCGCATGCTCGGACTGCTTGTGCGCTTCGGCGATGGAGCGCTCCGCCTCGGTCCGCGCGGAGGTCCGGGTCTTCTCTGCCTCCGTCCGGGCCGAGGCAATGGCGTGCTCCGCCTGCTCCTGCGCCGCGCTCAGCATGCGGTCGGACTGCTCCCGGGCTTCCGCCCTGAACTTCTCAGTCTCCTGCTTCGCATCGGTGCGGATCTTGCTGATGTCCTCTTGCGCGCGGTTCTTCTGCGCCTTGGCCTCGTCGTCGGCCAGTTTGAGGATCTGCCCCATCCGCTCGCTGATCTCCTCGTACGCCGGCTTACCGCCGGCGGCCTGGCGAGCGGACGAGAGCTCGAGCCTGAGCCGCTCGATCTCATCGAGCGAACGGGACAGCTGCTCCTCAAGATCCCGGGTCTGGCTGCGCGAGCGAGCCACGAATTCGTCGACCTGCCGGCGGCTGTAGCCCCGCATTTCCTTTTCGAACGTGTCTTCCTGGCCCAGATCGGAAAGGAGCTCAGTCTGGTCGGTCATGGTGTCACCCGTCGTGGGTAGGGCAGACCCACGTTCTGGGCCGGCTAGGCCGGCCGTGCCACAGGCGGTGGCGCGGGCTGGGTCTGCGGGGTTCTGGTCGGCTGGGCCGACCCGCTGCCGCTAAGTATGCCGGGTGCGGGTCGCGCGTGCTTGGCTAAGGATAACGGGCTTGACTCTTGTCCCGAAGCACCCTCGCGCGCAACCGAAACGGCTGAGTATCCCAATTTGTCCAATTTACCGACGGCAACATATCGCATCAGAACAGGACGCCTGCCGCCGCCATCCTGATTACTGGACTGTGCCAGGCGTTACCGGACTGTGCCGGGCGGGTGACATCCGGACAGCCGACAGCTGCCATCCTGTCACTGTCGTCCGGTTCTGTCACTGTCGTCCGATAATGATTGCAGCGGCCGCGATGGCGGCGGTATAGCCCGGCGCTGGGAGGGTGTGAAGCTCGTGAGCTTGATCGGAACGGTCGGCGGGGCCAGCCCCGCCATCCATCCGACTGCCTGGATCGCTCCCGGCGCTGTGCTGGTGGGCAAGGTGATCCTGGGCCGGTCGGCCAGTGTCTGGTACGGCGCGGTACTCCGGGCGGACGATGATGAGATCGTGGTTGGCCCGGAGTGCAACATCCAGGATCACTGCTGCCTGCATGTCGATGATGGTGAGCCAGTGCTGCTGGCTGAGCGGGTAAGCCTCGGCCACCGGGCCACTGTGCACGGCGCGCAGGTGGACACGGGGGCACTGATCGGCATCGGCGCCATCGTGCTCGGCCGGGCACGGGTAGGCGCCGGCGCGCTCGTCGCTGCCGGCGCAGTGGTCCTGCCGGGCACGACGGTGCCGGCCGACGTCCTGTTCGCCGGAGTGCCCGGCAGGGTGGTGCGCGAGCTCACCGACGAGGACCGGCTGAGCTTCGCCGATACCGCCGCCCACTACGTAGACCGCGCCGCGCGGCATCGCGCGGCATCGTGGCTGGGAAAGCCAGATAGCTGAAACCCCAGTGCGCGGCGGTGAAAAGCGGGAAACTTCGCCGTATGCCGGAATCCTCAGGCGGCACCGTCGGCGCACCGGAATCATCAGCGGGCACCGGCCACAAGAACGCCAGAAGGTGGCCCAAAAATGATCCCGATGGGTCATGCGGGGTCATGGGAACGCGCCGTAGCCTGGTACAAGGTTCAGGTGAACCGCTCGGTCAGAGGAGGTGGACGCCATGCACGGCTACGTAGATCTGCGTGTCCACGATCGGGTGGCGCTCGACGAGATCGAGCTATACGCGGAAGTGCTTGGTGCCGTCGCGGCTAGCGACCGGCCGCTGACCGATGACGAAATCGACGAGGTACTCGGCTTGCTGCCCATCGCCGGCCGCCTCCCGGTCCGGCCAGATCAATTCCGCGGCGCGGAAACCGTGATGCCTGCGGCCGCGACGATGCCCGCCGTCGGCTGACCTGCCGTCGGCTGACCTGTCACTGGCGGTGCTCGGCACTGACGCTTCAGACAGCGCTGCGAGCAGCTGAAACTACTTGCGTTGAGAACATCACATCGGTGTCCCAGTGGGCGAAGCCGAGGGATTCGTACAGTCCGATCGCAGCGGTGTTGTCCTCATCCACGTAAAGCATGACCTGGGACAAGCCGCGGGAACGCAGGTAACGCAGCCCGATCACGGTCAGCGCGCGGCCGAGGCCGGTGCCGCGCTCGGCCGGATCGACCCCTACGACGTAGACCTCGCCGATCGGCTCCTGGCTGCGGCCTGGCGGCACGCCGCCGAGGTCAGATTCTTCTTGCTGGCCTTGATCAGCATGGCGTTGATTAGCCGGCGGTTCTGCCGCTGGCGGCCGGTCAGCTGCCTCTGCTGGCGGCCGGTCCGGCATCTTCCCGGCTCGACCGTGGATCTTGGTCCAGTGGAACCCGACGATCTTCCCCGCACGTTCAGCCAGGAAGAAGCCGTCTGGGTCGAACCACGGTTCTCGTTCGCGCAGGTCCAGGTCCGCCCGGGTCCAAGCGCCTTGCTCGGGATGACGGGAGAACGCCTTGCTGTTGACCTCGACCCACTGGTCCTCATCGCGACCGACATCAAAGGCGCGGATGGTGATGCCGGCGGCGATCTCGGGCCGGCCGATCCTGGCCCGCAGCGACCGCCGCATCTGCCACAGGGCACGGACCCGGTCAAAGCCTGCCGCGGTCGCGAGCCTGGTCGCGGCCGGCAGGTCTCCGTGCGCCCATAGCCGCAGCGGCTGGTCACCGGCCGCGGCCACCATCGCGCGGGTGAGTTCAAGGCCCAGCCCTAGCCCGCGGTGCGCGGGGTGGATCACCATCTCGCCGCTCAGGCCGGCGACCGGATCGGCAGTATCCAGGTGCGCGTAGCCGACCAGTTCCCGCTGGCTGTAGAGCAGCAGATTGCGCGCCCGGGGATCGCCGCCATAGCGCAGATGCAGCATGACGTGCTCGGAGAGCGGCCCGACGCCATCCTGCTCGGCGGCGGCGCTGACGAGCGCCAGCACCGCCGCGGCCTCGGACTCGGAGATCCGCCCTCGGACGCCGAGCTCCCCCAGGCTGCCGGCTGTGCCGGGGAGGCTGACCTTGCCGGGGCCGACGGCTGTCCTGGGAATGCCGGCACCGGGCTTGGCAGGGCCACCGGCACCGGGCTTGGCAGGGCCACCGGCACCGGGCTTGGCAGGGCCACCGGCACCGGGCTTGGCAGGGCCAGCGGCGTCACCTGCTGGCGTGTGCAGGGCCGACCTCCGTACGCTTTTCTCCGCCGGCCGGTGACCCGCTGTCCCGGCCTGCCCGCCGGTATCCGCGCGCCCGGCCGTCGCCGCCTGCGTCCGGCGCTTCAGCCTCAGCATCAGCGGCCGCCTCCGGCTGTCCAGTCGTCCCGGCCGGTTCCCTGCGGGCCTCGGCCTTGCCCTGGGACGGGACAAAGCGGTACCCGACGTTGCGGACAGTCCCGATCAGCACCTCGTGTTCCACGCCGAGCTTGGCCCGCAGCCTGCGGACATGCACATCGACGGTCCGGGTACCGCCGAAATAGTCATAACCCCAGACCTCCTGGAGGAGCTGCGATCTGGTGAATACCCGGGCCGGGTGCTGGGCAAGGAACTTCAGCAGCTCGAATTCCTTGAAAGTCAGGTCCAGCGTGCGGCCGCGCAGCCGCGCCAGGTAGCTGGCTTCGTCGATGATAAGATCGCCAGAGCGGATCTCTTCGCTGGCCGAAAGCGCCGCGACTGTCCGGCGGCCGATGGCGAGCCGGAGCCTGGCATCGATTTCGCCTGGACCCGCGGTGTGCAAGATCACGTCGTCCGCGCCCCAGTCAGTGGTGACCGCTGCCCAGCCGCCTTCGGTCACGACGACCAGGATGGGCAGCTCAAGGCCGGCCCCGCGCAGTTGTCGCACAAGGGCCTTGGCCTGCATAAGATCACGTCGTGCGTCAATCAGCATCACGTCAGCGGGCGGGCCGCCGGTCACCGCGGCGGCATCAGCCGGCGCGAGCCGGACCGCGTGCGGCAGCAGGCCCAGGGAGGGCAGGATGTCGGCAGACGACTCCGGCGAGCCAGTCAGCAGGAGTGCGTCGCTCAACCGTTGCCACCTCCGGTCCGCGATGCCGTCCGCGGCGAGCGGCCCACCGGCACCCGCGAGGACCCAGGGCGATGTTGCCCGGACTCGCCTATGAACGAGGATAGCTGACATGGCCATCGTGACGCTTCGCTACTGGGCTGCGGCGAAGGAAGCGGCGGGGATCTCCGAGGAAACGATTGCCGCGGACACGCTGGCTGGCGCGCTGTCCGCGGCAGGCGCGAGCGCGGGCCAGGACTCCAGGTTCCGCGCGGTGCTGGCCCGCTCGTCGTTCCTGATCGACGGCACTCCGGTCGGGATCCGGGCGCCGGACGCGGTGATCCTGGACGACGCGTCGGTGATCGAGGTGCTGCCGCCGTTCGCCGGGGGCTAGCGCCTGGCTTCCCGCGCCGCAGCAGGCCAGGCCGCACGGCACGATGAATCAGCGGCACGATGAATCAGCGGCGAGGCGGGTCAGCGGCAGGGCGCTGGCACGCGCAGGGAGTAAGCGGAAGGCGCCGGGCAGGCAGGAAGCGGGCAGGCAGGAAGCGGGCAGGAGCCGGCAGGCGCAGGGAGAATTAGGTGAACCATCGGTCCAAGCGGGACGTTCCCCTAGTGTGACTGGCCGGAGCAACATACGTCGTCGGGGACCGCAAGGACCGGTCTCCGACGAGGCATTGGTGCGAACGCTTTACGCTGAGCATGCGGGCCCGCTACTCAGGTATGCCCTGCACCTGACCAGCGGGGACCGGCAGCGCGCGGAGGACATCGTGCAGGAGACGCTGCTGCGGGCGTGGCTGCATCCGGACGCCATCGCCGAGCGGCCGGCCCGGCCGTGGCTCTTCGCCGTGGCACGAAACCTTTCCGTCGATGCGTACCGTGCCAGGCGGGCACGGCCGCATGAGGTGGGGGAGGGCGCGCTTGAGCTGGTACCCGCGCCGGACGAGGCCGACCGCGCGCTCGAATCGTGGGCAGTCGCAGACGCGCTGAAGACATTGCGGCCAGAGCACCGCGGCGTATTGCTTGAGACGTATTACCGGGGCCGCTCCGTCGCGGAGGCAGCCGCCGCGCTCGGTATACCGGCAGGTACCGTCAAATCCCGGACGTTCTACGCGCTCCGGGCACTGAAGCTCGCACTAGAGGAACGGGGGCTTGCGCCATGACCGGCCCAGCCTGCCGTGACATCCGCCAGGCGCTCGGTGTCTACGTTGTGGGGGCTATCGATCCCGCTGAGCGCACGGCAGTCGACAACCATCTGGGCACCTGCCCGGATTGCCGTGAGGAACTGGCCGGCCTGGCCGGCCTGCCGGCCCTGCTTGGCCGGGTGCCTGCCGATGAAGCTGAGCAGCTAATCCTGCACGGCGCCGATTTCCAGGACCCGCAGCCCCCGGCCGAGCTGCTGAGCTCGCTGCTCAGGCAGGTGGCGGTGCGTCGCGCTTCGCGCCGGTGGCGCGTCATCGCCGCGGCTGCTGCCGCTGTCGTGATCGCGGTGGCCGGCGGCGCGGCCGGCGCGCACCTCATCGCCCCGGGCGGAAAGGCGCCCGCTGCCGTCACGGTCCAAACGGCCGAGGTAGTGAGCGCGACCAACCCGCGGACGCATGTCAGCGCGATCGTCAGCTACACCGGCAAGTCGTGGGGCACTCAGATGCACGTGTGGGTCGCCGGGATCCCGGGCGGAACGACCTGCCAGCTGGTGGTGGTGGACTCCGACGGGACGATGTTGCCGGCCGGCGGCTGGACGGTCCCGGCCGGCAACCAGGATTCGGAATATCCCGCGTCAGCGTCGCTCATGGCCTCGCATCTGCGCAGCTTCGAGATCGTTTCGGACCACCATGTGCTCGTGACGGTGCCAGCTACGTGACGGTCCAGCTAGCTGATACCGGGAATGTCCCGGCAGACGCTGGCGCTCTATAGGCCATGACGGCAGGCCTTATCGTGTGCGTGGCGGCGCTCGTCGTCGCAACCGCGGCAGGCCTTACCTGGCGGCAGCGCAACGGACGGATGCGGCCGGTCGCGGCTGGCCGGGCAGCTGCTGGCCGGCCGGCCGCTGG
>Ga0302229_10000338_pt1 | contig 36232 bp, 21 predicted proteins | sample II_Palsa_N1_3_FD_193518 | JGI IMG/M metagenome (GOLD analysis project Ga0302229, IMG submission 193518) | Peat permafrost microbial communities from Stordalen Mire near Abisko, Sweden - II_Palsa_N1_3 | ecosystem: Environmental > Terrestrial > Soil > Palsa > Peat permafrost | place: Sweden... | reverse complement strand
CCTCTACCGACGAATCCGCTACCGCCACAGCCGCCATCATGACCTCCCCGCGTCGAACAATCAACGCCAGAAGGATTCGCCGCGACCACCACAAACTCCTACCAAAAACCTACCAAAGCACTACTAGGAAGACATTTGGTTCCCACAATGTTACCTGCTATGAGTATGGCCCCGTGGATAACGGCACAGGACAAGTGATCCACGTGGGTGGCCCAGGCTTTCAGTACGGACTGGGCAGTGGGGATATCCCGTGAGCAACGAGACGCAGATATTCGTCAGTCTTGTCGATGACGGAGTTGATGTATGGCGACCCGTTCGGGCTGAGCATCTTCATGGCGATGTCTACAGAATTGTGGACCAGCCCTATGATCGGGAGATTGAGACGTGGGAGTTCGAGCCAGGCGAAGAGGTCATTTGCGAACTGATCGATGCTAGCGAAGGCCAAATTCTCGCGGCGACCGAGCGACACTGGCATGCGTAAACCGCAGGCGCTAGCCAGAGCCGGAGCGCGTCGGCTGCAGATCAATACCCAAATGGTTATTGGCGACTAGAGAAGCCCATGACTCAAGGAGGATGGCAGGGTATAGATCCGTCGACCATGAAACCGGGAGGGCAGCCAGTTGCGGCGACGATCGGCGGATCAGTGGGGTTGCGATCGTGCTACATTCTCCCCTTTGGTTAGTGGATGAGCAAGTCTTTCAACCACGTGAGACCATGAAGCGTCCATTTTTGACCCTATACGACTACGAGACGGGCGGCGTCTGGGCGTACATATACGCAGAATCGCCGGAGGAGATCCACTCAAAGTTTCGAGATTTGACGGTGTACGAGTCTCCACCTAAATGGATGTCCGACACGGAACGTCAGGATATCGAGAGTCGAAGTTCATTCGACCTCGAGACGGTGGAGACCCAGCATCCAACGTTTGCCGGGCTCCTCCGCAAGGCGACAGGGAGCATGGAGAGGCAACACCGAGCGCGCTAACGCTGTCGTTCTCGCAATCCTTTGCGCACAGCCCAGATGCCGACGACCACCATGAGGGCGGCGAAAACGAGACCTGCAGATACGCCTGCGCCATAGGAGCCACCATGATTGGGGGTTCGTCCCGCCGCGTGACTGATCAGGGCGAATACACCAAGGAGTGCGACCGCTGCACCAAGGATAGTGGATTTCATGGTCGGATGATCGGAAATTGGGTTTGCTGGCTGGAGTATGGTGGACGTTTGTTGCATCCAAAGAGCGTTATGATCTGGAATCGCTTGACTGCCCCAGAGGATTCAGCGCCTGACCAGCCGGAGAGAGAGATCACCCGCCGTGGAGTGCTGTCGGGTGCGATGGCGCTCGGGGTTGGGGCCGGGGTGGGTCATGTCCTGACGAAGGGTTCGGCGGCGACGGGTGGAGGTTCTTCCCGGGAGGCTGCGGGGCAGGCGGTGCAGTTCTACGCCTCACACCAGGCGGGGATTGCCACTGCGGCCCAGGACTACCTGCACTTCGCTGCGTTCGATGTAACCAGCGACGCGGTGGAAGATCTCCGTGGGATTCTCGAAGAGTGGACCGCGGCGGCAGTTGCGCTGACCGCTGGCAGGTCCTACCAGCCGCAGGCTCAGGAACTCGGCATGCCGCCGGTGGACCCCGGTGAGGCTGTTGGCCTGGGTCCGGCGCGGCTGACGGTCACGATTGGGTTCGGCCCGAGCCTGTTCGGGTCTCCGGGCACCGATCGGTTTGGCTTGGCGGGCCGCAGGCCCGGGCTGTTGCAGGCGCTTCCGGTGTTCCAGGGCGACAGCATCGAACCGGGGCGCTCGGGAGGGGATCTCTGTGTTCAGGCGTGCGCTGAAGATCCGCAGGTTGCCTTCCATGCGGTGCATCTCTTCGAGCGGATCGCGAGCAGTGCGGCCACGCTGCGCTGGTCACAGCTTGGCTTCGGGCGCACCTCGAGCACCACGCGGGCGCAGACGACGCCCAGAAACCTCATGGGCTTCAAGGACGGCACCGACAACATCCGCGCCGAGGACACACAGGCGATGAACGACTTCGTGTGGGTTCAGCACGCCGACGGCCCAGCATGGATGAGTGGTGGCACCTACCTGGTCGCCAGGCGCATCAGGATTCTCTTCGATGTGTGGGATACCACGAGCCTTGAAGGGCAGCAGCGCACGATCGGCCGGGAGAAGCTAAGCGGCGCCCCGCTCGGCGAGAAGCGCGAAGACGACCCCGTCGACCTCAATGCCACCAGTGCCGACGGCGAACTCGCGATCCCGGCCAACGCGCACATCCGGCTCGCCAACCCCGAGAACAACGACGGCCAGCGCATCCTGCGCCGCGGCTACTCCTACTGCGAAGCGGCCGAACCGGGCACGGGCGAGATCGACGCCGGTCTCTTCTTCATCGCCTTTCAGCGCAACCCCGCGCGGCAGTTCATCCCCCTGCAGCGGCGCCTGGCGGCTTCCGACGCTCTCAACCGCCACACATTGCACACATCGAGCGCGATCTTCGCCTGCCCACCGGGGGCTCGTCCGGGTGGGTTTATCGGCGAAGGGCTCTTCGCCTAACGAAGGCGTTTGGCTTGCGCTTCGGCATCGAGCCTCTCAGATCCTCGAGCAGCGAGGGGCTCCCGATGCCGCTTTGTTTCTGGGATTACCGTCCAAACTTGGCGTGATCGGGTCCGGCGGGCCCGCGCTCATCGGTCAACCGCAACGCAAGCACCTCGTAGGGCCCAGCGCGCTCGACCTGACAGCGGTCGGCGAGCTTTGCGATCACCGAGCCCAACCCGTCGAGCGAGGAGCCGGCCACCAGTCGCTGCCCCCGCCCCCGATCCAACGGCCCGATGCGCAGCTCCAGTGCGCGTGGCTCTACGCCGGCCACCGTGCGCAGACGCGGCCCATCGCTTGCCCCGAGGGCATCGGCGACGAGGTGGACGTCGGAGAGCCGGTCGGTGGAGAAATGGGCGCGTGCCGCCAACCCGCACATCAGGGGGGGCAGGACGGTGCGTGCGAGGTTGCCGGGCGTGACCGTGAGGGCGATCGTGGGGGGGTGAAGGGTGGATGGGATGACGGACAGGGCGAAGTCTGGGGTGGATGGGATGGCAGGCAGAGCCAAATCCGGCTCACCGAGCGGCTGCGGCGGACGCGAACCCAACGTGGCGAACTCCATCGCGATCTCGGTGCCGCCGTCGGCGGGACGCCGCACACCGAGGCGATGGGTGAGCGCCTGGATCGCCGTCAGACCGATCCCGGGGCCGGTGTCGAGCTCCGTCAGACCGATGCCAGGAGGGCTGGTGTCGAGCGCTGTGCCGTCGGGTGGCGCCGGGATGCCCACGCCCCAATCGCGTACGACCACCGTGACCGCATCGCGCGCCAGCTCCACCACCACGTCGAGCGGCCCTTCCTCGCCGTTGTAGGCGTGCTGGACGACGTTGTTGCACGCCTCGGTGACGGCGGTGTGGATGTCGATCAGATCGCTGTCATCCAGCGCGGCCGCGTCTGCCACTCCTGTCAGCGCCTCGCGCACGAGCATCACGTTCTCCGGCCGGTTGGCCAGTTGCAGATGGACGTTGGCTCGCTCAACCATCAGTGGTGGGACCCTCCTTTTTTGGGTCGATCGCCGATCGATCGACCGCTCATCGGATCCACGCAGGCGCATGGCATCTCGCTCGATCGACCGCAATTGACGACGATATCCACGCGCGAGCAGATGTCGCCTCCCCGCGATCAACCTACTGCCGCTCGCCGGTCAGGGAACGCAGCTCCTCCAGCGAGCGGCGCAGCAGGCGCGAGACCTGCATCTGCGAGATGCCCATGCGCGTTGCGATCTCGGTTTGGGTGAGATCCTCGACGAAGCGCATGTGCAAGATGTGACGCTCGCGCGCGGGTATGCGATCGAGCACCGGGGTGATGGTGGCGTCCAGCTCGACCAGCTCGTAGCGCTCGTCTTTCTCGCCGACGGAGTCGCCGTAGCTCATCGCCGTGTCGTCCTGCTCTCCCGGGCGCGGCGCGTCCAGCGACAGCGTCTTGTATCCCTGCATGGCGACCAGCGCGTCGATCACCTCCTCGGCACCGAGCTCCAGATATACGGCGAGCTGATTGACGGTGGGGGCGCGGCCGTGCTCGCTGGCGAGCGCCTCCTGGGCATCGCGCACCTTCAGCGCGCGCTCTTGCGCACCGCGTGGCACGTGCACCGACCAGCTGGAGTCGCGGAAGTGGCGGCGCATCTCGCCCAGCATCGTCGGAATCGCAAACGACTGGAAGGGCCTGCCCCGGGAGGGATCGAAGCGGTCGAGCGCCTTCAGCAGCCCCAGCGAGGCCACCTGCTGCAGATCCTCGATCGGCTCCGAGGAGCGCAGGTAACGTCGGGCCAAGCGATTGGCGAGCGGCAGGTAGCGTCGCACCAGTGCCTCGCGTGCTGCCTCGTCACCGTGCCACCGCCAGCGGGCGAACAACCCCCCGTCGTCCTCGCCCTCGGAGAGACGGGTCGTGGATTTGGGGGATGGGAATGTCGCGATTGAACTCATCGTTTCTCCTCCCTCGTTGCTTCCTCACGGCAGTGCGCCGCGAGGAGTGGCTTGGCAAAGAGTTGTCGTTGGCGTTCATAGGCTTCCTACCCCGATCGCCGAGAGTTATGCATCTGGTGGCTGGATTGTCACAGCGCCCTGGCACACCGTCTGGTGATCACGCTCGCCGATTACACCAGCCGGTTGGGGCACCGAATCCTCGGCATCTCCATGCCTCTCAGCGCGGAGCCTCCATCATCTCCCGCACCTCGATCGGCTGCTCGATCGGAACACCCCCTCGCGCGGGCGCCGCGGAGACCCGAGCCGCGATCTCGACTGCCCGCTCGGGGGACTCGACATCCACGATGCGGTAGCCGGCGAGCAGCTCCTTGGTCTCCGGGAACGGGCCATCGGTGATGGCGGGCGCTCCGATGCCGTTGTGGATCACGAATTTGGCAAGCGAGGGTCCGGTGAGCGCCTGCGCGTCGACGAGCTCCCCCCGCTCGATTAGCTCACGGTTGATGTCTCGCTGGTAGTCGATGTGCGCCTGGACCTCCTCGGGGGCCCACTCGGCGATCGGCACCGTGCAGCCGGCACCGCCTGCGTAGTTCTGCAGCAGCATGTATCTCATGGTTCCTCCTTGCTCGGGGGTGCGCCCGGATGGCGCGTTCATCGGTATGACGAAGCGGAGTATCGAAACTCGACAACCTCCCGCGAGTGGGCCCCGAGCGAAGCCTTACCCGGCGGCGCGAGCAGCCAACCGCCCACGCGCCGCGAGCGCGTCGGCGAGGCGATCGATCAGCTCCCCAGCACGCGGAATCGCGCGATCTACCATCAGGAAGCCGTGCATCTGATCGTCGGCGTGTAGATGCTCAACCTCGACACCCGCCGCCGCGAGTCCTTCGGCGTAGGCGATGCCCTCGTCGCGCATGGGATCGAACTCCGCGGTCATCACCAGCGCGGGCGCAAGCCCGCTCAGGTCGGGCGCCGCGATCGGGAAGAGGTAGGGATCCCGATATGGGTCGGCGGGGTCGAAGTCCGGCGGGAGGTACTGTTCGAGCGACCATTGCACGAGTGCGCTGTCGAGCGAGTAGCCGGTGCCCCGCTCCACGTGCGAGGGCCAGCGGCCGGGTAGGTCGACGCTGGGGTAGGCCAACGCCTGGAAGGCCGGCTGTGGAGCGCCGGCGTCTCGCAACTGCATGGTGAGCCCGGCCACGATGGCACCACCGGCGCTCTCGCCGACCGCCGCGGTCAACGTGGCGTCGCCCTGCAGCTGATCTGCGTGCTCGAGCAGCCAGCCGTACGCGAAGCGGGCATCCTCGAGCGCGGCCGGATACCGGTGCTCGGGTGCCCGCCGGTAGTCGAGCGCGGCGATCATCCACCCGGAGCGAAGGGCGATACGGCGACAGAGGCGGTCGTGAGTGTCGAGATCGTTGAGCACCCATCCGCCGCCGTGGAGGAAGAGCGCGAACGGCAGCACGCCGGGGCGGGGCCGGTAGAGACGCAGCGCGAGCCCGCCATGCGGGGAGGGCAGGCTCACATCCTCGACGTGGTGCAGCGCGAGCGGCTGGCCCCGTGTCCGCAACGCGGCGCGCGCTTGCGCTCGGGCCTGCTCCACCGACAGGGTATGGAGCGCGGGCGCTCCCACTGCGCGCATCACGTCGAGCAGAACCTGGGCGTCGGGGTCGAGTTGCTTGCTCACGGCAGACGCGTAGGCTAATACAACCAACCCGCGATGGTCTCGGACAGCTTCACGAGGGCGGCATGCGCGAGCGCAACGGATCGCTGGGTCATGGGAGGTGGCGTGCGGGTGTATGTGCTTTTCGGTCCCCAACCCTTCATTTTGTGAAGTATGGTGGAGGCGGATAGGTTGCCGCTCTCCAACGGCTCATGGTGTTTGCATCTACTTTTTTGGCCCCAACCCTTCATTTTGTGAAGTGGTAGGCGCCGTTTGCAAAACCTCTCCACCCTCCTCGCATTCCACCGGCCGGTCGCCGGTGCCGGGCCCTGCGGATTGCCCGACGGCCATTGGTCTTCTCTCGGCCGAAATCGGCCTGCCAAGCCGGACGACGCTCGTCTGCGGCCAGCATCCCTGTTTCGAGCGCGAAGCCGGGAGACGCTGGCTTTAGGCCAGCATCCCCGTTTAGGCCAGCAGCGCCGCGGCGGGAAGCTGCTCGCCGACAACCAGCTCGAGGTCCTGCGGCTCCTCGCTGGCAACCGGCGGAGCGGGGGCGGCCGCGACGCGGTTGCGTCCCGCGCGCTTGGCCTCGTAGAGGGCCTCGTCGGCCGCCTTGAAGAGGGTCTCGTACACGACCTCATCGCCGCTGGCGGCGGAGAGCCCGAGCGAGATCGTGACGGGGATGTCGGTGGGGTGTGCCTCCGCGACCGCCACGCGCAGCCGCTCGGCGACCTCGAGACCTTCGGCCTGCGAGACCCCGGGCAGCAGGATCAGGAACTCCTCGCCGCCGAGACGGTAGGCGAGCTCGAAGGAGCGCAGCCGCTTGCGAAGCTCGTAGGCCACGTCGCGCAGCACCGCGTCGCCGCGATCGTGGCCGTGGCGGTCGTTGACCTGCTTGAAGGCGTCGACGTCGCACAGCAGCATGCACACCGGCTGGTGAGTGAGACGCGCCTGGTGGGAGATCTCGGTGAAGCGGGGGATCAGCGCGTGGCGGTTGAGCAGCCCGGTGAGTGGGTCGAGGATCGCTTCGTCGCGGTGGTGGAGCTCGGCGGCCTGCAGCGCCCACACAACCGACACCACCCCGGCGAGCAGTGCCAACACGGCGATCGGCCGGACGGGGTCGTCGATCGTGGTTGTGGGATCGACCCCAAGCGTGGCGGCGACGATCAGCACCACCGTGAGCACCAACCCGACGACCACGACCTGGGGGCGGAAGCGGGCGGCCACCATCGCGGCAGGGAGCACTATCCAGGGCAGCGCGGGGCTGGTGGGGCCGCCGCTGACCGCAACGCCGCCGGCGATCAGCAGAAGCGTGACCACGATCGCCGTGGCGCTGACGCGCTCGGGGTGGGGGCTGGTGCGCATGCGCCGGTCCACGGAGGCGAAGTTGAGCGCGCACAGGGCGAAGAACAGCAGTGTCCACCAGCCGATCCACGGCGCGGCGGCGAGCAGTGCGGCGCCGACGGCGCCGGCGCCGACGAGGCGGATCGTACGCACGCGGTCGTTGGCATCGACCACGCGCGTGCGGTCAAGCTCGGTGGGGCACAGCCAAGACGACGATCCCTCGCTCATAATGGCCTCTTTCGACCACCTGGGATGCGGGCTTGAGGCATGTAAGAGAGCGGACAACGCCTTTTTTACGCGGACGCCTGTCTGCGGCTTTTGGGCGTTTCATGTTATGGCGAACAAGTCGCAAAATTAGGATTCGCAGGGTTCTTTGGGAGGTCGGGAGGGTTGCTTTCACGCGATGTCAATGAGACAAGACTTGCCGCCAGGGCGGTGGGTATGCTGACGGTCGTCAACCCAACGATCACGGACACAGCATGCGCTCCCCATCACCCTCAGGGTCCGATCCGGACCCAGCGGCCGACTCCGACCAAGAGGCGCAGGACATGGGCATCGGGCCTGGCGCCGAATGGGTGCCCGAAACCGCCGCGGAGCTTGACCTCGCGCTCGCCGGCGAGGCTGGCTTCTCGGTGGATCCGCTGGCGGAAGCGCGGCGGCTGGCGGCCTTCGACGTGCTGCGCATACGCGCCGAGAACCCCGGTCCGCTGACGCTGTCAGGGACCAACACCTGGGTGGTGGACCGCGACCCTGCGTATGTGATCGACCCTGGACCGGCGCTGAGACAGCACCTCGAGCGGGTGGTGGCGGCGGTGGATGCGCGTGGGGGGTTGGGGGGCATCGCGCTGACCCACGACCACACCGACCACATCGAGTCGGTCAACGCGCTGCGCGGCCTGCGCCCGGCGCCCCTGGCGGCGGCGCGCGGGAGCGGCATCGACGTGACGCTCGCCGACGACGTGCGCTTCGGCCCTCTGATGGCGGTCCCGACACCGGGACACGCCTCCGACCACTATGCCCTGGTGGCGGACCGCGTGTGCTTCACCGGCGATGCGGTGCTGGGCGAAGGCAGCGCCTTCATCGCTCCCTACCCGGGCGCGCTCAACGCCTACCTGAACGGGCTGGTGCACCTCTGCACGATCGACCTCGAGGTGCTGTGCCCCGGCCACGGCCCAGCGATCTGGGAGCCGGTGGCAAAGCTGCAGGAGGCGATCGGCCACCGCTACGACCGCGAGCATCGCCTGCTGCTGGCGCTGACCGAAGGCGCCCGCACCGTGCAGGAGTTGCTGGACAAGGCGTGGTGGGACGTGCCCGCGGAACTGCGCCCGGCGGCGGCGATCACGCTGGCGGCCCACCTGGACAAGCTCGAGGAAGATGGCTCGCTGCCGGCGGGGGTGGAGCGTCCGCGCTGGGGCGAGGCGGTGTGGGAGGATGACTCCTGGACAGAGCTCTCGCGCGAGAGCCCCAGCGAGTGACGTGCGCGATCGAGCATTGAAGGGCGTGTCGCGACGACGCGATAGTTTGCGCAGCATATGACCCAAGAAGACTCCCCCTTCCCGCCGATCGCGGACTACGGCTTCCTGTCGGATTGCCACACCGGCGCGCTGCTGGCATCGGACGGAGCCATCGAGTGGCTGTGCATGCCCCACTTCGACAGTCCGAGCGTGTTCGCGTCGATGCTCGACCGCGGAGCGGGGCGCTTCCGGGTGGGGCCCTACGGGCTGTATGTGCCGGCGGGCAGGCGCTACCTGCCGGGGACCAACGTGATCGAGACGACCTGGATGACGCCACAGGGGTGGGTGCGGGTGCTCGACGCGCTGACGATCGGCGAGTGGCACGACAACGAGGAGGGCTCCAGCCACACGCGCCCGCCGACCGACTACGACGCCGATCACATCATGGTGAGGGTGATCGAGTGCATGCAGGGGCAGGTGCAGATGGAGATGGTGTGCGAGCCGATGCTCGACTACGGGGCGACGATGGCGACGTGGAGCGCGGTGGAGGACGGGCGCACCGAGAGCGGTCCCGCGCTCGACGCCGGCGACGGCAGCGACGGCGCAAAGACGGCGTTCCGGCTCTTCTCCGACATGCGGATGGGCATCGAGGGCAACCGCGTGCACGCTCGCCACACGCTGAGCGAAGGGGAGAAGCGCTTCTGTGCGATGTCGTGGACGGAGGGCCTCGGCGGGCCGCGAACGGTGGAGCAGGCGGAGGCGCATCTGAAGCGCACCACCCACTTTTGGCGCACATGGCTGGCGGAAGGCACCTACCCCGATCACCCCTGGCGGATCCACCTGGAGCGCTCTGCGCTGGTGCTGAAGGGGCTCACGTTCATGCCCACCGGTGCGCTGGTGGCGGCACCGACGACCTCGCTGCCGGAGACCCCCGGAGGATCGCGCAACTGGGACTACCGCTACTGCTGGATGCGCGATGCGACGTTCACCCTGTGGGGACTGCACGCGCTGGGGCTTGACTGGGAGGCGGACGATTTCGTCCAGTACGTGGCCGACCTGGAGCGCAACGAGGATGGGTCGCTGCAGATCATGTATGGGATCAGGGGCGACAAACAGCTGGAGGAGCGCACGCTGGATCACCTCAAGGGCTACGAGAACGCGCGCCCGGTGAGGGTCGGCAACGGCGCCTACAACCAACGCCAGAACGACGTGTATGGAGCGGTGCTGGACTCGGTGTATCTGCACTCCAAGAAGCGCGACCACATCCCCGAGCGGCTGTGGCCGGTGCTGATCGATCAGGTGCGCTGCGCAGAGCGGGTGTGGCGGGAGCCCGACCAGGGCATCTGGGAGGCGCGAGGCGAGCCGCGCCATTACGTCTCCTCGAAGCTGATGTGCTGGGTGGCGACCGACCGCGGCGCGCGCCTGGCGGAACGGCGCGGCGAGGACGAGCACGCCAGCCACTTCCAGGAGCTGGCGGACGAGATCAAAACAGAGATCCTCGACAAGGGGGTGGACAAGCGGGGGGTGTTCCGCCAGCACTACGACACCGACGCGCTGGACGCCTCCAACCTGCTGATCCCGCTGGTGCGCTTCCTGCCGCCCACGGACGAACGCGTGTGCGCGACGGTGAAGGCGATCAAAGAGGAGCTGACCGAGAACGGCCTTGTTATGCGCTACCGCACCGACGAGACCGACGACGGGCAGCACGGCGAGGAGGGGACGTTTTTGATCTGCTCCTTCTGGCTGGTGTCGGCGCTGGCGGAGGGCGGCGAGTGCCGCGAAGCCGTGCACCTGTGCGAACGACTGCTGACGTATGCCTCGCCGATGCAGCTGTACGCCGAGGAGCTCGAGGCCTCCTCTGGGCGGCTACTGGGCAACTACCCGCAGGCGTTCACGCACCTCGCGCTGATCAACGCGGTCACGCACGTGATTGCGGCGCAGCAACAGCAGCAGGAATAGCTAATACCCGGGCTCGCCGGGGAGCAGCACGCGCGCGACCTCGCCATCGAGGACGACATGCGGCTGGACCGCCTCCACGGTACGCCCGCGCGCGTACTCCAGCAGCTCCGCGGCGGAGGCGAACGGGGAGAGCTGCTCGAGGTGCTTGATCGTCGGGAACACCAGCAGGATCTCCCCGGCGCGATGCGCCTCGAGCGCGCCGGCGGGCGTGTACCAGCCGAGCGCCACACACTCCTCGCCGTCGACGTGCGGCTCCTGGTCGGGGGGAAGCGAGGCGAGGAAGAAGTGGGTATCGAAGCGGGTGCGCACCAAGGCTGGGGTGATCCAGCGCGAGAACTTGACAAGCGCGGTGGGATCGGGCAGCTCGACGCCTGCCTCCTCCCACAGCTCGCGCACCGCGGCGGTGCGATGAGCACGGTCGTCATCGCCCTCCGCCTGCTCGACGGCGCCGCCGGGAAACACCCACACTCCACCCATGAAGCGCGCGGCGGGGTTGCGCTTGACCAGCAGCAGCTCCAGCCCGTCGGCGCCACCGCGCAGCAAGATCACCGTGGCGGCCTGCCGCGGGAGCGTGGGCGGCCCGGGGTTGTACTCCTGGCCGGGGCCCGAGCGCTCGTCGATGGGCGGGGTGCTCATCCGTTGACCCTACCGGGAGCGGTGCCGATCGGTAATCTTTGCGTCGATGACGACCCAAACACTCCAGCGCTGGATCTGCGAGTCCTGCGGCTACATCTACGACCCCGAAGAGGGCGACCCGGATGGTGGGATCCCCGCGGGGACGGCGTTCGAGGACATCCCGGACACGTGGTTCTGCCCGGTGTGCGGCGCCCGCAAGCGGGACTTCACCCTCTACGAGGACTAGAACGGCCCTCCCCGAGGTATCGCCCGCCGGCCCCGACGAGTGGCGGCGGCTACTCGCACAGGACCGCGAGCACGTGTGGCACCCTTACGGCGGCCTGCCGGCGCCAACGGCCGCGCTGCCGGTCGTCTCGGCGCAGGGGGTGCGGCTGCGCCTCGCCGACGGGAAAGAGCTGATCGACGGGATGTCGTCGTGGTGGTGCGCGGTGCACGGCTACCGCCATCCCGCGCTGGACGAGGCGGTCGAAGTGCAGCTGGGAAAGATGGCGCACGTGATGTTCGGCGGCCTCACGCACGAGCCCGCGGTGCGCCTGGCGGAGCGCCTCGTGCAGATCACCCCGGCGGGCCTCGAGCGGGTGTTCTTCGCCGACTCCGGCTCGGTGGCGGTGGAGGTGGCGATCAAGATGTGCCTGCAATACCAGCGCGCGGTGGGCCGCCCCGAGCGCAGTCGCCTGCTGACGGTGAGGGGCGGCTACCACGGCGACACATTCGGGGCGATGGCGGTGTGCGACCCGGTGGGCGGGATGCACAGCCTGTTCACGGGGACGCTCCGCGAGCACTTGTTCGCCGACCGACCGCCCGACGACATGACGGCTTCGGTGGGCGGCACCGGGACATCGGGCGACACCGGGACATCGGGCGGCACGGTGACGTCGGATGGCACGGCCTCGCGGGGCGGCTCCGAGATCCCCCACGACGAGCGCTGGCAGCGGTGGGCGGGGCAGGTACGCGAGCTGGCGGCACGCCACGCCCCCGAGCTCGCCGCGGTCATCGTCGAGCCGATCGCCCAGGGCGCGGGCGGGATGCGCTTCCACTCCCCCGCCTGCGTGCGGCTGCTGCGCGAGGTGTGCGACGAGCACGGGTTGCTGCTGGTGGCGGACGAGATCGCCACGGGCTTCGGCCGCACGGGAGCGTTGTTCGCCTGCGAGCACGCGAGCGTGAGCCCCGACGTCATGTGCGTGGGCAAGGCGCTCACGGGCGGGTATATGACGCTCGCCGCAACGCTCTGCACCCCTGGCGTCGCAAGCGCGATCTCCGAAGGCGAGGGCGGCGGGTTGATGCACGGCCCTACATACATGGCCAACCCACTCGCCTGCGCGGCGGCGCTCGCCTCGCTCGATCTGCTCGCCACAGAAGAGTGGCGGATGCAGGTGAAGCGCATCGAACGCGGCCTGCGCACGGGCCTGGAGTCGGCACGCGAGCTGCCCGCCGTCAGCGACGTGCGCGTGCGCGGCGCGATCGGAGTGGTGCAGCTGGAGCAGGAGGTGGACGTCGCCGCAGCCACCGCGGCGTCGGTCGAGCGCGGCGTGTGGCTGCGGCCGTTCCGTGACCTCGTTTACACAATGCCCCCATACGTGATCTCCGACGATGACCTCGCGGCGGTTACCGAGGCGGTGGTAGCCACCGCTGCCACGGCAGCTGCGCCCCCGCATCGGCGAGCGCGGCCGACTCGGCACTGAGCACGTGGGGGAGTGTTGCGACTTCAACATCGCCGAGCCGGGCGATCGTGGCGCGATTGGACTCTTCCATCGCATCGGGAGACTCCGGCCAGGGCGTGAGCACGACCGCGCGCACCTCGAGCCCCGCCGCGCGGGTGGCCTCCAAGGTCAGCAGCGTGTGGTTGATCGTGCCCAGTCCGGGCGAGGCCGCGATAACCAGGGGCAGCCCCAGCCGGGCAGCGAGATCGCGCACGGTGAAGCCCTCGGTGAGCGGCACGAGCAGTCCGCCCACGCCCTCGACGATCAGCACGGCTCCCTGTGCCTCGGCGCTGCGCAGCGCGGACGCCGCGGCTGCCGCGATCCGCTCGGGATCGACATGCTCCCCCGCCAGCTCGGCGGCGAGGTGGGGCGAGACCGCGGGCCCGTAGCACAGCGGCGCGACCTCCTCGGGTGTCATCCCGGCGACGCGCGCCAGCAGCTCGTGGTCGGGGGGCCACTCCCCGGGCGGGTCGTCGAGGCCGGTGACCACCGGCTTGTACGCTCTCACCTGTTCGCCCGTGGCGGCGATCGCCGCGAGCAGCGCTGCGGAGAGGACGGTCTTGCCCACGCCGGTGCCCGTCCCCGTGACGAACAGCCCGCGCACCGCGGTGCTACGCCGCGCGCGTGACGGCGCCGGCACGCCGGGCGTCGACAGGGCGCGACTCGGGTTGCGCCGCAACCTCCTCGACCGCGTCAGTCGCCTGTCGTCCTGCCGGCGCCCGCTCCACCGCATTCGCCGCGCGCCCCGCCGCCGGCGCACCGATCGCCGCGGGATCCAGCCCCAGCGCGCGCGCTGCCTCGCGCAGCACCCTGGCGGCGCGGCGCAGCTCGGCGGGGGTGTGGGAGGCCATCGCGGTGAGGCGCAACCGGGCGCTGCCCGCCGGCACCGAGGGGGCGCGGATCGCCTGCGCGAACACGCCGCGCTCCAGCGCGCCCTGGCAGAGCGCGAGCGCGTCGCGCTCGTCGCCCACGCGCAGCGGCACGATGTGCATCTCGCTCTCCGGCACCTCGAAGCCCTCGGCGGCAAGCGCCCCGCGCAGGGTCAGCGCGAGCGAGCGCAGCCGCTGCACGTGAGTGGGGTCGTGCTCGATCAGCTCGAGTGCCGCCAGCGCGCCCGCGACCGCCGGGGGGGCGGGGGCGGTGGAGAAGATCAAGGGGCGCGCGGTGTTGATCAGGTAGCGCACCATCTCCTCGCTCGCGCACACGTACGCGCCGTAGGAGCCGAGCGCCTTGCCGAGCGTGCCGACGAGCACGTCCACCTCGCCCTCCAATCCGGCCTGCGCGACGGCGCCGCGCCCGCCCGGCCCGAGCGCGCCGGTGGCGTGCGCCTCGTCGACCAGCAGGCGCGCGCGGTGGCGGCGGGCGAGCTCGACGATCTCCTGTAGCGGCGCGACGTCGCCGTCCATCGAGAACACCGAGTCGGTGGCGATCAGCCGCCGCCCCTCGCCGCCGTGGCGGCGCAGGTTCCAGTCGAGGTGCTCGGAGTCGAGGTGGCGGTAGACATGTACTCGCGCGCGCGAGCACTTGCAGCCGTCGACGATCGAGGCGTGGTTGAGCTCGTCGGAGAACACCGCGTCGCCGTGGCCGGCGAGCGCGCCGATCGCGCCGAGGTTGGCGAGGTAGCCCGAGCCGAACAGCACGCACGCCTCGCTGCCCTTGAACGCCGCCAGGCGCTCCTCCAAGCGGCGGTGGACGGTCATCGTGCCCGACACCAGCCGCGAGGCGCCGGCGCCCACCCCCCAGCGCAGCGCGGCCTCGGCCGCGGCTTCGCGCACGTGCGGGTGGTCGGCGAGGCCCAGGTAGTTGTTGGAGCACAGCAGCAGCACGGGACGGCCGTCGAGCAGCACGCGTGGCCCCTGCGAGCCGGAGACCAGCCGCAGCCGTCGACCAAGCCCCAGCCGCTCGATCTCCACCAGTCGCTCTTGGATCTCGCGCATTACCGCACGGCGACGTGACGCTTCGCGCGGAAGCGCAGCTGTGTCGAAGGGTCCCACAGCCGCACGTTGAGATCGACCTGCTCCGCCGGCGGAGCCCCGTCGAGGTGCTCCTCCACCACGTCGGGCGTCTCGCCCTCCAGCCACCCCCGGCGGTTGTCCGGCCGCGGGTTGGCGCCGTTGTCGGGCTGGCGGGCCACGTTGAGGCCGTGCTGCTCGAACATCGCGCGATCCTGCTCGGGCTCGTTGCCGAGCGTCGTCAGGAAATTGCCCATCATCACGCCGTTGATGCCCGCCTTCACGGCGAGCGCCTGCAGCTCGCCGAGGTTCTCCACACGCCCGCCGCACAGACGGAACAGCGCCTCGGGGAGGATCAACCGGAAGATCGCGATCCACTTGACGGCCTCCCAGGGATCCATGTACTCGCGATCGCCGAACTTCGTGCCCGGGCGCGGGTTGAGCATGTTGATCGGCACGCTGGTCGGATTGATCGCCGCCAGCTCGAAGGCCATCTCCACGCGCTGCTCGCGGCTCTCGCCGAGGTTGAGGATGCCGCCGACACAGGTCTCCAGGCCCGACTCGCGTACGGCCTCGATCGTGCGCAGACGGCCCTCGTAGCGGACGGTCGTGGAGACCTCGTCGTAGTAGCTGGCGGCCGTCTCGACGTTGTGGTGCACGCGCTGGATGCCGGCCTCCTTCAGCGCCTGCGCGCGCGCGGTGGAGATGTGCCCGACCGAGGCGCAGCGCTTCAGGTTGGTGTGCTCGGAGACCAGCCTGACACCTTGCAGGTACTTCTCGAAGTCGCGCTTGGACAGCCCCTGGCCCTGGGTGACCATGCAGAAGCGATGCGCGCCCGCCGCTTCGGCGGCGCGCGCGTGCTGGAGCACCTGCTCGGGCTCCATCATCGGGTGCATCGGCGTCTCCGCCTCGGCGAAGCGCGACTGCGCGCAGAAGCCGCAGTCCTCGGCGCACCCGCCGGACTTGGCGTTGACCAGCGAGCACATGTCGGTCGAGTCCCCGAAGCGTTCCACGCGCGCCTCCCAGGCGCGCTGCACGAGCGCCTCGATCTCGGCGTGGTCCTCGATCTCGCCTAAGCGAAGCGCTTCCTCGCGAGTGATGAGCGGCGGCATCTGGCGCGACCTCCTTCGGGATGGCGTGGCGCCGCGGACAATACAGCTCTCCACGCGCTCCTGCGTGGCCACTCCCGGCACGCTGTAGGGCGGGGCTCGGTGCGGCAGCTGCTGTGCGTCTGTTCCGGTGTGTCCACGCAATCACGCCGTCGATGAAGCGCTTTGTCACCTTTTGTTCGATTGGTTCATAGCGGGAGGTTGTTTTCGATGATTTTTTTATTTGTGAGTTGACAGCCTCGTGCTTGCAAACCACAATCAACCCTGCGTCATCCGGATTAATCGAACGGTGCGTTGGGGTCTAAGCGGAGAACGGAGGCAGCCGGTGAGTAGCGGTGTCCAGGACGCGGTCTCACTGAGGGCCGGGGTGGCAAGGGAAGGGAGGGACGGTGAGGCGCTCGAGCAGGCGCGCATCGGCTTGATCAGGTGCCTGCGAGCTCGTGAACGGGAGATCGAGGATGCGATCTTCGCCCGTGTCAGCGGCATGTTCACGCCGGTGCCGGGCGAAGACGCCGACTACGCGAAGGGCCTTCGCGCCACGGTCGCCGCGGCTGTCAACCTCTCGCTGACCGAAATGGAAGGCCCTGCCGAGCTGCCGGCCCCGATCCCATCGGTGGCGATCGCGCAGGCCCATCGGGCAGCGCGCCGGAACGTCAGCGTGGACACGATGCTGCTGCGCTACATCGCGGGTCACAGGGTGCTCGGGGCGTTCGTGATGGACGAGGCCCATCGCAGCCGCCTCGCCTCCAACGGTCCCGTTTTACGTCATCTGCGCACGACGCAGGAGGCTGTGCTCGAGCGCCTGGTGACCACGATCGCCCAGGAGCACAAGCAGGAGCGCGAACGGATCGAGCGCTCGCGCGAGGAGTGCCATGCCGAACTGGTACAGCGGCTGCTTGCCGGCGAGCGGCCCGACACCTCGGGTCTCGAATACGAACTCGACGATGCGTGGCATCTCGGCATCATCGCCAGCGGGCCACGGGCAAAGCAGGTCGTGCGCGGCCTGGCCGACGACCTGCGGCGTCAGCTGCTGTGCCTGTCGACGGGTGAGAGCTCCGTCTGGGCGTGGATCGGCGGGCGTCAGGAGCTGGAGATGGCGCGCGTGGAGCGGATTCTCTCAACCGCGATGACCGGGGAGGTATCGCTGGTGCTGGGTGAGCCGAGGAGAGGGCTCTCCGGCTGGCGCCTGACCCACCAGGAAGCGGAGGCGGCGCTACTCGTCGCGCAGCACAGTCCGGCGCCTCTGATGCGCTTCGCCGAGCACGCGCTCCTTGCGCTCGTCCTCCAAAACCAATCTCTCGTGAGCTCGCTGCTTGGTGTCTATCTGCCCTCGCTGGGCAGCCCGGTGGCACGAGAGACACTGCGGGCCTACTTCTCGGCGGGCTGCAACGCCGCCACGGCGGCGGCAAAGCTGGAGATCGACCGCCATACCGTCGAACGCCGGCTGCGGGCGATCGAGACCAGGTTGGGTCGCCAGCTGCGCTCGTGTCATGCCGAGCTCGAGGTGGTGCTCCGCTTGGAGGAGCTCGGCTTGGCGGCGGGCAGCGAAGAGAGCGGCTACGCCATTGACCCGCAACATGGCTGACGTGCATGGGGCGGATGTCCGCGGCATCGAAGCTTGCGTCTGTTGTGAGCGCACGACGGGCGGCAAGCAGGCCTGTGGCCGACGGTGGACAATGTGGCCAACCGCCCACAGCGGGCGGGGCCATATTGGTGCACCAACCGTGGGGACCTTGCTGGTACTACTTCCTACTCCACTTTGAGGATCGATGACCTTCCCACTCGACACCTGGTTCCCCTTCATGACCGCTCGTCCTCGTGCGTTCTATCGCCCTCGGGCGTCCTAGCAGCCGGTTGGATGCCCGCTGCCGTCTCAGCCACAGCCGTTGTGCCTCCCCGTATGGGAGAGGCGTTTCCCGGCGCCAGCGTCACGCCGGTGTCGTGGATCCCGACTCGAGATCTGGACCTCGCCGAGTGGACCGCCGCCGGTCGGCGCCTGGGCGCGATCGGACGCTGTGGTCAGTGGGGGCTGGGCGACTGGATAAGGTACGGCAACGCAAAGTTCGGAGAGCGCTACAGACGAGCGGCTCGCATCACCGGGTATGACGTGCAGACGCTGATGAACATGGTCTATGTAGCGTCTCGATTCACGATCTCCCGACGTCGGGAGAATCTCTCGTGGAGCCACCACGAGACTCTCGCTTCGCTGGAGGAGGGCGCGCAGGAGCATTGGCTGGACCGCGCTGCCGCCGAGCGCCTCTCGATCTCCGATCTACGACTCGAGCTGCGCGACTGGCGCCGGGGGTCTAGGAAGAGCCTCGACGACGATGGCGACTTCACGGAGGCTCCCCTGCCGCGTGAGGCGGTTCTATGTCCCAATTGCGGCACCCGGGTGATGGTGCCGGGCGCGCAAGCATGAGACGGGTCAAGCCGATCCTGGGGGCGTTGGTGGTTTTGCTCGCCTGCCCCGCGATCGCCGGCGCGCTTCCGGACGGACGCGCGATCGAACTGGTTACGCCGCCTGAAATGAATGGCGCGAGTCCGGGCTCGGCCGTGCCCGCGCCGGGCGGCGAAGCCGTCGATTTCCAGGCCGGGCCCTTTGGCAACACGAGCGGCGGCGGGAACACGCTCTACCAGGCCCGGCGCACAGCCGGCGACTGGCAGACGACGGCACTCACGCCGGCGAACGTGCTGCAGCCGAAGCCGTTCGCCCACACCGCCCCGATGTTCTTCACCCCCGACCTCGGCAAGTCGATCTTCACGACCGAACAGCCGCTGGCGGCCGGGGAGAGCGCCAGCGGCGCGCTGAACCTCTTCGAGGAGTCCCCCGAAGGAGCGCTCACGCTTGTCTCGCAGGGCACGCAGACCGGCACCGGACTCCTCTCGGCGACTTTCGACGGGGCCACGCCCGGCGGCGACTTCGTTGCCTTCGACAGCGCCGAACCGCTGGTGCCCGCCGCGAACGGCTTGGAAGAAAGCGGCTATCAAACCGACGACTATCTGTACGTCCGCGACATCCCGGCCGCCAGCACCGAGCTCATAGACCTCAACAACGAAGGCTCCCTGCTCGATCCCGAAGGCGCGGTGCTCGGCAATGGCGACGATCTGGTCTTCGGCGAACCGTCCGCTCCCGGTGAAGCGTCCACGTTCACATACCTGCCTTCCGACGGCTTCGGCACGACCACGCACGCGATCTCGGCGGATGGCTCGAAGGTGTTCTTCGAGAGCCCCACGCCTGCCCCCGATGAAGTCGAACTGAGCACTTACAGAAATCGCACGATCCACCTGTACATGCGTAAGGAAGGCAAGACCACGGTGCGGCTGGATCAGGGCGAAGGGGGTGCCGGGGCGCGGTACATGGGCGCCTCCGAAAATGGGGCGGAGGTGTTCTTCGTCTCGGACGAGGGCCTCGCCGGTGACGAATTCAAAGACACCGAGCTGTACGTCTACGACACCGAAGACGAAACGGTCACGCCGATCTCGGCTGCGCCGGAAGGCGCTCCCCCCGTCGATGGCGCGGTCTTCGGCGTGAGCGCGATCGCCAACGACGGCTCGCACATCTACTACGTGGCCAAGGGCAAGCTGGCGAGCAACGAAAACCCAGCCCATCAGGTCGCCACCGAAGGCCAGCCCAACCTCTATGTGTACGACACCGTGACTGGCAAGAACACCTTCATCACACAGTTGGGCCTGGCAGAAGTGGAAGGCGGCGAACCCGAAAGCGGGCACGCGGGGGTATTGACCTCATACCTGGATGTCGAACGGCCCGCGGTACCGACCCCGAACGGCGAAGTGTTGGTATTCGTCTCCAGGAACGACCTTACCGGCGAAGCCCCGGACGCTACGGCTCAGGTGTACCGCTACGGCGCGGCGTCGGAAGTGTTGACGTGCGTATCGTGCGATCCCACCGCGACCGGGTCGGCATCGATCGGCATCGACCCCGGGGCTCCGGCTGGGGCGATCGGCGGTGGCAGCTACGACCCCTCCGGCCAGTCCGCGCCGATGAGCTCCACGGGCGAACGCATCTTCTTCGAATCCGAAGGCTCGCTCGTCTCCGAAGACGAAAACGGGGGGGCCCCGCCGCTCGAGCTCGGCACCGGCGAGTCGGCGCAGGAAGTTCCCGAGGACGTCGACGTGTACGAGTGGGAGAACGGACACGTCTACCTGATTTCGGCTGGGAAGGCCGGGCTCACCCGCCTGCAGGGCGTGACGCCGAGCGGCGACGATGCCTTCTTCACTTCGAGCGTAAGCATCACGGGGGCAGCCCCAGCCGGTGATGTGAGCCTCTACGACGCGCGTGTCGGGGGAAGCGCCGCATCCGTCCAGAGCAGTGAAAGCACCCCTTGTGAGAGCATCTCCAGCTGTCAGGGTGCACCTGCGGAAGCCCCGGTCTTCGCTGCGCCCGGAACCTCCACCCTGTCGGATGTGAGCGAAACACCGGCGGCCCCTACGCTCGTGCAGCCGGCAAAGACGAAGCCGAAGACCAAAGGCAACGGTCGCCATGCCGCTAAAGGCAAACGCCATAAGGCAGGCAAGAAGAAGAGGACCGTGTCCGCGGGCAAGGTCGGCAGGCGAGGCAAGCGATGACCGCCCGTCTCCACGGACTGCGCGGCGTCGTCGTTGTGGCGTTCGGCGTGGCGCTCGTCGCGCTGGCGCTCTGCGCCGCGGTTGCGCCGGCGCAGGGAGAGGCATTCGGCGTCTCCACGTTCGCGACCTCCTTGAGCTCGCCTCAGGCTGGGGCGCACGCCGACCTCCGCAGCGAATTCAAGCTGCGCACCAACGAACGTGGCGAACCCGTGGGGCAGGTCAAGGACGTTCAGATTCGACTGCCTCCGGGGATCGTGGGAAGCCCGCTGTCGGTCCCTAAGTGTTCATCGGTCGAATTTGAACTATACGACTGTCAAGCGCCAGCGCAGGTGGGGGTGATGACAGTGTTCGACAAGATCGGCTCCGAACCGAGCGGTGAAGTCACGGTGCCGGTGTACAACCTCACGCCCTCGCCGGGCCACTCGGCGACGTTCGCCGCTTCGCTGCTGTCGACGAAGATCCTGATGCAGGCCGACCTCAGCAGTGACGGCACCTACGCGCTGGAAGTTGCGATCCACGATCTCTCGACGGAAATCCCGATCGTCGGCGTGTCGCTGACGCTGTGGGGTGTTCCCGCGGCCTCCACCCACGACCTAGAACGCTCTCGGACCGAGCTGGGAGGACCACAGCCGATCTACGGTCCTCCCAACGAATTCGAAGAAAGCGAAGTCATCGGGATCGAACCGACACCGGCGGGAGTCACACCGACGCCGCTGCTGACCAACTCGAGCGACTGCGAAGGGCCACCGCTGCTGACCAGCACGCTGCTCGTGGAATCATGGGAAGGCCAGAGCGACAGCGCCTCGGCCACGATGCCCGCGCCCACCGGCTGCAAGCTACTCCACGTCGCGCCCACCATCTCCGTCACGCCGGAAACAACAGAACGCGACACCCCGTCGGGGTACGACATCGACCTCGGCTACCAGCTCGACCAGCAGCCGTTTGACCTGGCGACACCGCCCCTGCGCGATGCCACCGTGACACTGCCGGCCGGCACCAGCCTCTCGCCGGGAGTGGCAAGCGGGCTGGTGGGATGCGCCGAAGCGCAGTTCCAAGCCGGAGAATGCCCAAACGCCTCGAAGGTGGGAACGGCGGCGATCGACACCCCGCTGGCGGCCAATCCGTTGGAGGGCGCGATCTACCTGAGCACGCCCACCCCGCAAGCGATGTATCGGATGTTCATCAGCGTGATGGGCGAAGGCATCGCCATGCGCCTGACCGGCCTCATCGAAGCCAACCCCAACACCGGCCAGCTCACTGTTCACTTCACCGAAACCCCGCAGCTGCCGTTCAGTGCGTTCGATCTGCACCTGTTCGGCGGCGGTGGCGCCCCCCTTGCCAACCCCGCCACCTGCGGCGAAGCGCTCAGCACCGCCAGCTTCCTCCCCTATGGCGGGCAGGAAGCCTATGGCGGGCAGGCGCCAGGTGCCACCTCGTCCTTTGACGTCGATGCCAACGGCGCCGGCGGGGCGTGTCCGTCGCCCGCCCCGTTCACCCCCGGATTCCTCGCCGGCACGCTCTCCTCGCAAGCAGGGAGCCTCAGCCCGTTCACCTTGGCGGTCACGCGCGAAGACGGACAGCAGAACCTCGGTGGGATCACGGCCAACTTCCCTCCGGGGTTGATGGGTCTGCTCTCGAAAGTGCCCGTTTGCGGCGAACCGGCCGCTTCGCTGGGCAGCTGCCCGCAGTCCTCACTGATCGGCTCGGCGGCACTCGGCGCCGGCGCGGGTCCGAGCCCGCTCCATCTAACCGGCTCCGTCTACCTCACCGGGCCCTACCGAGGCGCGCCGTTCGGGCTCGCGGTCGTGGTGCCGGCGATCGCGGGACCGTTCGATCTGGGCACGATCCTGGTCAGGGGGCAGGTGAAAGTGGCGCCGGGGGACCTGCACCTGGTGATCGTGACCGAACCGCCGCCCCAGATCCTCTCCGGCATCCTGCTGCGCGTGCGCACCATAGATCTGGCAATGAACAGGCCCGGTTTCATCGTCAATCCGACCAACTGCTCGCCCATGTCGGTCGCGGCGACGATCGAATCGGTCCAGGGGGCGAGCTTCGCAACCTCCTCGCCTTTCCAGGTGAGCGGCTGCCGGGGATTGCCGTTTGCGCCCAAGGTTGCGGCCGCCGCGCCGGCGGCGGCGAGCAGCCGTGGCAACGGCGCCGGCTTCGACTTGAAAGTCACCGCCGCGCCGGGTGGCTACTCCAACCTCGAGTCGATGATCGTCAACCTGCCCAAGCCGCTCAAGCCGCGTCTGATCGCCGTTCAGCACGCGTGCCTGGCGGCGACCTTCGCGAAAGATCCCGCGGCGTGCGGGCCGGGCTCCGCGGTGGGCAGCGCGGCGATCGACACACCGATCTTGAGCACGCCGCTGGCCGGCCCCGTGTACCTCGTCTACTACCAGGGCGTCAAGTATCCAAAGCTTGTGATGGTGCTGCAGGGCAGCGGCGTGGAAGTGCGGCTGACGGGCTCGATCAGCATCAGCAAAGGGATCGTCACCACCAAGTTCAGGCCGCTGCCCGACATCCCGATGAGCCTGTTCGAAATGGATCTGCCCGAGGGAGGCGACTCGGCGCTCGGCGTGACAGAAAGCCTGTGCGCCAAGCGCCAAGCCGTGCCCTACACGGCCATCGGGCAAAACGGCACGCGGCTCGTAGGTGCCGCGAAAGTCGCCGTCGAGGGCTGCGGCGGGGGTGTGGCGAGAGTCGAGAGGCACGGCCGAGCGAAGGCCGTGCCGGCGCGGTCCTCCGCGCGAGCTGGAGAGAGAAGCTGATGGCCAGGCGTGGAATGCTGGCCGCTGCCATCGCCCTCGTGGCGTGTGGTGGCCTGGCGCCCGGCTCGAGCGCGGCGTCGTCACCGGCCACGTCCTCTTCGTCCCTCACCGTCACCGGCGGCTTCGTCCCCAACAGGCTCGGTGCGGCCTCGACCATGGAGCTCGGGTTTCGGATTCACCGCTCCGCGGGCGAGACGCCACAGCCGGTGGTGGGCGTCGAGTTCGAACTGCCAGCGGGTGTCAGCCTCACCACGAGCGAACTGGGGTTGGAAGTCTGCGATCCGGCGGTGCTAGAGAGCGCGGGCCCGAAAGGCTGTAAGCCGAACGCAGTCATGGGCTATGGCAGCGCCCTCATACTTGCCCCCGACACGGCCGAAGCGGTGCTCGAGCCGGTCAAGCTCACCGTTTTCATCGGCCCGCCCCAAGATCGTCACACCACGCTGCTGTTCTATGAGAGCGGGAGCTCCCCGGTGATCACACAGCAGCTGTTCTCCGGACAGATGCTCGAAGACGCAGGGCCGTTCGGGGCCGATCTCAATACGACGCTTCCACTCACGTCGGGGCTGCCCGGCGAATCGGATACAACCGTGGTGCAAATGCAGGCAGGTATTGGCCCCAAAGGTGTCACCTACTACAAGAGCGTGAACGGAGTCAGAACTGCGTACACCCCGAAGGGCTTGGCCGTGCCGTCGCGTTGTCCAGCGGGCGGCTTCCCGTTCGGGGTAACGCTCCGGTTTGCGAACGGCAGCACCGAATCGGCGTCAACCAGATCACCCTGTCCATCGTCCAGCGGTAGCGCTCGTCATCCGCGACGGCGATCGCGATGAGGGTTCATGTCCCGCGATGCTTGGTGGCGAGCGAAAAGGAGTGTAAAGATGATGCACGGTAAGCGAGCTTCAAATTTCCTCGAGCACGGTTCACCGTCGAGAAGGCGCACGGCATCGATGCTGGCGATGGCAGTTCTTGGTGTTGGCGCGGTTGGTTGGGGAGCCGTATCCGCGTTGGCGGAACGGCCCGCAAGTCGCTCCGCGGAGGCGATCGCTGCGCGGACCACCTCGGTGCACGAGAACGTGCGTGCAAGTGAAGTCATCAATCATAAGGGCAACTCTGTCGTCAACGAGCGGGGGCGGGGCAGCGGAACCTTCAACTGTCCGGTGGTGGTACACGTCGATATCTCCTATGCGACAGGCACAGTAGATCTATCTTGTGCGACGAGTTCCGGAACTTTGAATGGCGGGGGCAAGCTCTCGTTCTTCACGGCGGGATCGACGGCGACGTTCACGGGAGTGATGACGCCCACGCGCGGGACCGGCCAGTACGCCCACGTCAAAGGTCGGTTTCATGTGGAAGGCTCCATGGTGCGCAAGACCTTCGCCCTGTCGGCGACCATGACCGGGTCGTTGACGTATTGAGGATGTTGCGTGCCTGCGATGCCTGAGCGGGAGGGCAGATGAGAGCGGGGACGGGGATGGCGGCTCAGATGGGCTGGACGGTTGTGTCGCGTCAGCCTCGATGGCTGGTGCGCGGAGGAGTGGCATGAGCACGGGGCTCATCGGTTCGGCAGCGAGCAAACACGGCAGGGGGCATTGTGGAGATCGGTGTATCTGAAATTGATGGGATTGCGATCATCGGGATTTCGTGCCGGCTGCCCGGCGCCCCCGACCCCGCTGCGCTGTGGCGTTTGCTGCACGAAGGTGTGGAAGCGATCGGCGAGCCGCCCGCGGGCAGGTTCGACGCCGGCGTTCGCGGCGGGTACATCGCGGGGGTCGACATGTTCGACGCCGACTTCTTCGGGATCTCGCCGAGGGAGGCGATCGCCAGCGATCCGCAACAGCGCCTTGCGCTCGAGCTGAGCTGGGAGGGCATCGAGGACGCCGGCATCGTCGCCGAGCGCATCTCACACTCTGCGGTCGGCGTCTTCCTCGGCGTGATGGGAGGGGATTACGCCGAGTTGGTGGCGGCCGAGCGCCAGGCGATCACACATCATTCGCTCACCGGTGTGGGCAGGGCGATAATCGCCAATCGCATCTCCCACGCACTGCGCCTGTCGGGGCCGAGCCTCACCGTCGACACTGGCCAATCCTCCTCGCTGGTTGCCGTCCACCTCGCGTGCGAGAGCCTGCTGCATGGAGAGTCCGAGCTGGCGCTCGCCGGCGGGGTGAACCTGATCCTTTCCTCGCTCGGCAGCGAGTTGGCGGCGGAGTTCGGGGCGCTCTCGCCGGAGGGAAGGTGCTATGCGTTCGATGCCCGCGCCAACGGCCATGTGCGCGGCGAGGGTGGCGGCATTGTGGTCCTCAAGCGGCTCGGCGACGCGCTGACGGACGGCGATCGCATTTACGGGGTCATCCGCGGTAGCGCGATGAACGCCGGCAGCGACGAGCGGGGCATGACCGTGCCCAGCCGCGGTGCCCAGGAGGCGGTCATCGAAAGGGCGCTGGCGAAGGCACGCCTCGACCCTGCGGCGGTGCAGTACGTCGAGCTGCACGGCACCGGAACGCCGGTTGGCGATCCGATCGAGGCGGCGGCGCTGGGAGCGGCGTACGGGCGTGGCCGGGGGAAGGACTCACCGCTTGCCGTGGGATCGATCAAGACCAACATCGGACATCTGGAGGGCGCCGCAGGGATCGCGGGGCTGATCAAGACCGTGTTGTGTGTCGCAAGGCAAGAGCTTGTGCCGAGCTTGAACTTCGTCGCGGCGAATCCGCTCATCCCGCTGGAGCAGCTGAGTCTGCGAGTGGTTGGCTCGCCGGAGCCCTGGTCGGTGGGCAAGTGCCCGATTGCTGCGGGTGTGAGCTCTTTCGGGATGGGAGGGGCCAACGCCCACGTGATTGTCCAGGGGCACTCGCCGATTGCGCAGGCTCCGCCCTCCGTGGCTTCGCCGGCCGGACCGCTCGCCGCGGCAGCTTCCGTGGATGGCCCACGTGTGTGGCCGCTGCTGGTGTCGGCCAAGGGCAAGCGGGCTTTGCATGCTCAGGCCGAGCGCCTTCATGAGCAGCTCGCGAGGGCGCCCGAGGTGCAGCCGGCGGATGTAGCCTTCTCGCTGGCGAGCACCCGCACGCAGTTCGAGGATCGCGCAGTCGTGGTCGGCGGCGATCGCGACGGTCTGCTGTCCGGTCTGCGGGCGCTCGCCGACGGAGAGCCCGCCGCCGGCCTCGTCGTGTGCCCCGGCGAGGCTCTGCGCAACCTCGCCGGTGGCAGCAGGCCGGTGTTCGTGTTCCCGGGGCAGGGCGCTCAGTGGGAGGGGATGGCGGTTGCGCTACTGGATTCCTCGCCGGTGTTCGGGGATGCGTTGCGGGCGTGCGAGGCGGCGTTCGAGGGGCTCGTGGATTGGGGGATCGAGGATGTCTTGCGTGGTGTGGAGGGCGCGCCCGGTCTCGATCGCGTGGATGTGGTGCAGCCGGTGTCGTTCGCGGTGATGGTGTCGTTGGCGGAGCTGTGGCGTGCGTTTGGCGTGGAGCCGGGCGTGGTGGTGGGGCATTCCCAGGGGGAGATCGCGGCGGCGTGCGTGGCGGGTGGCCTGTCGTTGGAGGACGCGGCGCGAGTGGTGGTGTTGCGCAGTCGCCTGCTGGGTGAGGTGCTGGCTGGGCGTGGGGGGATGGTGAGCGTCGCGCTCGGTGCGGGAGAGGTCGAGAAGCGGCTTGCGAGTTGGGGTGGGCGGTTGGGCGTGGCGGCGGTGAACGGCCCGTCGGCGGTGGTGGTGTCAGGTGAGGTTGGTGCGCTCGAGGAGTTCCTCGAGGGGTGTGAGAGCGATGGTGTCAGGGCGCGGCGGGTCGCGGTCGACTATGCCTCGCACTCGGCGGCGGTCGAGGAGTTGCGCGAGCGACTGATCGAGGCGCTTGGGGAGATCGAGCCGGTATCGGGCGCTGTGCCGTTCTTCTCGACGGCGATCGGCGACTTCCTTGACACCGCGGAGCTGGATGGGGGGTATTGGTATCGGAGCCTGCGTGAGCCAGTGTGGTTCGAGGAGGCGGTGCGGGCGCTCGCGGGGGATGCTTGTGCGTTCGTCGAGGTGAGCACGCATCCGGTGTTGACGATGGCGGTGAGGGAGACCCTGGAGGATCTCGGGGTCGAGGAGCGTGTTGGGGTATCGGGCTCGCTGCGACGTGGCGAGGGCGGCCTCGAACGGTTCCTGCACTCGCTGGCGGAGGTGTGGGTGCGCGGCGTGCAGGTCGACTGGCTCGGGCTCTTCACCGGCGGCGGCGCGCGGCGCGTCGATCTGCCCACGTATGCCTTCCAGCGCAAGCGCCACTGGCTTGCACGCCAATTCGAGGTGAGCGAGTTCACCGGACGGGCTGCGCAGCTCGATGGTGGGCACGTGAGCGGGCAAGCACATGCAGGCCAGCAGACGTCGGCGAGCGATTCGCAGGTGGCTCCGGAGCGGTCTGCGCATGGGGAAGGCCTGCTGGCAAGACGTCTGGCGGGTGTCCCCCCGGAGGAGTGGGATGGGGTGACGCTGGAGGTGGTGCGCGGCCAGCTGGCGGAGGTGCTGGGACACGACTCCGCCGGTGCGATCGATCCCGGACGCGCGTTCAAGGAGCTCGGACTCGATTCGCCGGGCGCGGAGGATCTGCGCAATCGCCTGATGGCGGCCACCGGCTTGCGGCTGCCTGCGACCCTCGCGTTCGACCACCCGAGTGCGGCGGGGGTCGCGAGATTCCTGCGTGCGCGGATGGACGGCGGCGGATCCGGTGTGGATGTGCTGCGCGCGGCGGCGATCCGTGGCGGTTTGGGCTTGGATGAGCCGATCGCGATCGTCGGAATGAGCTGCCGGTACCCCGGGCCTGCCGGTAGCCCGGAGGAGCTGTGGGAGCTGGTGGCGCGCGAGGGTGACGCAATCGGGGCGCTGCCGACCGATCGCGGCTGGGATCTGGAGCGGCTGTTCGACCCCGACCCGGATCGTCCGCGCACTAGCTACGCGCGCGAAGGCGGGTTCATCCGTGACGCGGGTGACTTCGACGCTCGCTTCTTCGGCATCGGTCCGCGGGAGGCGGTGGCGATGGATCCCCAGCAGCGGCTGCTGCTGGAAGCGGCGTGGGAGGCGTTGGAGGATGCCGGTATCGACCCGGCCGCCCTGCGCGGCAGCCAGACCGGGGTGTTCGCGGGGATGAGCCTGCAGGACTACCTCGCCCTGCAGCAGGCGGGTGTGGAGGAGGCCGAGGGCTTTCGCCTGACGGGCTCCCTTGGCAGTGTGCTCTCCGGCCGTGTGGCATACACGCTTGGGTTGGAGGGTCCGGCGGTGTCGGTCGACACGGCCTGCTCGTCCTCGCTGGTCGCGTTGCATCTGGCGTGCCAGGCGGTGCGTAACGGGGAATGCTCGCTGGCGCTGGCGGGCGGCGTGACCTTGATGGCGAGCCCGGCGATGCTGATCGAGTTCAGCCGCCAACGGGGGCTCTCGCGGGACGGGCGGTGCCGCTCGTTCGCGGCCGGCGGGGAAGGCGTCGGTTGGTCGGAGGGCGCCGGCCTGCTGGTGCTGGAGCGGCTCTCGGACGCGCGGCTGCAGGGGCATCGCGTGCTGGCGGTGGTGCGCGGCAGCGCCATCAACCAGGACGGCGCAAGCAACGGGCTGACGGCGCCCAACGGCCCGTCGCAGGAGCGGGTGATCCGGCGGGCGCTCGCCGACGCGGGTCTCTCACCCGCGGATGTGGATGCGGTGGAGGCCCACGGCACGGGTACCCGGCTGGGCGATCCGATCGAGGCGCAGGCGCTGCTGGCGACCTACGGGCAGGGGCGGGAAGCCGGCCCGTTGTGGCTGGGGTCGATCAAGTCGAATATCGGTCATTCGCAGGCGGCGGCAGGTGTGGCGGGTGTGATCAAGATGGTGAAGGCGTTCGAGCACGAGCTGCTGCCGCGGACCCTGCACGTGGATGCGCCCACCCCGCATGTGGATTGGTCGGATGGCGAGGTGGAGCTGCTCGCCGAGGCGCGGGAGTGGGGTGCGGGGGAGCGGGTGCGGCGTGCGGGGGTGTCGTCGTTCGGGATCAGCGGGACGAATGCGCATGTGATCTTGGAGGAGCCGCCGCGGGTGGCGGATGTGGCGGTGCGGGCCGATCGGGAGCCGGTGGCTGGTGGTGTGTGGTCGTGTGGTGTGGTGCCGTTGGTGGTGTCGGGTCGGGGTGGGGCGGCGCTGCGTGGTCAGGCGGAGGGGCTGCGGGAGCTCCTGTCGAGTCCCATCGAGCCCGACCCATTGGATGTGGCGTTCTCGCTGGCGGGCCGTGCGGTGCTCGAGGATCGCGGTGTGGTGCTGGGCGAGGATCGCGGGAAGTTGGTCGAGGGGTTTGGCGTGCTGGCGGATGGGGGTCTGGGCGAGGGCGTGGTGCGGGGGGTGGCGCGCGAAGGCAGGCCGGTGTTCGTGTTTCCGGGGCAAGGTGCGCAGTGGGAGGGGATGGCGGTATCGCTGCTGGATTCCTCCCCGGTGTTTGGGGAGGCTTTGCGGACGTGTGGGCGGGCGCTCGAGGAGTTGGTGGATTGGCGGGTCGAGGATGTGTTGCGCGGCGTGGAGGGCGCGCCCAATCTCGATCGGGTGGATGTGGTGCAGCCGGTGTCGTTTGCGGTGATGGTCGCGTTGGCGGGGCTGTGGCGCTCCTTCGGCGTGCAGCCTGCGGCGGTGGTGGGGCATTCGCAGGGCGAGATCGCGGCCGCGTGTGTGGCGGGTGGCCTGTCGTTGGAGGATGCGGCTCGGGTGGTGGTGTTGCGCAGCCGGCTGCTGGGTGAGGTGCTGGCCGGCCGCGGTGGGATGGTGAGTGTGGCGCTCGGCTTGGGTCGGGTCGAGGAGTTGTTGGAGGGCTGGGGTGGGAGGCTGTCGGTCGCGGCGGTGAATGGTCCTTCGGCGGTGGTGGTGTCGGGTGAGCCGGCTTCGCTGGATGAGCTGTTGCAGGTGTGTGAGAGCGAAGGTGTGTGGGCACGGCGGGTGGCGGTGGACTATGCGTCGCATTCGGCGGCGGTGGAGGAGCTGCGGGAGGAGCTGATCGAGGCGCTCGCGGGGATCGAGCCGGTGTCGTGCGGTGTGCCGTTCTTCTCGACCGCGACCGGCGGGCTCTTCGATACGGCGGGCTTGGATGGTGAGTACTGGTATCGGAGCTTGCGTGAGCGGGTGCGTTTCGAGGACGCTGTGCGTGCGCTGGCATCGGACGCGTGTGCGTTTATCGAGGTGAGCCCGCACCCCGTGCTGGGTGTCGCGGTGCAGGAGACGCTCGAGGATCTGGGGATCGACGAGCGTGTCGGAGTATTGGGCTCGTTGCGGCGCGGGGAGGGCGGTCTCGAGCGGTTTGTGCACTCGCTCGCCGAGGCGTGGGTGGTGGGCGCCGCGGTCGACTGGCGCAGGCTCTTCGCCGGTAGTGGCGCGCGGCGGGTGGATCTGCCGCGGTATGCATTTCAGCGTGAGCGCTACTGGCTGAGCTCGGCGGCCGCTGCGGGCGATCTGAGCGGCGCCGGGTTGGGTGTGGCGGGTCATCCGTTGCTTGGTGCGGCGGTGCAGGTCGCGGGCGGCGAGGGGTGGCTGTTCACCGGCCGTCTGTCACTTGCCACCCACCCGTGGCTTGCCGACCATGCGGTGTTGGGCACGGTGTTGCTGCCGGGCACAGGTTTTCTGGAGTTGGTGTTGGCGGCGGGTCGTACCGTCGGCTGTGAGGGGGTTGAGGAGCTGACCTTCGAAGCGCCGCTGGTGCTCGCTGCGGAGGGCGCGGTGCAGTTGCAGGTTTCGGTCGGCGAGCCCGACGGGGACGGCCGCCGCGAGATCGTTGTCTACTCCCGGCCGCAGGCGCACCACGAGGACGGCGAGGAGCAGGGAGAGGAGGCCGGGGGTTGGACGCGGCACGCGAGCGCAACGGCGCTCATCGGTATGGAGGCGGATACGCACGCAGGTGGATCGGATGCGCGGCGGCTGGGGTCCGAGTGGCCGCCGGTTGGTGCGCAGGAGCTCGACGTCGAGCTCCTCTACGACCGTCTGGCCGAGACCGGGTTTGGCTATGGCCCCGTGTTCCAGGGCCTCCAGGCGGCATGGAGCCGAGATGGGGAGATCTTCGCCGAGGTAGCCCTCGGCGACGAGGTTGCTGCCGAGGCTGCGAAGTTCGGCGTTCACCCCGCGCTCCTCGACGCGGCGCTGCACGCGGGCCTGCCGGAGTGGGGCGAGGAGCTTCAAGCGGACGGGGTGGTTCTTCCCTTCGCGTTCGGCCGCGTGTGCCTGTATCGCGACGGCGCCTCCTTGTTGCGGGTGTGTCTCACGCGCGGCGAGGACGGTGTGTCGATGACGGCGTTCGACGAGACCGGGGAGTGCATACTGTCGATCGGCTCGCTCGTGTTCCGCCCGATCGAGCCCAGCCGGCTCTTCGGTGGGGGCCGAGCGAGTGGGGCGGATTCCCTGCATCGGCTCGAATGGGTGGAGCTGCAGGCTCCCGAGCAGGGCGAGGAGGCTGCTCGCGGCATGCCGGTCGGTGGCGAGACCTTGCGCGGCGCGCTGCTCGGCGGTCTCGCTCTGGCGGGGATCGAGGGTGAGCGCCATCTGGACCTCGGCGAGCTGGTGCGATCGATCGAAGGCGGCTCGCCAGCTCCCGAGGTCGTCTTCGCCGCCGTGCCCACCGGCGGCGACGGGAATGCGGCACAGGCCGCGCGCGCGGTTGTGGGGGAGACGCTCGAGCTGTTGCAGGCATGGTTGGCCGAGGCGGCGCTGGGCGATTCGCGGCTCGTGCTGGTGAGCAGTGGCGCGGTGGCGGTGGGAGAGGGCGAGGTCCCCGATCCCGTCGGTGCATCGGCGTGGGGCCTGCTGCGCAGCGCGCAGTCCGAGCATCCAGGCCGTCTCGTGATCGTCGACACCGATCCGCTCGCGGGCGGCGCACGGCCCGGAGGCGGAGTGGCGTGGGCGAAGCTCCTAGCCGCTGACGAGCCCCAGGTGGCGTGGCGGGGGGAGAGGGCCTATGTGTCACGACTGACAGCGTTGGAGGATGCTCGGCTGCTGGCGGCTCCCGCAGGTGAGACGCGCTGGCATCTGGGAAGCGCTCGCAAGGGGACGTTCGAGGATCTGGCGCTGATCCCGAGCCCGCGGGCGTGGGCGCCGCTCGACCCCGGGGAGGTTCGTGTCGCGGTGCACGCGGCCGGCGTGAACTTCCGCGACGTGTGGGTGGCGCTCGGGCTCGGACGTGATCTGGGCCAGACGACGATCGGGGGTGAGGGCGCGGGGGTGGTGCTCGAGGTTGGGGAGGGTGTGAGCGACCTCGCGCCCGGGGATCGTGTGATGGGCTTGATGGACGACGCGTTCGGGCCGGTGGCCGTCGCCGACCGCCGAATGGTCGCGCCGATGCCCGAGGACTGGTCGTTCGTGCAGGCCGCGGCGGTACCGAGCGTGTTCATGACGGCCTACTACGGGCTCCTCGACCTGGCGGGGCTCGAAGGTGGCGAGTCGCTGCTGATCCACTCCGGGGCGGGCGGTGTGGGGATGGCGGCGCTGCAGCTGGCCCGCCACGTCGGCGTGGAGGTGTTCGCGACCGCGAGTCCCGCCAAGGCGAGCGTGCTCGCCGGGCTTGGACTCGACGCCGAGCACATCGGGTCCTCGCGCGATCGGGAGTTCGAGCAGAGGTTCCTGCGCACCACCGGCGGCAAGGGCGTGGACGTCGTCCTGAACTCGCTGACGCGCGAGCTCATCGATGCCTCCCTGAGCCTGCTCCCGCGGGGCGGGCGCTTCATCGAGATGGGCAAGACGGATGTCCGCGACGCGGGTCGGATCGCCGAGGAGCACCCCGGAGTGCGCTACCGCGCGTTCGATCTGTACGAGGCGGGGCCAGAGCGGATCCAGCAGATGCTGCAGGAGTTGCTGGGGCTGTTCGAGCGGGGAGTCCTCACCCACTCGCCGATCACGACCTGGGATGTGCGCCATGGGGTCGAGGCGTTTCGTTTCATGCGGGAGGCTCGCCACGTCGGCAAGATCGTGCTCACGGTCCCGCAGCCTCTGAATCCGGAGGGCACGGTGCTCATCGCCGGTGGCACGGGGGGCTTGGGGGCGCTCGTGGCGCGTCATCTGGCATCCGAGCACGGCGCCGGGCATTTGCTGCTGGCGAGCCGTCGTGGCCCCGAGGCGGATGGCGCCGAGGAGCTGGTGGCGGAGCTCGGGGAGCTCGGCTGCGAGGCGCAGGTGGTGGCGTGCGACCTGGCCGATCGCGCTCGAGCGGCCGAGCTGATCGCCTCGATTCCCGCGGGGCATCCCCTGACGTCGATGATCCACGCGGCCGGCGTGCTCGACGACAGCCTGGTCGAATCGATGAGCCTCCAGCAGGTGGAGCGGGTGATGCGCCCGAAGGTGGACGCGGCGCTGAACCTGCATGAGCTGACCGAGGGGTTGGGGCCTGTGGAGTTCGTGTTGTTCTCTTCGGCGGTCGGCTTGTTCGGTGGCGCGGGGCAGGGGAACTACGTGGCCGCAAACGCGTTCCTGGATGCGCTGGCGCAGGGGCGCGCAGCGCGGGGGCTCCCCGCGCAGTCGCTCGCATGGGGGCTGTGGAAGCAGGCGAGCGGTATGACGGGCGGCCTCGGCGACGCGGACAGAGCGCGCATGGCGCGCCAGGGTCTCGCGGCGCTCTCCTCGCGGGAGGGCCTCGGATTGCTGGACCGAGCCAGGGATGCCGGGGGGGCGTGCCTGGTGGCGGCGCGTCTGGAGCTGGGGGGCTTGCGCGCCCAGGCGCGTGTCGGTGTGCTGCCGGCTCTGTTGAGCGGGCTCGTCCGATTGCCGTCCCGCCGGCGCCGTGGCGGCGGAGGCTCCCTGGCGCGCCGCCTGGCGGGTGTTCCCGAGAGCGAGTGGCAGGGGATGGTGATGGAGGTCGTGCGCACCCAGGTGGCGGCGGTGCTGAGGCACGACTCCCACGCAGCGATCGATCCGGAGCGTGCCCTGAAAGATCAGGGGCTCGACTCCCTGGGCGCGGTGGAGCTGCGCACTCGGCTGGCGGGCGCCACGGGCTTGCGTGTGCCTGCGACATTGGTGTTCGACTATCCGAGCTGCGACGCCATCGTCGACTTCCTGCGGGCGCAGGTGGACGGCGCCGGACCCGGGGCGGGTGTCGTGCGCGCCGCGGCGACCCGCGGCGGTGGGGGTCGCGACGAGCCGATCGCGATCGTCGGGATGAGCTGTCGATACCCGGGCCCCGCTCGCACTGCGCAGGAGCTGTGGGAACTGGTGGCGGAGGGTAGGGATGCGATCTCCGACCTTCCGGCCGACCGTGGCTGGGATCTCGAAGGGCTCTACGACCCGGACCCCGATCATCCCGGAACGAGCTACACCCAGCGGGGCGGGTTCATCGAGGGTGTGGGCGATTTCGATGCGAGCTTCTTCGGCATCGGCCCGCGCGAGGCGCTCGCGATGGACCCGCAGCAGCGACTGCTGCTGGAGGTGGCCTGGGAGGCGATGGAAGACGCCCGGATTGATCCGGCGTCGCTGCGCGGAAGCCAGACGGGCGTATTCGCGGGAGCGAGCTTGCAGGACTACGTCGCGCCAAAGGATGCCGCGGTGGACGCCGGGGAAGGCTTCCGTCTGACGGGCTACCTGGGCAGCGTGCTAACAGGCCGTGTGGCGTACACGTTCGGGTTGGAGGGCCCGGCGGTGTCGGTCGATACGGCGTGCTCGTCGTCTTTGGTGGCGTTGCACCTGGCCTGCCAAGCGGTGCGTAACGAGGAGTGCTCGCTGGCGTTGGCCGGCGGAGTGACGGTGATGACCAGCCCGGCGATGCTGATCGATTTCAGCCGCCAGCGGGGACTGTCGGTGGACGGGCGGTGCAGGTCGTTCGCCGCGGGCGCCGACGGGACTGGCTTTGCCGATGGTGCCGGTTTGGTGGTGCTGGAGCGGTTGTCGGATGCACGGCGGTTGGGGCATAGGGTGCTCGCGGTGGTACGCGGCAGTGCCGTCAACCAGGATGGAAAAAGCAACGGCTTGACTGCGCCCAACGGCCCGTCCCAAGAGCGGGTGATCCGGCGGGCGCTCGCCGAGGCGGGGCTCTCACCGGGCGAGGTGGACGCCGTGGAGGCCCACGGCACGGGCACCAGCCTGGGCGATCCGATCGAGGCACAGGCGCTGATCGCCACCTATGGAAGCCAGCGGGAGGCCGGTCCGCTGCGGCTGGGCTCGCTCAAGTCGAATATCGGTCATTCGCAGGCGGCGGCGGGTGTGGCGGGCGTGATCAAGATGGTGAAGGCGTTCGAGCATGGGCTGCTGCCGCGCACCCTGCACGTGGATGCGCCGACGCCACACGTGGAGTGGGAGTCGGGCGGCCTCGAGTTGCTGACCGAGCCGCGGGAGTGGCCCGCGGGTGAGCGCGTGCGGCGCGTGGGTGTGTCGTCGTTCGGGATCAGCGGCACGAATGCGCATGTGATCTTGGAGGAGCCACCGCGGGTGGAGGGGGGCGCTCGGTCTGTTTTGTCGCTGGGTGGGGGCGAGGCCGGTCGAGGTGTGGTGGGGGTGGAGTCTGGCGAGACGCCCATCCCTGTCGTGGCCTGGGAGGGTGTGGTGCCGTTGGTGGTGTCGGGTCGCGGCGAGGCGGGGTTGTGTGGTCAGGCTGGGCGCCTGCGGGAGTTCCTGGCCGGGTACGCG
>Ga0302229_10000333_pt1 | contig 36562 bp, 39 predicted proteins | sample II_Palsa_N1_3_FD_193518 | JGI IMG/M metagenome (GOLD analysis project Ga0302229, IMG submission 193518) | Peat permafrost microbial communities from Stordalen Mire near Abisko, Sweden - II_Palsa_N1_3 | ecosystem: Environmental > Terrestrial > Soil > Palsa > Peat permafrost | place: Sweden... | reverse complement strand
GGCCGAGAAGAGCGCCGCCGAGGGTGCCGCCAGCGCCGACCAGGACCTCAGTTAGGCACGACGGGAACGGTCTGCTGCGGCGGCCAGTGGTGAAGAGCCGGAGGGCCGCGCACACCTTCGGGCCTCTCACCGCCCTGGCTCAGCCCTCGTCCTGGTCGAAAAGCCTGGGCTGATTCTCTGGAGGACGGCGCCGTGAGTGCCGCGGTGGCCGCCGTTGGATGGGCGGAGGTTCTGGCCGACTGAAGTTTGGCTGTTGACCCGGGCCGGTGGACGCCAGCCCAATGGTGCCGCCCGACACCCGGGGCTGGAGCTGCCGTTCCAACCGCCCGATTTCCTCGGACTGACGCCGGTTGGCCGCAGCCTCCTCGGCCTGCATCCGCCTCCACTCGTCCCGGTCTTGCTCCAGAAAACGAACCTTGTCCTCCAAGCGGTCCACGCGAGCGCTGAACCGCCTGGCTGTTCGTATTGACCTCCGTGCTTTGGCGCGTTGGGCCCGCCACATGTCCTGGGCCGCGAAGAACAGGAGGAAAAAAGCCGCAGCCAGCAGGTATGGACCGACGCCGTGATGGTGGTGCAGCAAGTCGATGATGGTCGTCACGGCGCCGATCACCCCCAAAATGACGCCCACCCATGCCAGCACCCGAACGGTGATCCCGCGGGCACCCTCTGCGGCAAGGTTCAGGGCAGAGTGCTCGTCGCCAGACTTCTCACTGTCCGTCCTGCGCGTATCGCTCACTGCCGACCCTGACTATCGGAGCTCCTCGGGCGCCGCTGACCAGCGCATTTACCGAGAAGGGAAGGTAAAAACACCCTACCAACTGGGGATATACGGAGAAGGGATGGTCGCCCCATTTGGTACGCGCGGGGACAATCCGGGGGGCCGAAGTCAGTGGAAAGGCGGGCGGAGACCCGAAGGGTGCTGTGCTCGTCGGCCCTGGGCGGGCCGACCGACCTGGCTCGGACGTGCGCCCAGCTCGGACTGGCGGTCACGCGTGGCCTCCTCTTGGATCTCCTCGCGACGGGCGCGGCCGGACCGGGGTCGAGGCGGCGCTCGACGTGTTCGCCGAGCGCTACCGCGGCCGGTGGTGGGAGCTTCAGACGGGCTCGGACAGCAACGACCCCGCCTCGTAGAGGCCGCCGTGCCCCGGGGACACCGTGAACACGACGGCCGTGCCCACGCTGATGCGCCGACTCCCGTCCGCGATGGCGGTGGCATGGAACCCGTAGCTCGTGCCGTCCTCGTCGTCGACCGTACCCAGCCCGCGGGAGGCGTCGAAAGACGAGACGCGCCCTCGGTGCGGCGCGGTGGCCGTGACCGGATTGCCCACGTCAGTGCACGATCTTCGACAGCGGGATCTCCAGAATGTCGCTGGCACCGTGGTCACGCAGCGCCGGGATGAGGATGTTGATGTCCGACTTGGCCACCACGGCCTCGAGTGCGAAGGCCCCGCCGCCGGACAGCTCCGAGATCGTCGGCGCACGCATGGCGGGGAGGACGGCGAGGACCTTGTCGAGGTTCTCCGCTTCGACGTTGAGCTTCACCAGCACCTTGCCCCGCGCCTCGAGCGTCCCCTGCAACAGGGTGAGGATCTGCTCCATGGCATGACGCTTCTCGGGGTCCGCCGCCGACTCGGGGTTGGCGATCAGCTCGGTGTGCGACACCAGCAGGGTCTCGATCACCCGCAGCCCGGCTGCGCGCAAGGCGCTGCCGGTCTCGGTCATGTCGACGACGGCGTCGGCGATGTCGGGCACCTTGGCTTCGGTGGCACCGTAGGACAGCGCGATGTCGGCGTCGATCCCGTGTGCCTCGAGGGCGCGGCGCGTCAGTTCGGGGTACTCGGTGCTGACGCGCAGGCGGCCCGGACGGTCGGCCACGGAGGCGGCCAGCTCCTCCAGCGTGTGCGCCGGCGAATCCGCTCCGACCGCGAGGACGACGCGGGCCGGGTTGGCGGTGGCCTTGGAGTAGGAAAGCTCGCCCAGCGACACGACCTTGCTCCCCCGCTCCTCGATGCAGTCGCGCCCGGTGATGCCGAGGTCGAAGAGGCCGTCGGCGACATAAACCGGGATCTCCTGCGGACGCAGGATGCGCACCTCGTCGATGCGGGGGTCGGCGATGTTGGCGCGGTAGGCCACGTCCGACGCACGGCTGACGGCAAGGTCGGCGTCCTCGAACAGCTGCATGGTGGCGCGTTCGAGCGAGCCCTTGGGCAGAACGAGGCGGAGCATGGGGGTAGATCTTCGCAGACGCGTCGGCCGGGTCGGGCCGAGGCGCCCGACATGGGGCAAGCTGGCCCTGTGCCGCCTCCCTACGACGCCCGCAACTTCCTGCAGCTCCTCGGCATCGACCTGCCGCTGCCCGACGAGGATCGTGATCCGGAGGCGCGCCTGACCGTCACCCACCCGCTGATCGCCGGCACCGGCTTCTTGTGGGCGCCCGTCGTCGTCGCCATGGCGGACGCCCTGTGCGCCTTCGGAGTCAGCCACCATTGGCCCGAAGGGGCGAAGAGCTTCACCACGGTCGACTGCTCGGCCAATTTCATCTCGAGCGCACGCGAGGGCGAGGAGGTGGCTGCCACCGCGGCGCCGTTGCACCTGGGACGGACGACGCAGGTCTGGGACGCCACGGTGACGAACGAGACCACCGAGCGGCTGATGGCGTCCTACCGTTGCACGCAGATCATCCTGTACTGAGACCGTTCTTCACTGACACGTTCTTCACTGATACCGCTCTTCATCAGTCGGCGCTACGGAGGGCGGTGACGTCGGACAGCTCGGAGGTGCTCGTCGCCGCGCTGGCGACGTCGGCCTCGTAGCCGCGCCGGCCGCGCCGGAGGCGGTCGCGCCACTCGTCCTGTTCGTAGCGCGCCGGCATGGACCGCTCCATGAACTCCCGCAGGACGCGCACGAAGCGCGCCGGGTCGGTGTGGTGCGGGAAGTGCCCGGCCTCGTCGAATATCTCGAACTCGCTGCCCGGCATCACGGTGTGGATCAACCGGCCGTGGCCGAGCGGGATGATGGCGTCACGCCGTCCCCACACGACCAGCGTCGGGATGCCTTCGGCCAGATAAGCCCGGTCTACCATGGTAATGATCTGGCCGTTCCAGTCGACGCTGGAGCGGAGCGTGCGCAGAATTCCCATGCGGGCCTCTGTGTTGGGCAGCGCGTCGAACACGGCCAGGATCTCCTCGGCGTCGCGCCCCAGCGCGGTATCGAAGATGCGTAACAGCTCGGCACCCAGGCGGCTGGCGAAGCGGATCGGAGGCAGGCCGAGGAAGGGCATGAGCAGCTCGATGCCCGGCACGGCGGCGACGCGCAGCAGCGGGCTGACCGTCCGCCCCACTCCCCCGCTGCCCACCAGGACGAGACGCTCGCAGCGATCGGGGAACTGGTAGGCGAACTGCGCCGCCACGCCACCGCCGAGCGAATGCCCGACAACGGTGACCCGGTCGACCTCGAGCACGCTGAGCAGATCGCGCATGCCGTTGGCGAAGCCCGCCACGGAATAGTCCGCCCGCGGCTTCTCGGAGCGTCCGTGCCCCAGGAGGTCGGGGGCGACGACCGTGTAGTGCTCGGCCAGTTGCTCGACCACGGGCCGCCACGTATCGGAGCTGTCGCCAATGCCGTGGATGAGCAGGAGGGCCGGGCCCGAGCCGGCCTTGACGTAGGCCCGCCGGTAGCCGTGGATGGTGACGTACTGCACGGCGAACGCGCCCTCGCGGCGGACGCCGGGGCGATAGCGGATCTCCGCCGGATCGACGGGGCCTCCGGCACCAGGACCTTCCGCGTCCGCCGTCTCCTCCGTGGGCGCCGTCATACCGATCTCCCATGCTGGTTCACTACCAGGCCTGGGCGCACCGTACGGGGCCCACGTGTCCAGGCAGTGTCGACCCTGTGAACTACCGATGAATGCCCTCCTCGGGGCAGGCGCGGGCTGCGGCTGCCTAGGAGAGGGGCCCTGTCCGGAGGAGCCGCACCATCTCGATACCCGTCAGTGCCGCTTCTCTACCTTTGTTGGACTCGTCGGGGAGCGAACGGACGAGGGCCTGCTCGAGGGTGTCGGTCGTCAGCACGCCGAAGACCACCGGTACGCCGGTGGCCAACTGCACCTGCTGGATGCCCGCGGCGGACTGACCGGCCACGAAGTCGTAGTGGCCCGTGTCGCCCCGGATCACGGCTCCCAGGCACAGCACGGCGTCGACCTTGCCGGCGTGCGCAAAGGCACGGGCGACGACGGGCAGCTCGAAGGCACCGGGGGCCCAGGCGACCGTGACGTCACGGCGGTCCGTGCCCGCCTCGTTCAGGGCGTCGAGGGCGGCGTCGAGCAACCGCAGTGTGATGCCTCCGTTGAATTCGGCACAGGCGATGCCGAGGCGTAGCCCGGTGCCGTCTCCCGAGCCGTGCAGACTGGTGCCGACGCGCGAAGCCACGTCGTCGAGCGCGCCGTCCGGGAGCGCGACCAGGTCGGACTCTGCCATCAAGGACCGCCGGGGCCGGCCGAGTTCCTCGGGCGGCGCGATGAGATCGGGTTCACGCCCTCACTGTGGCACAGCAGCACGTCACAGGACGTCGTCGAGGCCGTGCAGCAGATGGCCCATCCGCTCCCGCTTCGTGCGCAGGTAGGCGATGTTCTCCGGGTTGGCGGACGTCTCCAGCTGCACGCGCTCGGTGATGTCGAGGCCGAAGCCCTCGAGCCCCCCGTACTTGACGGGGTTGTTCGTCATGAGGCGCATGGTGGTCACGCCGAGGTCGACCAGCATCTGGGCCCCGATGCCGTACTCGCGGCTGTCGACCGGGAGGCCCTGCTGCAGGTTGGCGTCGACGGTGTCGTGCCCCTCCTCCTGCAACTGGTAGGCGCGGATTTTGTGGCCGAGGCCGATGCCGCGGCCTTCGTGGCCCCGCAGGTAGATGAGGACGCCCCTCCCTTCCTGCTCGATGAGGTCGAGGGCGGCTTGGAGCTGCGGACCGCAGTCGCAGCGCAACGAGCCGAACACGTCGCCGGTCAGGCACTCGGAGTGGACCCGCACGAGCACGTCGTCGGTGCCGGCCACGTCCCCCATGACCAGTGCCAGGTGCTGCTCGTTGTCGAGCACGGACTCGTAGACGTAGGCGCGGAACTCCCTGTTCATGGCCGGGATGCGGGCTTCGGACACGAGGCGGACGAGCTTCTCGTTCTGGCGTCGGTAGCGGATGAGGTCCGCGATGGAGATGAGCGGGAGGTCGTACTTCTTGGCGAAGCGCTCCAGGTCCGGGAGGCGGGCCATCTCGGACTTGTCCTCGGTCACGATTTCGCAGAGCACGCCCGCCGGCGACAGACCGGCGGCCCGGCTCAGGTCCACCGTCGCCTCCGTGTGGCCGGCCCGCTTGAGCACGCCGCCGGTCCGGTAGCGCAGCGGGAAGATGTGGCCGGGCCGGTTGAGGTCGTTGGGGCGGGTGTTGGGGTCGATCAGCCCGGCGATCGTCGCCGAGCGATCGGCCGCCGAGATGCCGGTGGTCGTGCCGTGCCGGTAGTCGACGCTCACCGTGAACGCGGTGCGCTGGGCCTCCGTGTTGGCCGTCACCATGAGGGGCAGCTCGAGCGCGTCGGCCCGCTCGGGCAGGAGCGGGGCGCAGATGACGCCCGAGGTGTGGGCCAGGAAGAAGGCGATGTTCTCCGGCGTCGCCGCCTCGGCCGCCATGACGAGGTCGCCCTCGTTCTCGCGGTCCTCGTCGTCGACGACCACGGCCATGCCCAGGCGCCTGACGGAGTCGATGGCCTCTTGAACGGTCGAGAACCCCATCAGGCGGCCACTTCGACTCGAAGATCCTCACCCAGCTGCTCTATCGACACCAGCCTGCCTTTCCACACGTCACCAATTGTGCCAGCCCCGGGCCCCGCGAAAATCGGGCGGCCGTCGTCACCGCCGAAAAGCACGGGCGCCAGGTACAGGACGTAGCGGTCGACCAGGCCGGCGGCGTGGAACTCGTGGGCCACGGTGGCCCCGCCCTCCACCAGCAGCTGCAGCACGCCGCGCCGGCCGAGCTCGGCCAGCACCTCGCCGAGATCGCCCGAGAGCTCGAGGGCCGGGTGCACCTTGGCGTCGGCCGGTGCCTTTCCGAGCACGACTCGGAGCGGCTGCTCGTGCTCCACCCCGTCGTCGAGCCTGACCGTCAGCTCGGGATCGTCGGCCCGCACGGTGCCGGCCCCGACCAGCACGGCGTCGGAGCGGGCGCGCAGCCGGTGCACGTCCCGGCGCGCCGCCTCCCCGGTGATGAAGCGACTGGTTCCGTCGGGCGCCGCGGTACGACCGTCGAGGCTGGCGGCCATCTTGAGGACCACCCAGGGCTGCCCCGTCGTGCGGTGCTTGCGGTAGGGGGCCAGCTGCTCGGCCACCTCGTCGGCCGCCACGCCAGCCGTCACCTCCAGCCCGGCCGCCCGCAGGGCGGCGAGTCCACGGCCGGCCACCTGTTCGTCCGGGTCCTCGATGCCCACCACGACCCGGGCCACGCCCGCCGCGATGATGGCCTCGGTGCAGGGCGGCGTACGCCCGTGGTGGGCGCAGGGCTCGAGGGTCACGTACAGCGTGGCGCCCCGTGCGGCCTCACCGGCCTGGCCCAGCGCCGCCACCTCGGCGTGGGGCCCACCGGGGGGTGCAGTGGCCCCGGCGAACATGGCGCCGCCGTCCGCGGACGAGTCCGGCGGCACGATCACGCAGCCCACCCAGGGGTTGGGTGCAGTGGTCGAACGGACCGTTGCGGCCTGCGCCATCGCTCGGCGCATGTGCTCCACGTCGTCCCTGTCATCCATGGGGGGTCAGGTCCTTGCCCTGGGTCGATCCCCAGCTTCGTGAGGCCAATACTAGAACACGTTTCAGTTTTTGTCGAGAGTACCTGGTCAGGCTGTCGGGTCGACCAGGGTCAGGCTTGAGCGAGCACGTCGATCAGTCCCGTCACGTCGTCGATGACGGCAGTCGGGGCGGCCGTGGCCAGGGCGGACGCATCGTGGGCTCCGCTCAGGACACCGATGACCGCCCCGGCGCCGGCGGCGTGCCCCGCCTCGAGGTCGCTGACCGTGTCGCCGGCCACGGCCACCGCGCCCGGGTCGTCCACGCCGAGCCGTGCCATGGCGCCCAGAATGAGGTCGGGCGCCGGGCGGCCCCGTCCGACGTCGGCCGGCGACAGCGCAAGGTCGATCTCGGCCCGCCAGCCCAGGGCATGAAGCAGCGCATCGCGGGTCGTCGGGGCGAAGCCCGTCGTGAGACAGACCTTGACCCCGCGGGAGTGGAGGTCGCGCAGCACCTGGAGGGCGCCGGGGATCTCGCTCACGGCGCCGCTCGCCACGATCGCCTCGTAGGCGGCTGCGAAGGCGTTCGTGGCCTCCCGCGCCTCCGTCGGCCCGAGCAGCCGGGCGAACACGTCCGCCTTGGACCAGCCCATCGTCTGGCGTACGAACACCTGGGCCTCCTCATAGGGCGGGGTGCCCTCGGCAATGCCGACTTCGGCCAACGCGGTGGTGAAGGCCGCCTCGACGGCGCCGTCGTCGCGTACGGTCGTGCCCGCCATATCGAGGCAGGCCAGGGCGAAGCGGCCGATCATATGGTCGCTCCTGCCACGCCCGCCGCCTGCAGCGTGTCGGCGGCGATGGCCGGTGAGCACGTCATGCCGCGACCGCCCGGGCCTGTCACCAGCCAGACGCCGGGCTCGATCTCCTCGCGCAGACAGACGTCACCGTCGAGGCATTGCGCGTAGACACCCTCCCAACGGCGACGCACGGGCGGCAGATCCGTGCCGAGGATGCGCCGGGCCCGGTCGAGGAGCTCGTGCGTAGGGTCTTCGGACAGCGCGAAGTCGAACGGTTCCCCGTAGGCGTGGGTGTCGCCGATGGTCAACCCGCCGTCGGGGCGCTGGACCAGCAGCAGCTGGAGGTGGTGGGCGGCGGCCACCGGGGTCTGGTCCCCCAGTCGGTCCAGCGGCGCCGACTCGTAGGCCGGGTAGTAGCGCAGGCTGTCCGCGTCGGCGAGCGACGTCGTGAGGGTGGCGGCGTAGGGGGCCGTCTCGAGCATCTGCAGCCGGACCCGGCGCAGGCGGGAGGCCACGGCCTCGGACCCGGGCAGCTGGTCGTAAGCGGCGCCGGTGGCGAGCACGATCACGTCCCCCGGCCAACGCGTTCCTGTCGTATCGAGGAGGGCGTGCGGCTCCGCCACAGCCACACGGACCCGAGGACGAAAGCGGTAGCGGGCGCCGTGCACGGCCTCGAGATGGGCGCGCAGGGCCCCGAGGGCGAGGCGGGGCTCCACCGCGGCATCCTCCGTGCAGTGCAGCGCGCCTTCGATGTCACCCTGCACGGCGGGATTGCAGGCGCGCACCTCGTCGGGTTCGAGGAAGGAGATGGAACGCGCCGGGGCATCGGGATGCCGGGCGAAGGCCTCCATGACGCCGCGGGCGTCGGTGTCGCCGGCAACGGTCAGAGAGGTCATGGGGCGGAAGCCGATGCCGGGGACCACGGCGCCGACCTCTTCCCAGCGCCGGCGGGCGCGGCGCGCCACGTCGAGCTCGACACCCGAACGCCGTCCGCTGACCCAGACGAGACCGAAGTTCCGGACCGACGCGCCCGTCGGTCCCGCCTCGGCCTCCAGATGGTCCACGGAGAAGCCGGCCTCCGCCAGCTCGAGCGCGTGCCAGGTGCCGATGATGCCGCCTCCGGCGACGACGGCGCGCCTGCCGGCTTCGCGCACGGTCGGAGCACTCACGAGGCGGGAGTCGTCACCGGTCGTCTGCGGCGGCAGAGCGCGCCGAGGCCCGGATGGCGTCGGCGGCCTCCCACGGTCGCGGATGCCCGAAAATGGCGCTGCCGGCCACCAACACGTTGGCGCCAGCCGCCACCGCGACCGGCGCGGTGTCCTCGTCGATCCCGCCGTCGACCTCGATGTCGAGCTCGAGGTGGCCGGCCCTGACTTCGGCGCGGGCCTGCGACACCTTCGGCATGACGTCGGCGAGGAAGCTCTGACCTCCGAAGCCCGGAAAGACGGTCATGCACAAGAGCAGATCGACGTCGCCGAGATAGGGCCGCACCGCATCGAAGGGCGTGTCGGGGTTGAGCGCCAACCCGGCCCGCAGGCCCAGGCCCCGCATCTGCGTGATGAGCTCGTCGGTGTTCCCGATCTCGACGTGCACGGTGCAGCCGTCGGCCCCGGCGTCGGCGAAGTCCTTCAGGTAACGACCCGGCTCGGTCATCATGAGGTGGCAGTCGAAGAACAAGGGGGTGTGGCGGCGCAGCGAAGCCACCACGGGCGGCCCGATCGTCACGTTCGGAACGAAGTGCCCGTCCATGACATCGACGTGGAGCCAGTCGGCCGCGGGTGCCACCTCCCCCACCTGCTCGGCCAGCAGGCCGAAGTCGGCCGAGAGCACCGACGGCGCGATGCGCAGGTCGCCGGCACGACCCGGATCGCGGCCTGATGTCCTCGTCGTTGCCTCCATGCGTCCGTCGCCCTCAGCTGAAACGAGCCCAGCAGAGGATGCGCCGGAAGCCGTAGAAGTACGGCTCGCGCTCGCCGAGCTCTTCGATCAACCGCTCCCGGTAGCGCTCGACGAACGCGTCGAACAACTCAGGACTCAGCCGCGTGCGGTACGGGGTGAGCAGCGTGCCCATGACCCATTCGACGACCTCGCTCGTCGACTCGAGCTCGTGGCCGTAGACCTCCATGCGCACGACTTGATCCTTCGCCCCCAGTTCGTAGAGGAGATCGGCGTAGAGCTCGGGTGAGAGCACGAAGCGACCGCGGTCTTCGGGCACGTCCCCGTAGAGGGCGTCGATGAACGGGGGCTCGTTGGCCACCGCCTGTGCCAGCAGGTGCGAGGGGTGGCGGAAGTTGGCGGGCACCTGGAAGGCCAGCTGACCATCGGGACCGACGGCGGTGCGCATGCGCGCCAGGAGGTTGAGGTGGTCGTCGATCCATTGGAGCGACGCGTTGGCAAAGACCAGGTCGAGCCCTTCGTCGAGCCAGGTCGCGATGTCGGCCTGTCGGAACGAGAGCCCGGCGACGTCGGCGAAGGCTGCCTGGGCCCGGGCCAGCATGGCCGGGGACGAGTCGATACCCACGGTCTCCTTGGCCGCCATCTCCTCGTGGAGGATGTTGGTCAGGTCCCCCGTGCCACAGCCCAGGTCGACGATGCGGCCGCCCGGCACCGGGTGGCACAGGGTGAGCAGATCGTCGAACGGCTGCTGGCGTTCCGAACGGAACCGCTCGTACTGGTCGGGGCTCCACCCGTCAATCGGAGTCACGGTCACCGCTCTCATGTCTACTCCGTCCCGAGACGCTCCCCGACCGCGGGCCGCACCCCCCGCATCCACTCCTCGGCTGACATGGGAGAACGGCTCTCCGGCTGCACCTGTTTCAGCAGCAGCCTTCCACCACCCGTCGCGACGACCGAGCCTTGCAGCGAACCGGGCACGTGCTCGCCGGCGTCATCGTCGGGCTCCAGCGCGACGTCGAGCACCGTCAGTCGCTTACCCCGGAACGTGGTCCAGGCCCGGCCGAGACGTACCACCCGCTTGAGCTCGTCGGCGGGCCGCGTCCAGTCGAGGTGGAGGTCCTCCTTGCTGATTTTCTCGGCCAGGGTCACCTCGCCCTCCTGCGGCACGGGGTGGGGCAGGAGGGCGACCCCGAGGGCCAACGCGTCGACCACGAGCGCGCTGGCCACCGTCACCAGCTCTTCGCGCAACGCGGCCAGTGTGATGTCGTCGTCGATCGGCACGGTGCGCACGGCGTAGACGGGGCCGGTGTCGAGCCCCTCCTCCACCTTCATGAGACAGACGCCCGTCTCGTGGTCGCCGGCGAGGATGGCGCGCTCGACGGGCGCCGCGCCGCGCCAGCGCGGCAACAACGAGAAGTGCAGGTTCACCATCGGGGTCTGCTCCAGCAGTCGGGCGGGGATGATGCGCCCATAGGCCACGACGACGGCGAGCTCCACCGCGGCGGCCGTCAGGTCGTTCATGTCGTGGGTGACCGGCAGCCCGAGCTCGGTCGCCGCCACCTTCACCGGGCTCGGCGTCTCTTCCTTGCCGCGGCCGCGGCGCCGGTCGGGACGCGTGACGCACAGCGCGATGTCGTGGCCCGCCTCGACCAGCGCGCGCAACGGCGGGACAGCCATGTCCGGAGTGCCGAGATACGCCAGTCGGGCCATCAGCTCACCGTAGGGCAGACGGCACCTTCCCGACGGTGAGTCGGAGCGCCGAACAAGGCCGGCGGTGGCTGGTCAGGCGGCTGCTCGGCGGTGTGGATCAGCGGGAGAAGAGGCTGGACAGCCCGTCCGGATCGGACGCAGGCAGATCGAGCGTGCGGCTGCGCAGGATCTTGAGCGCTTCCTTGCGCTGGTCCTCGTTGAGGCGCTCCACCAGGAGGATGCCGTCGAGGTGGTCGAGCTCGTGTTGGAACACCCGGCCCTCGAGCTCCGTGGCCTCAATGGAGATGTCGTTGCCGTCGAGGTCGAGTCCCACCAGGTGCACGGCGTTTGGTCGCACGATGTCCCAGCTGAGGCCCGGGATCGACAGGCAGCCCTCGTCGTAGGTCCATTCGCCGTCGCTCTCGACGATCCGTGGATTGATCACGGTCCGGGCGCCCTCCCCGATGTCGTAGACGAAGATCCGACGCTGCACGCCGACCTGGTTGGCGGCCAGGCCGGTGCCGGGGGCGTCGTACATGGTCTCGATCATGGACTCGACCAGGCTGGCCACCGACCCGTCGACGTCGTCGACTTCCCGCGTCCGCTCCTTGAGCACAGGGTCGCCGTACTGGCGGATGGTCAAGCTGGGCATGCCCACATCTTACCGGCGGGCCACCCGGAGCCCGCCCCGGGTGAGGGGGGGAAGCCGTGCCCTGCGCCCCTCTCGGGGTTCAGAGCGACACCGGGTCGAGCTCGACCCGGAGGCCCCGCCCCGGCGGCCGCGGCGTGCGAGCCAGCAGGTCGCACAGGGGCTCATGGGTGCCGGCCCGCAGGAGGAACCGCTCGTCACCGAGCGGCGCCACGGAGAGGTCGGTACCCGACGCAGTCGCAACGCCCCCTGCCGTGCCGGCCTCGATCTCCTGTCGCAGCGACTCGGCGTAGGCGGGGGCGAGTGCACCGGACACGAGGGCTAGGGCGGAGAACGGAGGCAAGCCGGACGAGCGGCGGACCGCCACTTCCTCCGCCAGCACCGCCGTCGGCTCGCCCACCGCGACGGCCTGCAACAGCGGATGGTCGGGCACCCGCGTCTGCGCCTGCATGCGGGCCCAGGGTGCCCCCGTGCCGCGTGCGCCGACCAGCCGGGCGGCCCGCACGAACAGCGCCAAGGTGTCCTCGGTGGCAGAGAGCCGCGGCGCCAGCAGGTGCAGATCGATGTCGAGGAAGGCCACCGCGGCCGCCCGCCGCACGCGGTGCAGCACCGCCTCGGTGCCGATAAGGACGGGTGCATCTGGGACAGGTGCGTCCGGTCCGGCCGCCCGCGGACCGGCCACCTCCCCCACCTCGGCGCCGAGCAGTGCGGCCAACTCCTCGCGCAGACGGCTCACGCCGACCCTCAGGGTCTTCATGCGCAGCCGGCCACAGGCCGCGCACACGACCGGGCGGCTCTCGTCGCAGCGCGGGCAGCGCAGCACCTCCTCCCCCCGGGGCTGCGCCGCGGCCGCACCGCAACGGTCGCAGCGGGCAAGCTCGCCGCAGTGACGGCAGGCGAGCAGCCGGGCTCCGCCGGTGCGGTTGTACACGCAGACCAGCGGACCGCGCTCGCGTGCCGCAGCATCGTCGAGGGCGGAGCGCGCCAGGCGCACGAATTCCTCGGAGAACATGCCGCTACGCGGGTCGGCGCCCCGACGATCAACCCGCTCCAGGACGGGCCAGCCCGCCCGTTCCTGCAGTCTTGTCGGCGCCAGCGTCCGCAGGTCGGCGCGAGCGACCAAGGCCACCGGCGGCACCGGCGTCGCCAGAAGGCAGGGGACGCCCTCGCGTTGCGCCCGCTCTATGAGCACCTCCACCGCGCTGTAGGTCGGGGCGCTCTCCTCTCGGTAGGCCGCGTCGTGGGCATCGAGCACGACGGCGGCGGCCAGCACCGGCACCGGAGCCCAGGCACCGGTCCGGCTGCCGACGACGACGGGCCACCCCGCACGCGCCTGCTCCCAGCTCCCAGCAATCGGATAGCCCCGCCGCTCCAGCCGCGCCGTGAGCCGTTGGGCCCAACCCGACGACGGGACAAGCACCAGGACGCTGCCGACGCGGGCACGCACCGCCGGATCCTCAATGACCGACACCACGAGATCGATCGGGTCGGTCAGCGGGGGCTGGCGCACCACGGTCACCCCGGGCCGCGCCAGCTCGAGACCGTCCGGCCACGGAGATGACGTGTCCGCGGGTGGTCCCGGTGCTGGTGTCGGCGGGAGGGCGCCCACGATGGTCGCGGGCGATGCGGTGCGGAGGAAGAACGAGGCCGGCCCGGCCCACCGCCAGGCCGCCCACTGGGCCAGGTCCACCAACGCCGGTGGTGGACCCCAGCCCAGCCACGACTTGAGGGGAAGGACCTCGACGCCCTCGGGAGACCCGGCGTCCTCGTCGACCACCCAGCCCCGTACCGTGCGTCCGTGGAAGGGCGCCCGCACGCGAGTGCCGACCCGCACGTCCTCGCGCCAGCCCGCCGGCACGGCGTAGTCGAACGTCTTGGCCACTGCGGCGACCTCGGTGCGCACGCGCACCACGCGCGTGGCAGCACCGACCACCGCCCCCTGCGTCACGAGATCACAGCCACCAAGCGACGGCCCCCCTCAGTCAGGGGAGCGACGGCGCGCTCAGAGACCCAAGGCGGCCCGCAGGTCGTCCACCCGCGGGGTGGCCTCCCACGTGAATTCTTTCTCCGAGCGTCCGAAGTGGCCGTAGGCCGCCGTCTTCTTGTAGATCGGGCGGCGCAGGTCGAGGTCCCGTCCGATGGCTGCAGGACGCAGGTCGAACAGCTCGCGCACTGCATCGGCGATCTTCTCGGGGTCGACCGCCTCCGTGCCGAAGGTCTCCACGAGCAACGAGACCGGGTGCGCCACGCCGATGGCGTAGGCCACCTGCACCTCGCACCGCTTGGCGGCACCGGCGGCCACCACATGCTTGGCCACCCAGCGCGCCGCGTAGGCAGCCGAGCGGTCCACCTTGGAGGGGTCCTTCCCGGAGAAGGCGCCGCCACCGTGACGGGCCATCCCGCCGTACGTGTCCACGATGATCTTGCGACCCGTGAGCCCCGTGTCGGCGTGGGGCCCGCCCAGCTCGAAGATGCCGGTCGGGTTGACGAAGATGCGCAAGCCGTCAGTGTCGAGGTCCGTCGGGAGGAGCGGGTTGATCACGTGCTCGGTGAGATCCGGGCGCAGCTGCTCCTCGAGGTCGATCCCGCCGGCGTGCTGGGTCGAGATCAACACCGTGTCGATCCGTACCGGGCGACCGTCCTCGTAGACGACCGACACCTGGGTCTTGCCGTCGGGACGAAGGTACGGCACGGCCGCGGCGCGGCGCACCTGGGCCAGACGCTCCGACAGTCGATGCGCCAACCAGATCGGGAGCGGCATCAGGTCCGGGGTTTCGTCGCAGGCGTACCCGAACATCATCCCCTGGTCCCCGGCACCCTGCGCGTTGAGGACATCTTCGCCGCCCTTGCCGCTCCGCAACTCGAAGGCGGAATCGACACCCTGAGCGATGTCCGGCGACTGCGCGTCCAGCGACACCAGCACACCGCACGTCTTGCCGTTGAAGCCGTAGGCGTCGTCGTCGTAGCCGATCTCGCAGACGGTGTCGCGCACGAGCGCGGGAATGTCGACGTAGGTGGACGTCGTGACCTCACCGGCCACCACCACCAGGCCAGTCGTCAGCAGGGTCTCGCAGGCGACCCGGCTCGCGGGGTCGCCCTCGAGCATCGCGTCGAGGACTGCGTCGGAGACCTGGTCGGCCATTTTGTCCGGGTGGCCTTCGGTCACCGATTCCGAGGTGAAGGTGGTTCTCACGTGGTGCTCCGCTTCTCGTCGTGGTGGACGATTACCCTATCCAATACGGCATTTGCCACTGCATCCTTGGAGGTCAACGGGATTTCCTGGGTGCTCCCGGCTGCATCGAGGATCACGACCGCGTTGGTGTCGTGATCGAAACCGGTACCCGGAGCGCTCACATCATTCACGACGAGCAGGTCGACTCCCTTGCGAGCCAGCTTGGCCCGCCCCCGCTCCAGCGCGTCGTGTGTCTCGGCCGCGAACCCGACGAGCACCTGCCCCGGACGGCGGCGGGCCGCCAGCCCGGCCAGGATGTCAGGCGTCGGTTCGAGCACCAGTTCGGGCAGACCGTCCTCCTTCGAGAGCTTCTGGTTCGTCGGCCGCTTCGGACGGAAGTCGGCCACCGCCGCCGCCATGACGACCACGTCAGCTCCCTCGGCCGCGGCGCCGACCGCGTGCTCCATATCGGCCGCCGTCTCGACGTCGATCCGCGTCAGTGTCTGAGACACGTCCGGCGGGAGGTCGAGAGCCGACGATGTCACGAGCGTGACCGCCGCGCCGCGCCGTGCCGCGGCAACGGCGAGGGCGTGCCCTTGTTTGCCCGACGACCGGTTCGTGATGAAGCGCACCGGATCGAGCGGTTCGCGCGTGCCGCCCGCGCTCACCACCACGCGCAGCCCGTGCAGATCGCGCCGGGTCCCGCGACCGAGCCGTTCGAGGACGCGGGCCACGATGACATCGGGATCGGCCAGACGGCCCTCGCCCGAGTCGCCGCCAGCCAGCCGTCCGCTCTCAGGGGGGACGACCTCGACTCCCCGCCGCTCCAGGGTGGCCAAATTCTCCTGCACCGACGGGTGCTCCCACATCTCCGTGTGCATGGCGGGACACACGAGCACCGGCGCCCTGGTGGCCAGCAAGGTGGCGCAGAGAAGGTCGTCGGAGAGCCCGGCGGCGTAGCGGGCGAGGGTGTGTGCCGTGGCCGGCACGACCACAACCAGATCTGCCTGCTGGCCCAATGTGGTGTGGGGAATCGGTGAGGTCTCGTGCCACAGCGACCGCTGCACGGGCTCGGAGGCCAGCGCCGAGAACGTCACGGCACCGACGAAGCGCGTGGCCTCCTCGGTGAGGACGGGCGTGACATGGACACCGGCGTCGACGAGTTGGCGGCAGACCTCCACCGCCTTGTAGGCGGCGATGCCACCGCAGACGCCGAGGACCACGCGTGGTGCCTCGGACGTGCGGTCAGCGCTCACCGGCGCGTCCTCGGTCTCGGGCCATCAGCGCCGCTCACCGCGCCCGTCGGTCGAGCGCCTAGCTCGCAGCCGGGTCGTCGCCCCCGACGTCGAGCACCTCGACCAGCTCGGGCGTCTCGGACCCGTCGGCAGCGGACTCGGCGTCACCGAGCAGTCCCGCCTCGGCGGCATCGGCGATGGCCGCAGCCAGGGCGGCCTCCTCCTCGGGGTCCGGGCGGGTGTAGGTCGCCTTGCCCGCCGCGATCTCCTCGAAGGCGATGGAGACCGGCTTGCCCGACACGGACGCCACCTGGGGCGGGACCACCTTGCCCAGTCCCTCGCCGAGGCTGTTGTAGTACGAGTTCACCTGTCGGGCGCGGGCCGAACCGAGCGCGACCAGGGTGAACTTGGAGTCCACCTTGTCCAGCAGCTCTTCGATCGGCGGGTCCATGAGCGTGTGGCGGCCTTGGGCCATCAAGATTCCTCCGGGTTCGCGGCGCAGGGAGCAGCCGTTCGCGTCCGTTCAACTATAGCCGTGAGTTGGGCCAGAGCCTGACCAAGGTCGTCGTTGACGATCGTGTGAGCTGCGATTTTGGCCCCGCGCTCCACTTCGGAGCGACCCAGCTCCACCCGCCGCCGGATGTGCTCGGCATCGTCGCCCCGCGCCGCCAACCGTTCGCCCTGCACCTCGGGCGACGGCGGGAGCAGCAGGATCACGGTCGCATCGGGGCGCTGGGCCAGTACTTGCTCAGCACCCTGGACGTCGATCTCGAGCAGGACGTCGGCGCCCGGTGGCGGATCCGGTATGGGGGTGCCCATCAGGTAGTCGAGGAACTCGGCCCACTCGAAGAACCTCCCCTCGGCTACCGCCCGCTCGAAGGTGGGCCGGTCCACGAACACGTAGGCGCTGCGCTCGCGCTCCCCCGGCCGGGGCTTCCTCGTGGTCCAGCTGCGGCTGAGCCAGAGGGATGAATCTTGCGCGGTCAGTGCAGCAGCTATCGTGCCTTTGCCGGCCCCACCAGGGCCGATGAGCACAAAGATGTGCGGCGCCGTGCTGGTCGGTTCAGCGCGCAGTCTCTTTGAGCAGCGCCTCGCGCTGCTTGGCACCGAGCCCCTGGAGCCTCCGGCTGTCACTGATGCCGACGGTCTCCATCAAGCGGCGCGCCTTGACCTTGCCCAGACCGGGCAGGGACTCGAGGACGGACACCACCTTCATTTTTCCGATGGTCTCGTTGGAGTCCGCCTCCTGGAGGAGGTCCGCCAACGACAAGTTGCCCATCTTGAGCTTGTCCTTCACCTCGGCCCGCTCACGGCGAACCTTGGCAGCCTTTTCGAGTGCAGCGGCGCGCTGCTCTGGAGTGAGTGCGGGAGGTTGCGGCATGGCGAGACCATAGCGCCTCAGCCAGGGGCGTTCATATCCATTTGCCCTCTTCAGCCCATCGCCGCCGCCAGCTCGCGGTTGAGCGAGCGTGCGCTGTCCCGCAGGGCGGCAGGATCGGGACCCTCCTTGAGCAGCCCGCGCGAGCTGCTCGGCAACACGCTGCCGGGCCGGCACCCGGCAAAACGCGCGGCGACATCGGCGGGGCCGGCACCCTGGGCACCCAGCCCGGGAGCCAGAATCACCCCTCCGAGCTGGGACAACGCAAAGGCTGACGGCTCCAGCGTGGCCCCGACGACTGCGCCCACCGTCCCCGTGGGGACCCCGGGTGAGCCGTTGAGCTCGGCGATCCCGGCCAGAAGCATGTCCTCGACGGCCGGCCCGTCCGCCGTGACAGCCTGCTGCAGGTCACGGCCTTCGGGATTGGAGCTGCGGGCGACCACGATGATGCCCCGGCCGTTGGCCGCCCCGAGGTCGACCAGGGGCGCCAGCGCGCCCAGGCCGAGGTAGGGATGGACCGTCACGGCGTCGACCGCCAGCGGGCTGGCCGTCCCGAGCCAGGCATCGGCGTAGGCCGCCGCCGTCGAGTCGATGTCGCCCCGCTTGGCGTCGGCGATGACGATGAGGCCGGCGGCGTTCGCCTCGGCGATGAACCGCTCGAGCTCGGCCAGTCCGGCGGCGCCGTGCCGCTCGAAGAAGGCAACCTGTGGCTTGACCACGCTCACCACGTCGGCGAACCCCTCCACGCACGCGGCACAGAACGCGCGCAGTCCCGCCGCGTCGTCGCTCAACCCCCAGGAGGCGAGGAGCTCCGAGGACGGATCGATCCCCGCGCAGAGGGGGCCCGTCCGGGCGACCGCGGCGCCCACCCGATCTCCGAAGCTGTCAGCCATCGTGTCCTCCTTGTCGTCGTGCGGGGACGGCCGCGTTCGCGACGACGGGGCCGTCCGGAGTGTCGCCTGTCGAGTCAGTGACGCGTTGTCGTGCCTTCCGGCGGATCTCCCCGACCGTGGTGGCATGGCTGTCGCACCAGCGCGCCAGTTGCCGGAGCACCTTCCACGGTGCCCTGGGGTCGCGGAAGGTGGCGGTGCCGACCTGGACGGCGTCGGCCCCGGCCTGGAGCAGCTCCACGGCGTCGTGGCCCGAGAAGACTCCGCCCACGCCGACGATCGGCAGTTCCGCGAAGGCCGCCCGGCATTCCCACACCGCGCGCACGGCGACGGGATGCACGGCGCCCCCCGAGAGCCCGCCCCCGCCTGCGCCCAGGACGGGTCGGCCCGATTCGGCATGGAGCGCCAGGCCCAGCAGCGTGTTGACCAGGGTCAGCCCGTCGGCGCCGCCCTCGACGGCACCGGTGGCGATCTCGACCACGTCCGGCACGTTGGGGCTCAGTTTGGCCCAGCGCGGCAGGTCGCACGCCGTGGCCTCGAGGACCCGGGCCGTCGCCTCCGCCGAGTGGGCGAACATGCGCGAGCGGTCCTCGACGTTGGGACAGCTCACATTGACCTCGAGCGCCTGGATGCACGCGCCGGCCCCGGAGGACGCCGCCTCGGCCACGAGCTCGGCCGCCCTGGCGTAGTCGGCCACGGAATGGCCCCAGATGCTCACCACGACGCGCGCCCCGGATTCGTGCAGCCCCGGCAGATCGTCCGCCACCCACGCCGCCAGTCCCGGGCCCTGGAGCCCCACGCTGTTCAGCATGCCGGACCCGACCTCGTGCACCCGCGGGGCAGGGTTCCCTGGCCACGGCCCGACCGAGAGCGACTTCACGACCACCGCGCCGAGGTCGCGCAACGCCCCGTACTCGGACAGCTCGGTGCCGTGCCCGGAGGTCCCCGATGCCGTCAGCACCGGGTTGGGAAGCGTGAGGCTCCCGACGCTCGTGGCGAGCGTGGCCGCCCGGCGATCGTCGGGAGCGGCGCTCACCTGGCCGTGCCCCGGGGTGTCGGGTGGAGGTCCTGCAGGGCGCGCACCCGGAGCGGGTGGGCGCGCGCGTCGGCGATGCCGGCCGCGGCGGCCCGAGCCGCCGCCAGCGTCGTGAGGCAGGGCACCTTGTACACGACCGAGGCGGTCCGGATGTGCTGGCCGTCGGCGCGCGGACCCAGGCCGCGCGGCGTGTTCACGACCAGCTGCACCTTGCCCTGGGCGATGAGCTCGACCGCGTCGGACGCCACGCCCTCCTCGCCGACCTTGGCCACCAGAGTGTCAACCACCAGGCCGTGGGCGCGCAGGTAGCCCGCCGTCCCCAGCGTCGCCGCGATGGAGAGCCCGAGCGCGCCGAAGGCCCGCGCCACCTCGAGCCCGGCCGGCTTGTCGCGGTCGGCCAGCGACAGGAAGACGGTCCCCGCGTCGGGCAGGCGCGTCCCGACGGCCATCTGGCTCTTGGCGAAGGCCAGGCCGAAGGTGGTGTCCACGCCCATGACCTCGCCGGTCGAGCGCATCTCAGGTCCGAGCAGCGTGTCCACGCCGGGGAAGCGGTCGAAGGGCAGCACGGCCTCCTTGACGCTCACGTGGTCGAGCACCGGGACCCGGCCGATGTCGTAAGGGCGCAGGAGGCCTTCCCGGCGGAGCTCCGCCAAGGTCTGGCCCACCATCACGCGGGAGGCGACCATGGCCAACGGCACGCCGGTGGCCTTGGCCACGAAGGGCACGGTCCGGCTGGCTCGGGGGTTGGCCTCGAGCACGTAGACCTGCCCCTCCTTCACGGCGAACTGCACGTTGATGAGACCGCGGACCTCGAGCGACTCGGCGAGCGCCCGGGTGTGGCGCTCGAGCTCGTCGACCACGTCGTCGCGCAGCGTCTGCGGTGGGAGCGCGCAGGCGGAGTCGCCGGAGTGCACCCCTGCCTCCTCCACGTGCTCCATCACGCCGGCGATCAGGACTTCGCCGACGCGGTCGCGCACCGCGTCGACATCGACCTCGATCGCATCCTCGAGGAAGCGGTCGACCAGCACCGGGCGGTCGGCGGTGACCCCGCCCTCGCGCGCCAGCGCGCCGCTGGTCATCGACTGCATGACGCGGCGCACCCCGTCGTCGTCGTAGACGATCTCCATGGCGCGGCCGCCCAGGACGTAGCTCGGGCGGAGCAGAACGGGATAGCCGACCTTCCCGGCGACCGACAACGCCTCGGCCATCGTCGTGGCCGTTCCCCCCGGCGGCTGCGGAATATGGAGCTCGTGACACAGCGCGTTCCAACGTTCGCGGTCCTCGGCCAGGTCGATGGAGGCCGGGCTCGTCCCGAGCACCAGCTCGGGCGGGAGCGAGCCGGCCAGCTTGAGCGGCGTCTGCCCGCCGAGGGAGACGATGACCCCGACCACGCGCCCGCCGGCCGCCAACTCGGCGTCGAGCACGTTGGCGACGTCCTCGTCGGTCAGCGGCTCGAAGTAGAGACGGTCCGAGGTGTCGTAGTCGGTCGAGACCGTTTCCGGGTTGCAGTTGATCATGACGGTCTCGTAGCCGGCGTCGCGCAAGGTCATGGATGCGTGCACGCAGCAGTAGTCGAACTCGATGCCCTGTCCGATGCGGTTGGGGCCCGACCCGAGGATGATCACGCGCTCGCGCCCCGAGTGGCGGACCTCGTCCTCCTCCTCGTAGGTGGCGTAGTGGTAGGGCGTGAAGGCCTCGAACTCGGCCGCGCAGGTGTCGACCGTCTTGAACGTCGGCCGCACCCCGTGCCACAGGCGCGCGCTGCGCACATCGGCTGCGCTCGCCCCACGCAGGTAGGCCAGCTGCGCGTCCGAGAACCCCAGCCGCTTGGCCCGGCGGAAGTCTGCCGCGCCGAGCGACGCCGCGCGTTCGATGCGGCGGCGCTCGGCCACGATGCGGGTCAGCTGGCGCACGAACCAGGGATCGATGCCGGTCCGGCGCACCACCTCTTCCACGGCGGCGCCGCGGCGCAGGGCAGCCTCCAGCTCGAAGACCCGATCGGGCGTGGCGACGCCGACGCCCTCGAGCAGCTCCTCGAGGGAGCGCGCGTCCAGCGCCACCTCGGACGGATCGGCGTTGAGCCCGGCGCGGCCCTGCTCCAGGGAGCGCAGCGCCTTCTGGAGCGATTCGCAGAACGTGCGGCCGATGGCCATGACCTCGCCCACGGACTGCATCCGCGTCCCCAGTCGATCATCGGCGCCGGGGAGCTTCTCGAAGGCCCAGCGCGGGATTTTGGTGACGACGTAGTCGATGGTGGGCTCGAACGACGCCGGCGTCGCCTGCGTGATGTCGTTGGGGATCTCGTTGAGCAGATAGCCGACGGCCAGGCGGGCCGCGATCTTGGCGATCGGGAAGCCCGTTGCCTTCGAGGCCAGGGCCGAGGACCGCGACACGCGGGGATTCATCTCAATGATCACCCGCCGGCCCGTCGACGGCTCGACGGCGAACTGCACATTGGAGCCGCCGGTCTCGACGCCCACCCGGCGCAGGCAGGCGAAGGCGTCGTCGCGCATGGCCTGATACTCCACGTCGGTGAGCGTCTGCGCCGGCGCCACGGTGATGGAGTCGCCCGTGTGCACGCCCATCGGATCGAAGTTCTCGATGGAGCAGACGACGACACAGTTGTCCGCCGCGTCGCGCATCACCTCGAGCTCGAACTCCTTCCAGCCGGCGATCGACTTCTCCACCAGGATCTGCCCCACCGGGCTGGCCGCCAGGCCTTCGGCAGCGAGTTGGCCGAAGTGCGCCGCGTCCTCGGCGATGCCGGTCCCCTTCCCGCCGAGAATGAAGCTCGGTCGCACCATGATCGGGAAGCCGATGTCGGCCGCGATCTCTTCGGCCTCCTGCAGCGAGTGGGCGAACCCCGAGCGCGGGACCTCGAGGCCGATCTCCTCCATGGCCGCCTTGAAGCGGTCCCTGTCCTCCGCGGTCGAAATGGCGTCGGGCCGGGCCCCGATCACCTCCACTCCGAAGCGCTCCAAGACGCCGAGCTCCACCAGCTGCATGGTCAGGTTGAGCGCGGTCTGGCCGCCGAGGGTGGGCAACAGCGCGTCGGGGCGTTCCTTCTCGATGATGGCCGTCAGGACCTCGGGGTCGAGCGGCTCGAGGTAGGTGCGGTCCGCCGTGGCGGGGTCCGTCATGATGGTCGCCGGGTTGGAGTTGGCCAGGATCACCCGGTAGCCCTCCTCGCGCAGGACCCGGCAGGCCTGGGTGCCCGAGTAGTCGAACTCGCACGCCTGGCCGATCACGATGGGCCCCGACCCGATGACGAGGATCGACTGCAGGTCGTCGCGCCGCGGCATCAGCGCACCCCGGCGCCGGTGCCGGTGCCGGTCGTACGGCTGGGATAGGCCAGCATGAGCTCGCGGAAGGCGCCGAAGAGGTAGCGGGCGTCGTGGGGCCCCGGTGCGGCCTCGGGGTGATACTGCACCGAGAAGGCCGGGGCGGTCAGGGAGCGGAACCCCTCGATCACCCCGTCGTTGAGGTTGACGTGGGTGGTCTCGGCATCGGGGATGGATCCCGCCGCCACCGCGTAGTTGTGGTTCTGGCTCGTGATCTCGACGACCCCGGTCTCGAGGCGCTGCACGGGGTGGTTGGCCCCGTGGTGCCCGAAGGGCAGCTTGTAGGTCGATCCGCCCAGCGCCGTGGCCAGGATCTGGTGCCCGAGGCAGATGCCGAAGACCGGGACCCGCCCGACCAGGTCGGCCACGGCGGCGGTCGGTCCCGGGAGGGCGGCCGGGTCGCCTGGGCCGTTGGAGAGGAACACGCCGTCGGGCTGGAGCGCAAGCACGTCGTCGGCGGAGGTGCCGGCCGGCACCACGGTGACGGTGCCGAGCGTGGTGAGGAGCTGCACCATGGTCGTCTTGACGCCGAAGTCGTAGGCCACCACTCGCAGCCCACTGGTCGCGCCGGCGCCCGTCCCGCGATGGACATTGACCTCGGGCGCGGTGACGCCCGACACCAGGTCCATGCCGTCGGTGCCGACGGCGGCGGCCGCGGCGGCGCGCAGCTCGGCTTCCGGAGCCGTGCCGAAGGCGCAGGGGACGGCACCGGCCTGGCGGACGTGGCGCGCCATGCGCCGGGTGTCGACGCCGGTCAACGCCGGCACGTCGTGGCGGCGCAGAAAATGCTCGAGCCCTTCGGTCGAGCGCCAGTTCGACGGCTCGGTGGCCAGGTCGCACACCACGATCCCGCGGCAGTGGGGCGCGCCGGCCTCGTCGTCGGCGGCGTTCGTGCCGTAGTTCCCGATGTGGGTGCTCGTGAAGGCGATCACCTGCCCGGCGTAGGACGGGTCCGTGATCACCTCCTGATAGCCGGTCATGGCCGTGTTGAACACGAGCTCGCCGGTGGCCACCGGCACCACGGCGCCGGCCGCCTCGCCGGAGAACACCCTGCCGTCGGCCGTCACCAGCAGGGCCGGCGGCCGGTCGTTCACGCTGTAGGCGCTCACCGTTGCGCCGTCGCGTCGATCACGACCGCCTCACCGCGCAGCACCGTGTGGCGGATGGCGCCGCCGAAGGTGCGCCCGGCGTACGGCGTGTTGCGGCTGCGACTGGCCAGCGCGGTCGGGTCCACCACCGTGGTGGCAGTGGGGTCGAACACGCACAGGTTCGCCGTCGCGCCTACTTCGAGCGGTCCGCCCTGCGCGCTGTGCCCCCCGAGGCGCGGGTCGGTCGCGGTGAACTTGGCGATGACGGCGGGTTGCGCGCTCAGCAGCGCAAAGATGCGCTCGGGCCCCAGATGCGGCGAGAGCACCTCCCAGGCGATGGGCAGCGCCGTCTGCAGTCCCAACATGCCCGGCGGGGCCTCGTCGAACGGGCGGTCCTTGGACTCCGGCGCGTGCGGCGCGTGGTCGGTGGCGACCGCATCGATGGTGCCGTCGCACAACCCCGCCACCACCGCGGCCACGTCCGCGTCCGTGCGCAGTGGTGGATTCACCTTGAAGACCGGGTCGTAGCCAGCCACCAGAGCGTGTGTGAGGAGCATATGGTGCGGTGCCGCCTCGGCCGTCACGGGAAGGCCTTCCTCCTTGGCCCGGCGGATCAGGTCCACCGAGCCGGCGGTGGACATGTGGAGGAAGTGGATCGGGGCGCCGGTCAGGCGGGCCAGCGCAATGTCGCGGGCGACCATGGCTTCCTCGGCCGCCGCCGGGATGCCCGGGATGCCGAGCCGGCTGGACCAGGATCCTTCGTGCATGGCGCCGCCGGCCGCCAGGCAGTTGTCCTCACAGTGCTGGGCCAGGGTGACGCCGAGACCCTTGGCGTAGTCGAGGGCACGTCGCATGAGCGCCCCGTCCTGCACGCCGGCGCCATCGTCGGTGAACAGGGTCACGCCGAGGGCGGCCAGCTCGGCCAGCGGGGCCAGGGCGCGGCCCTCCCTTCCGACCGTGATGGCGCCCGCCACCGCCACCTCGGCGGTACAGCCGGCGCCGAGGGCCAGCACCTCGGCCGCCACGCCGGCCGAATCGATGGTCGGCTCCGTGTTGGGCATGGCCACGATGGCCGTGAAGCCGCCGAGGGCGGCCGCCCGGGCGCCGGTCTCGATCGTCTCGGCCTCTTCGCGTCCGGGCTGACGCAGGTGGGTGTGCAGATCGACCAGTCCCGGGCCCACGAGGCAGCCCACGGCGTCGAGCACCGGAACACCCTGCGGTGCCTCGATGGACGAGTTCACCGCCACGATGTCGTTGCCGGCGATGGCGACGTCGGCGCGGGTCAGGCCGCGAGGACCCACGACGGTGCCGCCGCGAATGACGAGGGTGGGCTCAGGCAACGGCCGGCACCTCCGCCAGGCCCTGCAGCTCCCCGCCCAGCAGCAGGAACAGGATGGCCATGCGCACGGCGATCCCGTTGGCGACCTGCTGGGTGACCACCGTGCGCGGCAGGTCCGCCACTTCGGAGGCGATCTCGACCCCGCGCACCATCGGCCCGGGATGGGTCACGATGGCCTGCTCGGACAAGAGATCGGCGCGCCGCGCCGTGAGCCCCCAGTCGGCCGTGTACTCGCGCAGGCTCGGCACGAACGATCCGCTCCCCCGCTCCGCCTGTAAGCGCAGGAGCGAGACCACGTCGGCGTCGCCGAGTGCGGTATCGAGGTCGGTCGCCACCTCGACGGGCCAGCCCTCGAGCGAAGGCGGCAGCAGGCTGCCGGGTGCGGCCAGGGTGACGTGTGCTCCCAGGGCGGTGTAGGCGAGCACCTCGGAGCGGGCCACCCGGCTGTGGCGGACGTCGCCGACGATCAGCACGCGCAGACCCTCGAAGCAGGAGATGCCGAGCTCGTCGGGCGCGGCGCCCTTGCGCTCGGCCAGGACCTGGCGCACGGTGAAGCAGTCGAGGAGGGCCTGGGTCGGATGTTCGTGCCAGCCATCGCCCGCGTTGACCACGTGCGCCCGCTCGACCCAGCGCGCCACCTGGTGCGGCGCCCCGGCCGACGAGTGCCGGATGATGATGGCGTCGATCCCCATGGCCTCGACCGTCTCGACGGTGTCGCGCAGGCTCTCGCCCTTCTTCACCGAGGAGCTGGCCACCGCCAGCGAGAGCACGTCGGCCGACAGCCGCTTGGCCGCCGTCTCGAAGGAGAGCCGGGTGCGGGTCGACTCCTCGAAGAAGAGCGTCGCCACCACCTTGCCGCGCAGGGTCGGGACCTTGGGCACGGAACGGCGCTCCACCTCTGCGAAGGCCTCGGCCACGTGCAGGACCTCACCGATGCCGTCCGGGCCGAGGTCGGCCACCGAAAGGAGATGCCGGGTCGCGGTCACTTGTCCTCCAGGCTGCCGATGTAGACGCCGTCCTCACCCACGTCGACCATCTCCTCCCGCCGCGTGGGCAGGTTCTTCCCCACGAAGTCGGGGCGGATCGGGAGCTCCCGGTGGCCCCGGTCGACCATGACAGCCAGCTGGATGGCGCGGGCCCGGCCGAAGTCGTTGAGGGCGTTCAGGGCGGCGCGGATGGTGCGGCCGGTGAAGAGGACGTCGTCGACGAGCACCACCACCTTCCCGGCCAGGTCGACCGGTATGTCGGTGACGGCCTCGGGCAGGACGGGCCGCAGCCCGATGTCGTCGCGGTAGAAGGCCACGTCGAGGCTGCCGACGGCAAGGGTGTCGACCGCTTCGATCTGGCGCAGGATCTCGGCCATTTTGATGGCGAGCGGGACGCCCCCCGTCTGGAGGCCGACCAGGACGATGTCTTCGACGCCCCCGTTGCGCTCGACGACCTCGTGCGCCATGCGCGTCAGCGCGCGCAGCACATCGGCGGAGGTGAGGACCTGGGAGTGGGCCACGAACACGCCCCCGAGGGGTCGCGTATGACTGCGTTCGCGTTCGGCCACTGCTCCTCCTGCCGTGTGAGCCTCACGGGACTCACTTCACGGTCAGATGCCAACTCTAGCGCGGCGGGGTGCGGCGCGGACCGGGGAGATTCAGCGCGCCCCGATGTCGGCGACGATGGTCGAGAGGATCCCGTTCACGAACCGGCCCGACTCGTCCGTGGAGTACTCCTTGGCCAGCTCGACCGCTTCGTCGATCACCACTGCTGTCGGCGGGCCCTCGGGGTCGAGCACCTCGGCCACGGCCAGGCGCAGCACGATGCGGTCGACCACCGCCATGCGCTCGAGCGGCCAGCCGACCGAGGCCCCGGCGATGCGGCGGTCCGCCTCCTCCCGGGTCTCCACGGCCTGGGCAATGAGCCTCCGCACGTAGGGATCGGGCGGCACGGGCAGCGCCTCGACGACCTCGAGCGGTCCCTCGCCCTTGAGCTCGGCCTCGTAGAGCAGCGAGAGCGCCCGCTCCCGTTGCTGATGGCGGGGCGCGCTGTCCATCATTGGCGGTCCCGTCCTCGGCCCGAGGGTGCGGCGGCTCGGCGAGGCGGTCGGGCCGTCAGGCCCGGGTCAGGTACTCGCCGGAGCGGGTGTCGACCTTGATCACGTCCCCGATGTTCACGAAAAGGGGGACCTGGACGATGTGGCCGGTCTGCAGCGTGGCCGGCTTGCGGGCGCCCGAGACGCGGTCACCCTGCATGCCGGGCTCCGTCTCGGTCACCGTCAGCTCGACCGCCGCCGGCAGCTCGACGCCGACGATCTCGTTGTTGTACATCTGCACGTTCGCCGCGTCGCCTTCCTTCAGGTAGCTGGGCGCCTCGCCCAGTGCGTCGGGCGCGACCTGCAGCTGCTCGTAGGTCGTCGTGTCCATGAAGACGTAGTCGGAGCCGTCGCGATAGAGGAACTGCATGTCGCGCTTGTCGATGATCGCCTGCTCGAGCTTCTCGTCGGCCCGGTAGGTGCGCTCGATCACGGCACCGCTGCGCACGTTCTTGAGCTTCGTGCGGACGAACGCGCCACCCTTGCCCGGCTTCACGTGCTGGAACTCGACGACGCTGAACAGCCCCTCGGGGAGGTCCAGGCTCATGCCGTTCTTCAGATCATTGGTCGAGACTGCCATGAATATCCTTCGTAAATCGGGTCAGGGGGCGGGCGCCGTCCTCGGTCACCACCAGCGTGTCCTCCACACGGACGCCGCCGTGCCCGGGAACGTAGACACCGGGCTCGACGGTCACGACGAAGCCGGGGGCCAGGATAGCAGTGCCCAATTGACTGACCGTTGGGGCCTCGTGGATGTCGAGGCCGACGCCGTGCCCGGTGCCGTGCTCGAAGCGCTCGGCCCAGCCGGCGTCGGTGATGATGCGGCGGCAGATGTCGTCGACCTCCTTGGCCGCGATGCCGGGCCGCACCGCGGCGGCGCCGGCGGCCTGCGACGTCTGGACGACCTCGAAGATGCGGGCCAGCTCGCCCTGCGGCTCGGCGTCGACGCAGAAGGTCCGGGTCATGTCGGAGCGGTAGCCGTCGAACGTGGCGCCGAAGTCGACCACGACGGGATCGCCGCCGTTGATGCGCCGGGAGCCCGGGTGGTGGTGCGGCTTGGCCGAGTTCTCGCCGGCGGCGACGATGGTCTCGAAGGCGGTGCTCTCGGCCCCGCCGCGGCGCATGGCCGTGTCGAGCTCCAAGGCGAAGTGCTCCTCGGTGACGCCTTGGCTCATGAGCGGGAGCACCTCGAACAGTGCGGCGTCTGCAATGGCGGCGGCGCGTTCCATGCGGGCGATCTCGGCCGCATCTTTGCGCTCACGGAGCGCCTCGACGGCGTTGGTCGTCGGGACGAGCTTGTCGCCGCCGAGGAGGTCGGCCCAGCTGCGCTGCCCGCTCCAGGTGACGTTGCCCGCCTCGAGGCCGATGCGGCCGGCGTCGACGGCCTCGAGCGCGGCGAGGGCCGCCTGGCGCTGCTCGGTGCCGGCACCAATGGCGATGTCGACGCCGGCGGCACCAGCTCGCTGCACCTGCTCGGCCGATTGGGTGCGGTACCGACCGTCCGTCGTCAGCACGGCCAGGTCCTGGGTCACGATCAACACGGCGGCCGAGCCCGAGAAACCCGTGAGGTAACGCACGTTGGGCAGCGTCGTCACGACGAGGGCGTCGATCTCGTGCTCGTCGAACGCGGCGCGCAGGCGGTCGAGGCGGCCGGTGACCGTGATCTCGGGCAGCGGCGCGGTGGCCGGCGAGTAGGGGTTGGCACGGGCGGTGGTGGTCATGGGCTCACTTTCCCTTGAGTAGCGCGGCCGCGGCATCGATGGCGAGCTCGTAGCCGAGGCCCCCGAAGCCGGCGATGATCCCCGACGCCACGGGAGCGAGGACCGACGTGTGCCGGAACGGCTCCCGGGCGGCGGGATTGGAGAGGTGCAGCTCGACGACGGGACCGTCGAAGGCGGCCACCGCATCGTGCAGCGACCACGAGGTGTGGCTCAGCGCGCCGGCGTTGATGACCAGCGCATCGGCCCGGCCGCGGGCGGCGTGCACCGCCTCGACGAGGTCGCCCTCGTGGTTCGACTGCAGGTGCTCGAACTCGAGGCCGTGGCGCGCCGCCGCCGCCTCGGCCGTGGTGACATGCGTGGCCAACGTGGCGGTCCCGTAGATCTCCGGCTCCCGCTCCCCCAGCAGGTTGAGATTAGGCCCCGACAGGAGAAGGACGAGGCTCATGCGCGGGCACCCATGGCAGCCAGGGTAGCGACCACGTCGGCCGTGGCCACACCGCGCACCGCCTCCACGCCGTTCGGACCGTCGAGCACGAACGTCAGGTCCTGTTGCGCTTTCTTGTCCCGTCCCATGAAGTCGACGAGCTCCGCTGCGGTGGCGCCTGCCGGGAGGTCGGTGGGCAGATCGAAGCTGGCGATGATCCGGCGGTGCTCGGCCACCCGCTCCTCGCTGATACGCCCGAGCCGCTGCGCCAGGAGGGCGGCGAACAGCACGCCGATGGCCACCGCCTCGCCGTGGCGCAGGTCCCAGTCGGGGTGGTCGGCCTGGCCCGCCCCCTCGAGCGCATGCCCCAGGGTGTGGCCGTAATTGAGGATGGCCCGGCGACCCCCTTCGCGCTCGTCCTCGGCCACGACGGCCGCCTTGATGCCGGCGCAGCGGGCCACCTGCTCCTCGATCGGCTGATCGGCTGTGGGCGCGTCGCCGAGGAAGGCGTACTTGGCGATCTCGCCCCGGCCACAGGCCCACTCGCGGGGCGGCAGCGTCGAGAGCGTCTCGGTGTCGCAGAGGACGGCGTCCGGCTGCCAGAACGCGCCGACGAGATTCTTGCCCTCGGGCAGGTTGACGCCGGTCTTCCCGCCGATGGCCGCGTCGACCTGCGCCAGCAGTGACGTGGCGACGTTCAGGTACGCCGTCCCCCGGTGGTAGGTGGCGGCGGCGAATCCGGCGACGTCGGTCACGATGCCGCCGCCGACGGCGACGACCACGTCGGCGCGGGAGAGACCGGCGCCGGCGAAGAAACGGGTGAGCACCTCGATCGTGGCGAGCGTCTTGCCGCGCTCGCCGTCGGGGAGGAGGCAGACCTCGAAGGGCACGCCGGGGTCGATGTCGTCCACCCAGCCGGCGTCCTTGATCGACTGCTGCGTCACGATCACGGCCGCCTTGGCCGTGGACGGCACGAAACGCGCCACTTCGTGGCGGGCGCCGGGGCCGACGAGCACCGGGTAGGAGCGCTCGGCCAGATCGACGGAGAGGGCGTGCACTGCGAACGTTGTCCGGTCGCTAGCGAGCTTGGCCCGGGGCCGGAGTGACGGGGGTGTCGAGTTCGGGGCTGGTGCCGGCGTCGGGGCTGGAATCGGCGCTCGCGTCCACGGCGTCGATGATGCGCTCGGCCACGGCGGCAGGGGTGAGATCGTCGACGTCGAGGATGACATCGGCCAGCTCGGCGTAGAGCGGGGAACGCACGGCGAGGAGGTGGGTCAGTGCGGCCGACGGGTCCTCGCCGAGCAACGGCCGGCCGACGCCGTCCCCCACCCGCGCCGCCAGGGTCTCGGGCCGGGCCCGCAACCACACGACGATGCCGCTGGCGGCGATGAGCCGACGATTGTCGGCGCTGAGCACCGCGCCGCCGGCGACGGACACGACCGACGGTGAAGGATCGGCACAGGCCTCGGCGAGGACACGTGCTTCGGCCATGCGGAAGGCCGCCTCGCCGTCACGGGCGAACAGCTCGGGCACCGTCAGCCCTTTGCTCGACTCGACGTCGGCATCGGAGTCCCGGTAGCGCCAGCCGAGGCGCCCGGCCAAGAGGTGCCCCGTCGTGGACTTGCCGGCGCCCATCATCCCGACGAGCAGGATGCGGGGGGTCATGCCGTCGCGCTGCCGGGACCCGCCACGGTCGAGTCGGTGCCGTTGTCGTCGTTTCCTGCGGGACGGCCCACGGCAGACGACGGCGTCGTCCCGAGCGCGGCCACGTAGCCGTCGCGGTTGCGCACGACCTCGGCGAGCGAGTCCCCGCCGAACTTGCGCAGCGCCTCGGTGGCGAGGACGAGTGCCGTCATCGACTCGGCCACCACTCCCATAGCGGGTACCGCCGTGACGTCGGTGCGCTCGCGGAAGCTCACCGTCGATTCCTTGGTCACCACGTCGACCGTCTGGAGCACCGGCCGGTTCAGGGTAGCGAGCGGCTTCATCGCCACTCGGGCCACGAGCAGCGCGCCGTTGGAGATGCCGCCTTCGATCCCGCCCGCCCGGTCGGTCGGTCGGACGTACCCCTCGGCGTCGTCGTAGTGGATGGCGTCGTGCGCGTCCGACCCCCGGCGCGCCGCGTTGTCCCAGCCGTCGCCGATCTCGACACCCTTGACGGCCTGGATCGACATCAGGGCCTGCGCCAGGTTGGCGTCGAGCTTGCGGTCCCAGTGCACGTGGCTGCCGAGGCCGACCGGCACGCCGTAGGCCAGGACCTCGGCGACGCCGCCGAGCGAGTCACCGGCCTTGGCCGCCGCCTTGACCGCGGCCACCATCGCCTTCTCCCCCACCGGGTCGAAGCAGCGCACCGCGCTCTCGTCGACCTTGTAGAGATCGGCCGGCCCGGGCCGGGGGCTGTCAGCCGGGGCGGCGGCCTCGCCCAGGGCCACGATGTGGCTCACGATGGAGACCCCGAGGTGGGTCAGGAGCAGCTTGGCCAGAGTGCCGGCCGCCACGCGGGCAGCAGTCTCCCGGGCGGAGGCCCGCTCCAGCACGTCGCGGGCATCCTCGAAGCCGTATTTGAGCATGCCGGGCAGGTCGGCATGGCCCGGGCGCGGCTGGGTCAGCACCTTGGAGGGGGCCCCGGGCTCGGGGGACATCTCCTCGGTCCACTTCGGCCATTCCGTATTGGCGATCTCGATGGCCACCGGTGAGCCCAGCGTGCGGCCGTGCCGGATGCCGCCGACGAGGGAGATCTCGTCCGCCTCGAAGCGCATCCGGGGGCCTCGTCCATAGCCCAGGCGGCGACGAGCCAGCTCGGTGGCGATGTCGGAGGCCTCGACGGGCAGCCCGGCCGGCAGTCCTTCGACGATCACGACCAGGGCGCGACCGTGAGACTCTCCGGCGGTCAGAAAGCGCAACACACAGCCACGCTACCGGACGGCCAACGCCGCCCCGGAGCCTCCTCGGCCGTCGTTCTTGTCGACGAGGGGGCGGATTCCCTACTGGTAGAAGGGGTTGTCGCCGCTGCCGTGGTCGGTGACGTCGAGGACACGGGTGAGCTCTGGCACCTCTTCGAGGAGCGTGGTCTCGATCCCCTGCCGGAGTGTCATCTGCGACATGGCACAACCCTGGCATCCGCCGGAGAGACGCAGGTAGGCGCTGCCGTCCTCGTCGTTGACCGCCACCAGGTCGGCACGGCCGCCGTGACTGGCGATCGATGGGTTGACCGCCTGCTCCAGCACGGCGACGATCCGCAATGCGAGCGGGCCCGTGATGCCCTTGGCCAGGACCTCGGGCGGGACGCTCGGCGAGGTCTCTTCCGGCGTCGGCGTGTTCGGGTTGACCAGCACGAGGCCGCCGCCGTCAGCCTCCGACCACTCGAGCCGGGCGCCCCGGAGGCGGTCGATGCTCCCCGACGGGATGATGATCTCGAGTTCGTCCTGCGCGTCGTGGGCGTCACCCTCGTCGGCGTCGGAGATGGCCTGGAAGTAGAGGTCATAGATGAACGACCCCTCCTGTACTCCGCGGACCTCGAGCCACAGGGCGAGGCTCGCCGGGTCGGGCTCCTGCGCGATGGCGTCCCGCACGATCTTGTGCGCCTCGGGGGTGAGCGTGACCACTGGGGTGGTCGTCTGGAGATCTTCGGTGGTCGTGGCCATGGTACGCAGTCTACGGCGTGCCGCCCGGACGACGGCCCCCGGCCTCTTTTCGGGGCCGGGCGTCGCCTCGGTCGTTGCCGTGCACGCTGTATCGTGCCTGGCCGTGGCCAACCTACCGATCGACACACACGAGTGGATCAGCTTCGAGGACGACGAGGAAGAGCGGACCTGGATGTTCGACGCCACGTTCCTGACGAGCAACTGGACCTGCATCTTCGGCAACGGGTGCCAGGGAGTGCTGACCGGCCCCGCGCCCGAGCTCGTCCAGGGCTGCTGCAGCTACGGCGCCCACCTCGTCAACAAGAAGGACGCCCGCCGGGTCGAGAAGGCGGCGGCCACGCTGACGGCGGACGAGTGGCAGAACCACGGGACCAAGAAGAGCGTGATCCACGAGAACAAGAGCGGTGAGACCGTCACGCGCCTCGTCGACGACGCCTGCATCTTCCTCAACAAGCCGGACTTTGCCGGCGGCGTCGGCTGCGCCTTCCACATCGCGGCCATGAACCGGGGCGTCGACCACATGACGCTGAAGCCCGAGGTCTGCTGGCAGCTGCCGCTGCGCCGCGAGGACGCGGTGGACGACGACGAGGGGCACGTCACCTCGGTCATCCGGCAGTGGGACCGCCGGCACTGGGGCAAGGGCGGCCGCGAGTTCCACTGGTGGTGCACCGAGTCGCCCGAGGCGTTCGTCGGCACCAAGCCCGTGTACCGCGAGATGCAGCCCGAGCTCACGAAGATGGTGGGCGAGAAGGCCTACGACCACTTCGTGGAGTTGGTGGAAGAGCGAGATCGCCTGCGGACGAAGGGGGTGGCGCTCCCCCACCCGGCGGTACGCAGCCGCGAGGGGGACGAGGGGGCGGCTTCCGCCTAGTCGTTCCGGCGGGTCGTTCGCTCCCGCGGGTCAGTCGTTCAGCGGGTCGTCGTCCGCGACGGCGCTGGTCGGCATGGAGCCCAGGATGCGGTCGTACTGGTCCTCTTCGGCCAGGCACCAGGACGCGTGGACGTCGTCGGGCTCTGCCCCACACTCTGCACACCGCCCCGTCGACTCTGTCGACGATCGCTTCAGACTGCGCGCTTCCTCGAAGCGCCGATGGCGTCCCTTTTTCACGAGAAACTCCTTGTCACACCGGACCGCATTTCGGCGTCCGCCCCCTACGGCCGGACCGCACGGGCCATGTCGACCGCCGATCCATTGTAGTGGTTGTGGGCGACGTACCTACAGGGGCCCAGGTGAGGGCGGTCGGAGGGACGCCGCCCGAGGTCCCGCCGGGGATTACTGCCGGGACGACCGGGTCTGTCTGCCGCTGTGCGTGGGCTTGGAAGGCAGGGTCGCTGGTGGAGGACGGCAACCTCTACGCTGGCCGCCATGCCCGGGTTCGACCCGCAAGAGATGGTGGCCCGCTTCCGCGCCCGGGCCGAGGCGGTGCGCACACGTGGGATGCCGCCGATCGAAGGGCCCGAGCGGCAACGCTTTCGCGAGCAGGCCCAGCAGGATTTCACCGACTACGCCATGATCGGGGACGCCGAGGCCGAGCTCGTGGACGGGATCCTGACGCTGCGGGTCGACCTGCGGCCGCCGGCAGAGCGCGAGGGCGGTGGCGGAGGCGGGGGCAAACCGGGTTAGAAGGGGTCAACCGCCGTAATGCATGCGGGTGTCCTCCATGCGCAGCACCTCCGTGGGCTCCCCGCCCACGCCAATGACCTCGCCGATGCACAGAACATGACTCCCGAGGGGTGTCGCGCTGGTCAGGCGGCAGTCGAGGTAGCCCGCGGCGGGCGCCAGCACCGGCAGCCGGTTCGGTCCGACCTCGGTGACAGGTTGACCCGACAGCGCGAGGACGGCCCCATCGGGGCCACGCTCGATCTCGTGCACGGGTTTCACGAAGCGCCGCACCACATCGCGCTGGGTGCGCTCGAGGAGCGACACGGTGAAGCCGCCGCCGGCGGATACGAGCCGTGCGGTGACCGACTCCTGTTCGAGCGCGACACCGACGAGCTTGGGCTCCAGGCAGACCTGCACCACCAGGTTCGCCGTCATCATGTTCACCTCGTCGCCGTCGCGACTCCCGATGAGATAGAGCCCCGTCGGGAGAGCCCACAGGACCCGCCGGCGGTGACGGTCGTGCTCTTCGGTCTCGTCCGCCGCGCTCATCCGAAGATGCCCCCGATGCCCGAGTTGCCTGTATTGCCCGCTGTCGTGGTGGTGACGGGAGCGGTGCCGGTGATGAGCCGGATGCGTTGCAACGCCTCCTGATAGAGCGCCTCCGCCTTGATTGTGTTGCGCTCGGACTGGGCCAGGAGCTTCGGGTCGGTGACGCCGGCGTCGTAGCACTGGTTCGCCGCGGTGCCTTCGAGCCCGTACGCCTTCGTCAGGAGGGCCGTCACATCGGGATCGGGTGAGGGCAGGTTGGTGTTGGCCATCTCCGCATCGTTGAGGAGGGTGCTGCAGGCGGCGTGCATGGCGCCGGTCCCATTGGGCACCTCCTTGGGAAGCCGCGCGTTGTCGGCGATGAGCGTGCCGAGGTCCTCCCCGAGGCTGGTCCCCTTGACCCACACCGACATGCGGTGCGCGGCCGAGCCCTCCTGGTCCTCGCCCGCACACGAGGTGAGGGTCAGGGCGCATCCGGTCATGAGCACGAGGGACGTGACAATGAAGCGACGCCTCATAGAGCCTTGACGATGTGCACCTGTCTCTTGCCCTTCCGCAACACGAGATACCGGTCGTGCAAGAGGTCACTCGGCGCAAACCTGCGGCCCTCGTCAGTCTGTTTCACGTTGTTGACGTAGGAGGCTCCCTCTCCGACGGTGCGCCGCGCCTCCTTCCGGGACTTGGCGAGGCCGGTCCGCTCGAGGACGTCGACGAGGGTGAGTTCGTCGAGCAGCTCTGCCCTGGGGATGCCTGTGGTGGGCGCGTCCTCGGTCACGGCCAGCAGCATCTCCTCGCTGAGCCCCGCGATCTCCACTCCGAAGAGTGCGGCGGAGGCCTCCTCGCATTTGGCCACTTCAGCGTCGCCGTGGACGAGACCGGTGACGGCGCGGGCGAGTGCCCGCTGGGCCGCGCGATGTTGGGGTTGTTCGGCTGTCTGGCGGTCCAGGTCGGTGATGGCGTCGTGCTCGAGGAAGGTCAGGAACCGGAGCAACTCGCCCACCTTCTCGTCGGATGTATTGAGGAAGAACTGGTACATGGTGAAGGGGCTGGTCCGCTTCGGGTCCAGCCAGACCGTGCCCGACTCGCTCTTGCCGTACTTGGTTCCGTCCGCCTTCACGATCAAGGGCGTGGTGAAGCCCCAGACCTCGTCGCCGCAGACCCGGCGGACGTAGTCGACGCCCATGGTGATGTTGCCCCACTGGTCGCTCCCGCCGAACTGGACGTCGCAGCCGTGGTCGAGGTGGAGCCGGAGGAAGTCGTAGGCCTGGAGC
>Ga0302229_10000328_pt1 | contig 36860 bp, 35 predicted proteins | sample II_Palsa_N1_3_FD_193518 | JGI IMG/M metagenome (GOLD analysis project Ga0302229, IMG submission 193518) | Peat permafrost microbial communities from Stordalen Mire near Abisko, Sweden - II_Palsa_N1_3 | ecosystem: Environmental > Terrestrial > Soil > Palsa > Peat permafrost | place: Sweden... | reverse complement strand
AGGCGAACGCGGTATCGCCCTTGAAGCCCATCAGCCAGGCATCGATCTTGAGCGGGGTGGTCGTCCCGTACTCGGCGGTCCCGGTCTTGGCGTAGGTTCCGGCCGGCAGGCCCTGGCCCGCCGCGGTGCCGCTGGCCACCACCGACGCCATCATCTCGTGCAGGTCGCTGACGACGTCCGACGGGAGCTGGCTGGTGGCCGTCCCCGTCGCGCTGCCCCCGCCCACGACCAGCTGCGGCGACCGCACGGTCCCGGTGTCGGTGGCTGCGGCGACCATGGCCATGGACAGCGGTGACATCAGCACCCGGCCCTGCCCGATCGAGGTCGCGGCCAGGTCGGCCTCGTCGGACGGCTGCGGGACCGAGCCATCGAAGGAGACCAGCCCGAGATCCAGGCTGCGGCCCAGCCCGAACATGGTCGCGGCGGCCGGGAGGTCCGGCGCGGTTAGGTGGCCGGTGGCCAGCCGGATGAAGGCGGTGTTGCACGACTCGGTGAAGGCCTGCAGCAAGGTGCTGACCGGTGCCTCGCCTTCGGCGTTGTGGAACACCTCGCCGTCCACGGTGGCGGTGCCCGGGCAGCTCGCCGCCGAGCTGGGAGTGAGCCCGTGGGTGATCAGCGCGGTCGAGGTGATCACCTTGAACGTCGAGCCGGGCGGGAAGCCGCCGTCGATGGCCTGGTCGAAGCCGCCGGAGTTGACCGAGACGGCGGCCAGGACGTCTCCGGTGGAGGCGTTCACCGCGACCAGCGCGGCGCTCTTGCGCTCCCCGGCCAGGGCTGCCTCGGCGGCGTGCTGGGTGGCCGGGTCGATCGTCGTGGTGACCGGGGTGCCCGGGTGAGCCGGCAGCGTGGCCACGGTCGCGACCCGCGTGCCGCTGTGCCCGACGACCGTCACCGTGGCGCCCGGCTGGCCGGCCAGCTGGCGTTCGTCGGCCTGCTCCAGGCCGGTCTGGCCGACCACCCTGGTCGCGTCGTAGGGCGCGCCGAGCTGGCTGAGTTCCTGGGCGGTGATCGGCCCGACCGTGCCGACCACACCCGAGGCCAGGCCGGGCGTGATGGCGCTGCGCGCGTTGCCGGACTGGAACACCGTGCCCGGGATCGGGTAGATGGTCGGTTCCAGCTGGTTGTAGCGGGCCTGGGACACGGTGAAGACCGGCTCGAAATAGGTCGGGTGGAGCTTGGCCGCGGCGATCGCCTCGCTGGCCGCGCTCGAACTGGCGCCGGCGGCTACCAGTGCGGCCTGGACGGCGGAGGCGTTCTTGATCCGGGCGCCCTCCACGCCGATCGTCACCACCTGGCCCTGGGTAGTCAGCGGCGCTCCGCCCGCGCCGAGGATGGCCGCGCGGGCCGGCCAGGTCGTCTGCACCGACAGCTGATCGCCGGTCCGCAGTTGCGGCACGATCGTGGCGGGCGACCAGTGAACCAGCCAGTGGCCCTGGACGAGCACCAGGTGCAGGGTGGACTTGATCGCGATGGTGCCCAGGCCGGTCAGGGCGAGCCGTTCGGTGAACGGCTCGGTGGCCGCCAATCCGCTGGTTGCGACCGTGCCCGCCGTGAAGCTGGCCTGGTGGACGTCCAGGCTGGTGAACGCCGCCTGGTTCACCGCGGTGAAGTCGGCGGGCGGCTGGGAGACCAGCTGCTGCATCGCGGCCCAGTCGTGCTTGGCCCAGGCGGCGAAGTAGGCGTTCGCCGTCGGCTGCGGCTGCGGCGCGGAGCTGCACGCACTCAGCAGCCCGGTGACCAGCATCGCCGCCAGCGCCATGGCGACCGGGCCGACTCGGTTGCCCAAGCTCATGTGGAGCAAGGGTAGCGCGATCGCGCCGTACCGCGCCGTAATGTCAGTCCCCTCCGCTATGTTCCGGGCCATGCTCATGTTGCACACGTCCGACTGGCACCTGGGCCGGTCGCTGCACCGGGCCGATCTCCGCGCGGCGCAAGCCGCGTTCCTTGACCACCTGGTCGATACCGTCCGCGCCGAGAAGGTGGACGTGGTGCTGGTCGCCGGGGACGTCTACGACCGGGCCGTGCCCCCGGTGGACGCGGTCGAGATGTGCGAGGACGCCCTGCTCCGGCTCCATACCGCCGGGGCCAGGATCGTCCTGATCAGCGGCAATCATGACTCTGCCCGCCGGCTTGGCTTCGGTAGCGGCCTGCTGGACAAGGCCGGCGTGCACCTGCGTACCCGGGTCGGCGCGCTGGCCCGGCCGGTCCTGCTGGAAGACGCGCACGGACCGGTGGCCGTCTACGGCGTGCCCTATCTGGAACCGGACGCGGTCCGCGGCGAGCTTGCCGCCCCCGACGACGTCCCCCGGGGACACGCGGGGGTGCTCGGCCACGCGGTCCGCTGCATCCAGGCCGACGCGGACGCCCGTGGCGTGCGCCGCCGGGTGGTCATGGCCCACGGGTGGGTCACCGGCGGAGCGGCCAGCGAATCCGAGCGCGACATCACGGTCGGCGGGGTCGGGCAGGTGCCCGCGGACACCTTCGGCGGGTTCAGCTACGTCGCGCTCGGCCACCTGCACGGCCAGCAGACCCTCGCCGGGCACCTGCGCTACAGTGGGTCGCCGCTGCCCTACTCGTTCTCCGAGGCGACCCACCGCAAGGGCAGCTGGCTGGTCGAACTGGACGCCGAGGGGGTCGCACGCGCCGAGGGTGTGGCCGCGCCCACGTTTCGCACCCTGAGCCTGCTCCGCGGGCGGCTCGCCGACCTCCTCAGCTCCCGGGAATACGCTCGGTACGAAAACGACTTCGTGTCGGTCACCCTCACCGACCCGAGCCGGCCCGAGGCTCCGATGGACGCGCTGCGCACCCGGTTCCCGCACATCCTGGTGCTCGCCTTCGAGCCCGAAGGCGCCGTATCTGGTGCCGGCTGCTACCGGGCCCGGGTTGCCGGCCGCGACGACCAGGCCATCGGCGAGGAGTTCGTCCAGCACGTCAGGAATGCCCCGGCCACCGGCGGCGAACGGCGGCTGCTCGCCGACGCGTTCCAGGCCGTCCGCACGGAGGAGGCAGGCTGATGCGCCCGCACCGGCTGCGTGTGACCGCGTTCGGTGCGTTCGGCGGCACCGTCGAGGTGTGCTTCGATGACCTGGCCAGCGCGGGCCTGTTCCTACTGCATGGCGAGACCGGCGCGGGCAAGACCACGCTGCTGGACGCGATCGGGTTCGCCCTGTACGGCCGGGTCCCCGGCGAGCGCGGCAAGGCCCGGCGGCTGCGCTCGGATCACGCGGCGCCCGGCACGCCGACCGAGGTCCAGCTCGAGGCGACCATGGGCGGCCGCCGGATGCGCATCACCCGCAAGCCCGAGCAGCAGCGCCCCAAGCGGCGGGGCGGCGGGACCACCACCGAGCAGGCCAAGCTCCTGCTCGAGGAGTCCGACGGCGGCACGTGGCGCGCCGTCTCCACCCGCGCGGGCGAGGCCGATGACGAGATCAAGGACCTCATGGGTATGTCGGCCGAGCAGTTCTACCAGGTCGTGCTGCTGCCCCAGGGCCACTTCGCGCAGTTCCTGCACGCCGACGCCACCGATCGCCAGAGGCTGCTGCAGAAGCTGTTCGGCACCGACCGGTTCCGTGCCGTAGAGGACTGGCTCGCCGACCGCCGCCGCACCACGGCGCGCGCGGTGGAGGAATCCGAGCTCGCCGTCAAGGAGCTAGCCGCCCGCGTCGCCCAGGTCGTCGGCTCCGCCTCCGCACCCCCCGGTCCCCCGGACACGTCCGCCGCTGACTCCGCCGCACCCCCTGGCCACCCGGACACGTCCGCCGCTGACTCCGCCGCGCCGCCTGGCGACCCGGACGCGCTGCCCGATCCCACCTGGGCCCCCCGGCTGGCCCAGACCGCCGCCGCGGCGGCCGCCGCCGGCCAGGCTGAGGTCCGCGGCCGCCGCGCCGAGCTCGATCAGGCCCAGGACCGCCAGCGCGGCGCGGAGCGCCTGGCCGACCGCCAGCGCCGGCTCGCCGAGGCTCGCCGTGCCTGCGACGAGCTGGCCGCGGCCGAGCCTGGCGTCGACGAGCTGCACCGCGAGCTCGCCGCCGCTATCCGCGCCGCCGAGGCCGCCGGGGCGCTCGGCGAGGCCGAACGCGCCAGTGACGCGCTGGCCCAGGCCCGGGCCGAACAGGCGCAGGCCAGGGGCCACGTCGAGGTTCTCGCCTGCGCCGATAGCGCGGCCACCGCCCCTGAGCTGCGGGCCGCCGGCCAGGAACACGTCGCGCGGCTCGGCCGCCTGGACGCCCTGCGGTCCCTGGATCAGCAAGCGGCGGGCGAGGACGAGAACGCGAAAGCCGCTCGCGTGGCCGCCGATGCGCTGACCGCCCAGCTCGCCGACGCCGAAACCCTGCTCACCACCCGGCAGCAGCAGCGCCCGGGGCTCCTCGCCGAGCGCGATCAGGCTCGCCAGGCCGGCCAGGATCTGCCCGGCCACGCGGCGGCGGCCGACATCTGCCGCCGGGCCGCGGACGACGCCAGTGCCCTGGTCAAGGCCCGGACCGACGCGCGCCGCCAAGAGGACGCGTACTTTTCTGCGAGGCTGGAAACCTCCGATCTCCGCGACCAGGCATCGCGGCTGCGCGAGGCGCGCATCGACGGCATGCGCGCTGAGCTCGCGGCCACCCTGGTGGACGGCGCACCCTGTCCGGTCTGCGGCTCGCTCGACCATCCGGAGCTGTGCGAGCTCCGCGGCGAGCGGGTGACCCGGGAGCAGGAAGAGGCCGCGGACGCCGAGGCGGCCGCCGCGGCCGACCGGGCCGAGATCTTCGGGGCCAAGCTGGCTGCGGCGGACATCCTCATCGGCGACCTGACCGCCCGGCTGAAAGCCGCCGGATTCGTCGTCCCGGCGGATCTGGCCACGCTTGAAGCCGAGGCAGCCCACCTGGCCGTCCGCGCCGACGAGATGGCCGCGCAGGCGGCCCAGCTGACCACCGACGCGGCCCGGCTGAACAAGGTCCAGGAGGTACTTGACGCGCTCGATCAGGACATCGCCGGCACCGGAAGGTTCCGGACCGAGCTTACCGAGCAGCGTGACGCTGAACTCCGCCAGGCCGCCGAGGCGGATCAGCGGGCAGCCCGGTACCGTGAATCGCTGCTGGCCCAGCTGGAGGGCCTGCCTGACCTGGAAACCGCGCTGGGCGCGGCCCGCCAGGCGGCCGATGCGCTCATCGCAGCCGCCGACGCGGCCGACGCCGTCGCCCGCGCCGAGCAAACGGCCAGCGGTGCGCAAGACCGGGCGCTTCAGGCCGCGGCCACCGCCGGATTCCCGGATCTGGACGCCGTCCGCGACGCGCAGCGTCCCGCCGGCTGGCGCGACACGGCCGATCAGGACATTAGGGCCCACGAGGCCGCGGCCAAGGCCAACGCCGAGCTCCTGGCTGATCCCGACCTCGACGTACCGGCCGACCCGCCTGCTGACCTCGCCGGAGCCCTGATCGCGGTGGACGCCGCCCGCCAGGCCCACGACGACGCGCTGGCCGCGTCCCGACTTGCCCAGCACCGCGCCGAGCAGCTGGCCGAGCTCGCGCCCCGCCTTACCGAGAGCCTCGACCAGCTCAAGCCGCTCGCCGACCGGGCCGTCGAAGCCCGCCGCCTGGCCGACCTGGCGGCCGGGCAGGGCGCCAACACGCTGCGGATGACCCTGTCCGCCTTCGTGCTCGCCGCCCGCCTGGAGGAGGTCGCCGCCGCGGCCAGCGAGCGGCTGCTCGCGATGACCTCGGGCCGGTATTCGCTGATCCACACCGACGCGCGCCGCGGCGCGGGTCGCTCCGGACTCGGCCTGCTGGCCTGTGACGCCTGGACCGGGGTGGACCGCGACACCAGCACTCTGTCCGGCGGTGAGACCTTCCTGGCCAGCCTGGCCCTCGCCCTCGGCCTGGCCGACGTGGTGACCGCCGAGGCGGGCGGAACCAGGATCGAGGCGCTGTTCGTCGACGAGGGCTTCGGCAGCCTGGACGAGGAGACCTTGGACGAGGTGATGACCGTACTCGACGGCCTGCGTGAGGGAGGCCGGATGGTCGGCATCGTCAGCCACGTGGCCGAGCTGAAACAGCGCATCCCCGCGCAGATCCGCGTGCACAAGGGCCGCTCCGGCAGCCACCTGACCGTCCGCACCGAGATGACATAAATGTCAAATTCTGACCCAGATATGCCAGGTCGGCTCGATGCTCAGCTAAACCATTAGTACCAAACGTCCGGGATATCGCTAATAACGACCCTATGACCCTAGAGTATCAACGCGGCCACATTACGCTGCAAAAAGCGGCCACCCCCCCTCGTCACGGGACCGTGTACCGGTTTACCATCGGAAACTGTCAGCCAAGAATTAAAAACCCTGACGGTCCGGCTGTGGCGGGACGGACGCGAGCGTCAGAGGTGCCGACCGGGTAGGAATAGGAATTCGTCATGGCAATAGATCCCGGTGTTCGGCGCATCGTGGTCGGTGTCGACGGCTCGGCGGAGTCCGTGGCCGCTCTGAGATGGGCTTGCCGGGAAGCCAGCATGCATCCCGCCGAGGTCCACGCGGTCCTCGCGCTGGAGGCCGCATGTCATCAGGTCGCCAGCTATGCGGTGCCGGCCCAGCGGCGCCCCAGCGGGAGCTGGGGTGCCGCCCGTGAGGTGCTGCGCCAGTCGGTGAGCGAGGCGATCGGCCTGTATCCCGGGGTCAGCGTGCAGACCGAGATCAGCGAGGGGCTCGCGGCGCGCGTCCTGCTCGACCATGCGGGCGAGGCTGACATGCTGGTCCTCGGCCGTACCGCACACCGACCGGATCCGTACGGCGGGGCCGGTCCCGTCATCCGGGCGTGCTTGCGTGCCGCCCCGTGTCCCGTCGTCGTTGTCGGTCCGGCGGCGGCCGAGCCGGACCGCGGCGACCACGTCCCGGAGTCGTGGCAGCGGGCTCTGGAGGGCTCGTCCGCGGCCTACTGACCATGCGCAGCCTGGCAATGAGACAATCGTGCCGTGCCGTCTTCCCTGGTTGAGGTGTCCCCGAGGGTCAGCGCCGCGCTCGCGGCCGGCCAACCAGTAGTCGCGCTGGAGTCCACGATCATCTCGCACGGCCTCCCGCGTCCGGACAACCTGGCCGCCGCGCAACGGTTCGAGGAGATCCTCGAGGCCCAGAACGTGACCCCGGCCACCATCGCGCTTGTCGACGGTGTGCCGAAGGTCGGCCTTGAGGCCAAAGACCTGGAGCGCATCGCGGCTGATGACTCGGTGGTCAAGATCGGCAGCCGGGACATCGCCATCGCGATGGCCCGCAAGGTGACCGGCGGTACCACGGTCGCGGCCACGTCCGTGCTCGCCGCGCGGGCCGGGTTGCGGGTGTTCGCCACCGGCGGCCTGGGCGGCGTGCACCGCGGCGCGGCCGAGACCTTCGACGAGTCCGCCGACCTGACCGTCCTGTCCCGGACGCCGATCACGGTCGTCTCGGCCGGAGTCAAGTCGATCCTGGACATCCCGGCCACCTTGGAGCGGCTCGAGACGCTCGGCGTGGCGGTCGTCGGCTACCAGACCTCGCGGTTCCCGGCCTTCTGGCTGTCGGACTCCGGTTATGACCTGGACTGGCGCGTCGACTCCCCGGACGAGATCGCCGACATCATGGCGGCCAGGGACGCGTTCGGCGAGTCATCCGCCCTGCTCGTGGCGAACCCGCTGCCGACCGCGCTGCAGCTGGACCCCGGCGTGCTCGACAACGCCATGGGGGAGGCCCTGGCCCTCGCGGCCGAACAGGGCATCCGCGGCAAGGCGGTCAGCCCGTTTCTGCTCGACCGCATCCAGCAGGTGACCGGCGGGGCGAGCGTCGAGGTGAACCTGACCATTGCGCGCGGCAACATCGAGCTCGCAGGTCAGATCGCGACGTCGTGGGCCATACGGACTGGTGAGCCCCGCTGACCGTCGGCCGGCGGATCCTGGTCTGCGGTGACGTGATCAATGACGTCCTGGTCAAGCCGCTGGACGGCATCACGCCGGACAGTGACACCCCGGCCGAGATCCGGGCTCGCCCAGGTGGCGCCGCGGCCAACCAGGCCGCCTGGATGGCCCATCTCGGCGCCGGGGTCACCTTCGCCGGCCGGGTCGGCGCTGGTGACGAGGCCTATCACCGGCACGAGCTGACCAGGGTCGGCGTCCGCGCCCACCTGGCCGTCGACCCGGCGGCGGACACCGGCTCGATCGTCATCATGGTGGCTCCCGACGGGGAGCGGACCATGTTCACCGACCGGGCCGCGAACCACAATCTCCGGAAAGACGACCTTCCGGTCCGCCTGCTGGACGACGCGGACGTCCTGCACCTGACCGGCTATACGTTCTGCGAGCCGCCGCTGCTCGAGGTAGCACTCTGGCTGCTCGCTCAGGCCCGGTCCCGCGATCTGGCCGTTACCATCGATCCCGGCTCGGCCGCCTTCCTGGCCCGGATGGAACCCGGGGCGTTCTTGCACTGGACCGACGGCGCCGCGGTCTGCTTCCCCAACCGCGACGAGGCCGCCGTCCTGGTCGGCCAGGCGGATCCGGCCACGATGGCAACCCGCCTCACCAGGCACTACCGCGTCGTGGCGCTGAAACTGGGCGCCGCGGGCGCCATGGTGGCGGTGCCGGGGCAGGCCCCGGTCCGCGTCGCGGCCCACCCCGCGCAGGCGCGGGACACCACCGGCGCCGGCGACGCGTTCTGCGGTGCCTTCATGAGCCGGTGGCTCGCGGGCGCCCCGGACCCGCAGATCACGGACTTGATCGCCGCGGCGGAGTTCGCGGCGGGCATCGCCGCCTCCGTCGTCACCCGTTTCGGCGCCCGGCCAACGACGCCCGGCTAACCCGGCACCGACCACAGCGGCCCGGCACCGACCACAGCGGCCCGGCACCGACCTCAGCGGCCCGGTACCGACCACAGCGGCCCGGCGGCGACCTCAGCGGCCCGGTGGCGGCGTGGTTGGCGGCGGCGAGGAAGGCGGCGGCGAGGGCGGATGCAGGGTGATCGTCGGCGACGGAGATGGTGAAGGCGAAGGCGACGGGGAAGGCGACGGGGATGGGGATGGGGAAGGCGAAGGTGACGGCTTGGACGACGGGGACGGCTTCGGCGAAGCCGAGGTCGAGGATGGCGCTGGGGCAGGTAGCAGCGTCGTCGGTGCGGCCGATGGGACTGGCGAGGCCTTCTTTGCCTTCTTGGCCTTCTTCGGCTTCGGCGACGAGGACAGCGACGGTGATGCTGAGGACGGCGGCGGCTGCAGCGTGACGAGGTGCACCGCTGCGGCCGGATGGTCTGGAGGGCCGCCGGCCTTATGAATACTCGTGGCGGCCACAGCCGTGCCGGCCGCCAGCAGGGCGAGCACCATGGCGGCGAGGATGACCGCGCGCAGGTGCTTGACGTGCCTAAGGTGCTTGACGTGCAGCACGTGCCACAGATGGCGGGCTTCCCCGGCCGCCACAGCGCCCTGGACCCCCTGGACCCCCTGGCCACCCTCGGACAGGTCGATCCGTTCCACGGCCGAACCCTGCAGGGCGGGCGGCCCGCCGGCTGGCCACAGCGCGGCCAGCAGTAGTGCCGCCTCGCCCAGGTGCGACCGCCCCCGCTGCTCCCAGTCCGGGCCGTAGGTACCCGCCGCGATCGCGGCGAGCTCGGTGACGAAGGTGCTCGCGTCGGCGGGGCGGTCGCCGGGGTCCTTGGCCATCCCGGCGGCCACCAGCGGCCGCAGCGGCTCCGGGACCGGCTCCAGCGGGACGGGCTCGGCCAGGTGCTGGTACAGCAGCCGCTCGGCGGTGTCTCCGGTAAACGGCGGCCGGCCGGTCAGGCACTCGTAGAAGGTGGCGGTGGCGGCGTACACGTCGCTGGCCGGGGTGGCCGGGGATCCGCCGAACTGCTCGGGCGGCGCGTAGACCATGGTGCCGGCCGGGATCGGGCTGTCCCCGGCCCGGGCCGCGATGCCGAAGTCGGTCAGCTTGCTGGCGCCGTCCCCGTTGATCAGCACGTTCTCCGGCTTGTAGTCCCGGTGCACCACGCCCCGCTGGTGCGCCGCGGCCAGCCCCAGCAGGGAGCCTTGCAGCACGACCAGCGCCGCCTCGGCCGTGGTCGCGCCCTGCCGAACCAGGATCTCCCGCAGCGAGACCCCGTCCACCAGCTCCATCACGATCGCCGCCCCCGACGGCGATTCGACGTATTCGTACAGCCGGACCACGTGGGGATCATCCACGGTGGCCAGCACGGCGGCCTCGGCGCGGAACAATTCGGTGAACTGGGCGTCGGACAGCAGGTTCTGCCGCAGGTACTTGATCGCGACCAGGGTGCCCGAGCCATCGTGCTGGGCCAGCACCACATCACCGAACCCGCCCGAGCCTAGCGTCCGGAGCCCGGTGAACCCGGGAACGTCCCATTCCGGCATGCCGATCTACCCCCCCTTTTTGGCTCGTCAGCTGGTCTGTGTCAGCAGTTAATGCTCACCACCGTCGACGCGGTTCCGGTGTCCGGGCCCAGGACGTCGAGCGTGACCTGCTGCGTCGCATTGCCATGACCCTGACCCTGGACGGCGACGGTCACGTAGACGGCGTGCTGCCCGGCGGTGACGGACTGGCTGAGCGGCTGCGGGGCCTGGGTCTGCGGCCGGAACACCCACTGGTAGGACACGGTCCCGGCCGAGCCGTTAGTGGCGATCCGCCCGGTCACGTCTGCCCCGCAGGTGGTCTTAGTCACCTGGGTGATGTGTACCCCGCTCACGTGGAACGGTGAGTGATCGAAGAAGCGCAGCCACACGATCACCCCGGCCGCGATGAGCAAGATCACGGTCAGCACCGAACCCAGCACCCGGCGCACCCGCCGCAACCTGCCCTGGCGCGGCGGCGGCCCGGCCCGGTGGCCGGTCCGCCAGACGCTCTCCGCCGCCACCCCGGCCTGGCTCGCGGGAACCCCCGGGCCGTATCGCAGCACATCCGACGCGGACTGCGGCGGGCCGCCCGGCGGGCCCGGCGGCGGTCCGCCCGACGGAGGCCGAGGCGGCGGTCCGCCCGGTGACGGCTGCGGCGGAGGTCCGCCCGGTGACGGCTGCCGCCGCACCGTTTCGGCTGCCGACTGGCGTGGCTGGATGCGCGTCGGCGGGTGCGAAGGCTGGACTGGGCTGGGCTGGGTGACAGGTTCCTGCCCCGGTACCCTAGGTGGCCCCGATGACCCTTCCCCCATCTGGCCCTTCTTCCGGTCAAGTGGCGAAGCGCTTGTGTCTGTACGGTCGGGGAAGCCTCAGCCGTGATACAGCCCAGGCCTGAACGTCACCGATAAGTGTGTCACATCACGGTCTTTGCAGGTCAATGGCGCTGATAACGAATCAGCATGGCCGCTCCGGCAGGCTCCTTGACCGGTGTCGGTCATTGGCCTGCACAACGGAGGCGGTCCATCCCGTGCCATCCCGTTCCACACTCGTCGGGACCGCCGGACGCCGTCGGCCAAGCTCAGCCAGGCGAGGGTCTCCTGTTCGGCGGTGGGGACGAGGACGGCGGCGGGGCGGGCGGATGCAGCGTGACAGACGGCGAGGGCGACGGCGAGGGCGACGGCGAGGGCGACGGCGATGCGGACGGAGACGGCTTCGGCGAAGGCTTGGGTGACGGCTTGCCGGACCGCGTGGGCTTCGGCGAGGACGAGGGCGACGCCGTCGGCAGCAGGGTCGACGGCTTGGACGTCGCCAGCGCGGCCGGCCACGTCGAGGACCTGGCGGCCTTCGGCGAGGATCGCGACGCCGACGGTGAGGACAGTTGGAGCGAGATCTGCTGTACCGCGGCCACGGAGTGGGCCGAGGTGCGCGGGTCCGGCCCGCTGAGGGCCAGCGCCGTGCTCGCCGCGACCACGGCGCCGACGCCGATCGCGATGGCCACCCGGAGTCCCGTGATCCGCCGGAACAAAGAGATCCGCTCCACGCCGCTGCCCTGGAGCGCCCGCGGGGCACCGGATAGCCACAGCGCCGCCAGCACCAGCGCCGCCTGGCCCAGCTGCGACCGGCCGCGCTGCTGCCAGTCGCGGCCGTAGACCCCCACGGCGATGGTGTTGAGTTTCGCAACGAAGGTGATCGCGTCGGCCGGGCGGTCGCCGGGGTCCTTGGCCATCCCGGCGGCCACCAGCGGCCGCAGCGGCTCGGGCACCGGCCCCAGCGGGACGGGCTCGGCCAGGTGCCGGTACAGCAGCCGTTCGCCGGATTCTCCGGTGAACGGCGGCCGGCCGGTCAGGCACTCGTAGAAGGTGGCGGTGGCCGCGTACACGTCGGTCGCCGCGGTGGCCGGGGATCCGCCGAACTGCTCGGGCGACGCGTAGACCATGGTGCCGGCCGGCGCCGGGCTGTTCCCGGCCCGGGCCGCGATGCCGAAGTCAGTCAGCTTGCTGGCGCCATCGCCGTTGATCAGCACGTTCTCCGGCTTGTAATCCCGATGGACCACGCCCCGCTGGTGCGCCGCGGCCAGCCCCAGCAGGGAGCCTTGCAGCACGACCAGCGCCGCCTCGGCCGTGGTCGCGCCCTGCCGGACCAAGATGTCGCGCAGCGAGACCCCGTCCACCAGCTCCATCACGATCGCCGCGCCGTACCGCGACTCCACGTACTCGTACAGCCGGACCACATTCGGGTCATTCACCGAGGCCAGCACGGCGGCCTCGGCGCGGAACAATGCGGTGAACTGGGCGTCGGACAGCAGGTTCTGCCGCAGGTACTTGATCGCGACCCGGGTACCCGAACGGTCGTGCCGGGCCAGCACCACGTCGCCGAACCCGCCCGAGCCCAGGGTCTCCAGCTCCGTATACCCCGGAACATCCCATTCCGCCACGCGGATCCCCCCTTGCATCAGCAGTTAATGCTCACCACCGTCGACGCGGTTCCGGTGTCCGGGCCGAGGACGTCGAGGGTGACCGTCTGGGCGGCGCTGCCGTGGCCTTGGCCTTCGACGGCGACGGTCACGTAGACGGCGTGCTGCCCGGCGGTGACGGACTGGCTGAGCGGCTGCGGGGCCTGGGTCTGGGGCCGGAACACCCACTGGTAGGAGATGGTCCCGGCCGAGCCGTTAGTGGCGATCCGCCCGGTCACGTCCACCCCGCACGTGGTCTTGGTCTGCTGGGTGATGGCCACCGCGCTCACGTGGAACGGCGTGTGATGAAAGAAGCGCAGCCACACGATCACCCCGGCCGCGATGAGCAAGATCACGGTCAGCGCCGAACCCAGCACCCGGCGCACCCGCCGCAGCCTGGCCTGACGCGGCGGCGGCCCGTCCGGGCGTCCGGTCCGCCAGACGCTCTCCGCCCCGGTCTGGCTGGCGGCCGCGACGCCAGGCACCCCGGGACCGTGCCGCACCACCTGGGACGCCGACGGAGGCGGGGCGCCGTCCGGCCGCGGCTGACGCGTCACCGGCTGGTGCAGGTAGGCGTCGGCCTGCGGCTGCCGTCGCCCCATCTCCGTGGGCGGCTGGTGCGACAGCCCGGGCTCATACCCGGCTGACCCTGGTCTTTCCGTCATGGCGACAAAACCCCAGATATAGACGTAAACAACGTTGCCCTCAGTATTCACAAGAACACTGCGAGTGTTCCATCTGGATTATTCGCAGGTCAATGGTTCCCGGATGCGCGCACCACGGATCGTTCGGCAAAGAGATCTTTCATCCGAACGGACCATGGGCCCTCGCGGACATTTCGACGAGCCAAACGGCGGCGTTGGCTGAGCGGTTGGCGGTATCGACACCGTCCCCCGCAGCGAGGACACTTTCGTATGTGGCAGATGAGCCACCCGTTGCCGGGTCGGCCGTCGGGAGGGATGCTACGCCGGCGGCCCATGCCCCCATGCCGATGGCCGGTTCCATGACTGGCCTTCCGAGCGGCGCGGTCACCTTCCTGTTCAGTGACATCGAGGGCTCGACCCGGCTGGTCAAAGCGCTGCGGGAGCGGTACGCGCAGGTGCTGGCCGACCACCGGCACCTGGTCCGGGCGGCCATTGCCAGCCACGCCGGCCACGAGGTCGACACGCAAGGCGACGCGTTCTTCGTCGCGTTCGCGAGCGCCAAGCAGGCCGTTTTGTGCGCGCTGGCGGTGCAGCGGGCGCTGGCCGGCCACGAGTGGCCGTCCGGCCTGTCCGTCCGGGTCCGGATGGGTATTCACACAGGCCAGGCGACCCCGGTCGAGGGCGTCTACACGGGCCTGGCCGTTCACCGCGCGGCCCGGATCTGCGCCGCCGCCCGCGGCGGCCAGGTCCTCATCTCCCAGGCGACCCAGACCCTGATCGAGGACGAGGAGGAAGAGCTCGGATTCGCGCTGGCCGAGTTGGGCGAGCGCCGGCTGAAGGACCTCGACCGGCCGGTTCGTCTCTTCGAGCTCGCCGTCCCTGAGGCCGTCCCCGGGCCGCCATCACCAGAACCCGTGTATCCGCCGCCGCCGGCGCCCGCACTGCCACTGATCGTGGGACGGGCAGCGGAGCTGCGCGTCATGTCCGGTGCCTACGCCCAGGTGAGGGCGGGCCGTTCGCAGGTGGTGCTGATCACCGGTGAGGCCGGCATCGGCAAGACCAGGCTGGTGGAGGAGCTGACCGGCCGGATACGTTCGGCCGCCGACGGGGTGCGGGTGCGCGTCGGCGAGTCGGCGCCGATGGCCGGGGCGGCGCTGGCCTACGGGCCCTTCGTCGCCGCGCTCGGGCAGGAGGCGGACTGGCTCCTGGCCGAGGACAGCACCGCTGACATGCTCGCGGCCCGGCACCGCCTGTTCGTGCGGGTGCTCGCGCTGCTCGCCAGCCTGGCCGCCCGGTCGCCGGTGGTGGTGGTCCTTGAGGACCTGCACTGGGCCGATGAGTCCTCGCGCGAGCTCCTGGCCTTTCTGGCCGTCCGGTTGCGGGAGCATCCGGTGATGATCGTCGGTACGTTGCGCGAGGATGAGCTGACCGACGCGGTCCGGCGGTGGCTCACCGAACTGGAGCACCGCCCCCGGGTGACCCGGCTGCGGCTCGGCCGCCTGACCGATGCCGAGATCGCCGGACTCGCCGTTGCGGTGATGCCAGCCGGGGCCGACCCGGACCAGGTGGCGGCGGTGGTCGCCGCCGCGGACGGCAACCCGCTGTACGCCCGCGAACTCGCACACGCCGGCCCGGGCGAGTCGCCTGCCTCCGTCACCGACGCCGTGCTGGCCAAGGCATCCGCGCTCACCGCCCCGGCTCGCGCGGTGGTCGATCAGGTGTCGGTGGCCGATGGCGGCATGTCCCACGAACTGCTCGCCGCGACCGTCACGCTGTCCGAGGCGCGCCTGCTCGCCGCGGCCCGGGCCGGGGTGGAGTCGGGCCTGCTGGCCGCGGCCGACGACAGATACTCGTTCACGCACGCGCTGATCCGTCAGGTCATCTACGCCCAGCTTCTACCGAGCAAGCGGTCTGTCCTGCACCGGCGCCTGGCCGAAGCACTCGCTGGCCGGCTCGGTTCGGATCCCGGCCTGCTGGCCCGGCACTGGCAGCTGGCCGGCTGCTCGGATCAGGCGGCGGCTGCCGCCCTGGTGGCGGCCCGGCACGCGGTATCGGTCCGGGCCTATCCCGAGGCGAAGAAGAACTACGCCCTGGCCATCGACGTGGCCGGCCGGCATCCCGAGGGCGGACCCGACCTCCTCGAAGAGGCGGCCCGGGCCGCCAGCTGGGCCGGGGATCAAGAGCAGGCCGCCGCCTGGGCCGCGGACGCACTGGCCCAATCGGACGCCGCCGCGCCCGTGGACCGGGCCCGGCGCCTGGAGCGGCTCGGCCGGTACCGGTGGGGGATGGGCGATCCCCGCGCAGCCGTCGACGTCACCGAGCAGGCCCTGGTCTTGCTTGAAACCGAGCCGCCCTCCGAACTTCAGGCGCGCGTGCTGGCCGCGCTGGCCACGCGCCTGGTGTTCCTCGGCGAGGCCGATGCCGCATTGCCCCACGTTTCCAGGGCCATGGCGGTCGCCGAGCAAGTCGGCGCGGACGCCGTGTACGCCCACGGCCTGGCCACGCTGGGGATCATCGAAGCACAGTACGGCGACCTGGAGGCTGGCCTGGCCGATCTAGAGACGGCGTTCACGCTCGCCTGCCGCGCCGGCAGCGTCGAGGACATCATCCGCGCCGCCGCCAATCGCGTTCACCTGCTGTACTGCGCCAGCCGGTTCGCCGACGCGGTCGAGGCCGCGCGGGCAGGCCGGACCGCGGCCGCCGCGCTGGGCGCGCCGCCGGTGATGACCGTCGGCATCGGCAACAACGCCAGTGCCGCGCTGATCGCGAGCGGCCAGTGGGCCGAAGCCGATCGGCTGCTGGCTGAGCTGGTGACCCAGTCGCCCACGAACTTCACCCGCTACCTGCATCTCCTCCAGCTGGAGCTAGCCGTGGGCCGAGGTCAGGCCGAGCGTGCCGCGGACCTGGCCGCCACGCTGCGCAAGTCCCCGGATGATCCTCGGCTGTCCGGGCCGCTGCACATCTGTCTGGCCGAGCAGGCTCTCGCCGCCAATGACCTGGCCGTGGCGGCCTCCGAGGTGATCGACGGGCTCGCCGCCCTATCAGGTGCCGACCTGGCCGAGGAGGAGATCCGGCTGCTCGCCGCCGGCGCGCGCCTCGCCGCCGACCTGGCCTCGCGGCCGGCCTCGGCCCGGCCCCGGGGTATCCCGGACGGATGGGACCACCTGGCCGCCACCTTCACCGAGAAAGCCAAGCTCATCGTGGCCGAGCACGGGGCGGGCCAACCGGACCTGGCGGCGTTCTGCACGCTGGTCGCCGGCGAGGAAGCGCGTCGGCTCGGGCGGGATACGCGCGCGACATGGCGAGCCGCGGCACAGACCTGGCACGCCGCCGGACGGCCCTACTGGGAGGCCTACGCGCGGCTGCGAGAGGCCGCCGCGGCACTGCGAGCGGGTCGGCCTGAGCAAGCGAACCGCGCGCTGACCGCGAGCCGTCATCTGGCCACTGAACTCGGCGCCACGCCCCTAGTCACCATGGCCGCGGCCGTTGATAACCCGAGAACACCATAAGGAGCACGCATGTCCAGTTATCTGCAAATCGACGGTGACCCGACCAAGTGGTGGCCCACCCAGCCGTTCCAGGCCAGGCAGCTGACCGGACAGCCGCTGAGCATCCCGGTCAACGCGCCGGCCCAGGCCACCTTGGTGCTCTCCGGGAAACCCGCCAGCGTCGCCGTCTTCGAGTTGCCCTCCGACCAGCCCGGGCCGACCATCGAGCCTCAGGCCCCTTCCATCTATGTGCCGACCGCGAACGGGCTGTCCACGGCACATGTCGGGTATGAGTTGCCGGCCAACGTCAACCTGACCGACCTCGCGAACCAGATCGTGGCCACGATGCGAAGCGGTCACAACCAGACCGTCACTTTGAGCGGCGGCGGGACGCTGGTGCTCAACGGGGCCACGCTGTCCTTTGTCGTCCTCTGCGAGGCCATCGTGCTCGGCATCGGCGGCTCGATGCCCCACGACTGAGGGCAGCGGCTGATCAGCCGGGAGCGGGTCCGGGATCCCTCGAGCCGGGAACGACCAGACCCAGCTCGTATGCGGTAACCACCGCCTGGGTCCGGTCGCGCAGCCCTAGCTTGGCGAGCATGCGGCTCACGTGCGACTTGACGGTTTCTTCGGTGACGACCAGGCGGGCGGCTATCTCCGGGTTCGACAGGCCCTCCGCGACCAGGCGCAAGACCTGCGTCTCGCGCGGGGTGAGGGTAGCCAGCGCCCCGGTGGCCGGGGCCTCGGGCCTAGGACGCAGGCGGGTGAACTCGCTGATCAGGCGCCGGGTGACGGCCGGCGCGAGCAGGGCCTCGCCCGCCGCGATCACCCGTACGGCCTCGAACAGCCGCTCAGCGGTGACGTCCTTGAGCAGGAAGCCGCTGGCCCCGGCGCGTAGCGCGTCGTACACGTAGCGGTCCAGGTCGAAGGTCGTCAGGATGAGGATCCGCGGCCCCGGGCGCCCGGATCCGGCGAGCTGCCTGGTCGCCTCGATGCCGTCCATGACCGGCATGCGCACGTCCATCAGGACGACGTCGGGGGACAGCTCGCGACAGATCTGCACCGCCTCGGTCCCGTCGCAGGCGGTGCCGACCACCGCGAAGTCCGGCTGAGTGTCCAGCAGCGCAGCGAAGCCGGTGCGTACCACGTGGTGATCGTCGGCGACGACGATCCGGACGGCCCGAGGCGGATTAGTCAACGGGTCACTCCGCCTTGGCCGGCAACGTGGCGTCGATCAGGAAGCCGCCGCCCGGGGCGGCGCCGGTCTGCAGGCCGCCGCCGGCGGCCGCGGCGCGCTCGCGCATGCCGGCCAGCCCGTGACCGCCGGCTTCCCGCGCCGGGATCGGCGCCAGGGCGGACGCGAACGGGGGGCCTGGCCCGTTATCACGGATACGCAGCCGCAGAGCGTCGCTGGTGTAGCGCAGTTCCACGTCGACCGCCGCGCCCGGCGCGTGCCTGCGGGCATTGGTCAGGGCTTCTTGCACAATGCGGTACGCGGCCAGTTCGACGCCGGGATCGAGGGTGACGGGCGGCCCGGAGACGATCAGCCTGGCGGCCGCGCCCGAGGCGCTCCTCGCCTCGTCAAGCAGCTCGTTGAGCTGTCGCAGGCCGGGCTGGGGATGCCGGTCCGCACCACGGTGATCCACGCCACCGTGGTCCGCACCTGGCTGGTCTGCGGCGGAGGACTGGGCATCCTCGCGCAGGACGCCGAGCAGCCGTCGCATTTCGGTCAGGCCGGCTCGCGCGGTATCACCGATCTGCAACAGGCGCTGCGCCCCTGCGGCGGGCATGCCCGGGGTGGCCAGCCGGGCCGTCTCCGCCTGGACGGCGATCATCGAGATGTGGTGCGCCACCACGTCGTGCAGTTCGCGGGCGATGCGCGCTCGTTCCCCGCGGGCCGTGTGCTCGAGCAGGGTGCCGGCGACGGCCTGCCGGGCGGCGCTGTGCGCCAGCGCCTCGCTGCGCGCCTGCTGGGCGATCCCGGCCAGGGCGGCCGCCGGGGCCAAACAGGCCAGCAACACGACCAGGACTCGTTCCTCCGTACCCGCGTGCCCGGTGTCGGCCAGCGCGAGGATCAGGAACGGCAGGGCCAGAGCCGGCGCCAGGAACCGGACCGGGTCCCATGAGCTCACCGTCCGCGAGCGGTCGTTCCGTGCTACGCCGTTCCGGCCCAGTCGGTACAGGACGATCAGCGTCGCGGCCAGGCCCGTGACCGTGAGCGTCCCGAAGGCCGCGAGCGAGAGCGTGCTGGCCGCGCAGATGGCCACGGCGGCCGCCAGCGGCCCAAGAAAGGCCAGCGGTACCGTGGTGCTCGCGGCCAGCGCGCCCATCCCGATCAGGTCGGCCACACCCATCCTGGCGCCGGCGCCGCGCGCGATCGCCTCGGTCATGGCCGCCAGCGCGAGCAGGACCCCGGCCACGGCAGGCGTGTCCGGGCCATCCGGGATCGCGGCCATCCGCCGGGTCCATCGCGGCCATCCGCCGCTCCGGTCACCTGCTGCGCCCATGTAGATCATTGTCGCCGCCCGGCCGGGGCATGGCGTCACCCCGGCCAGGGATACCGCCGTCCCTCCCGGGAGGGAGGCGAAGACCGCTCCCTGGCGTGACGACCATGACCACCTCCGTTCCCCAGACTGTCAAAGCATGGAGGCAACCATTGAAGTCAGCGGCCTGCGCAAGCGGTTCGGGCCGGTGCTGGCCCTGGACGGGATGTCGTTCACGGTCGGCCCGGGCCAGGTGACCGGATTCGTCGGTCCGAACGGCGCCGGGAAATCCACCACGATGCGGGTGATCCTCGGTCTCGATGCCGCGGATGAGGGCACCGCGCTGATCGGCGGCCAGCCCTACGCCAGCCTGCGGCACCCGCTGAGCCATGTCGGGGCGCTGCTGGACGCCGCCGCGCTGCAGCCGAGCCGGAGCGCCCGCAACCACCTGCTGTGGCTGGCCCATTCCCAGGGCTTGGACGCCAAGCGGGTCGACGAGGTCGTGGAGCAGGCCGGGCTGGGCTCCGCGATCCGGCGCAAGGCCGGCGGGTTCTCCCTCGGCATGCGGCAGCGGCTGGGGATCGCCGCCGCGCTCCTCGGTGATCCGCCGGTGCTGATGATGGACGAGCCGTTCAACGGCATGGATCCCGAGGGCATCGTCTGGATGCGCGGGTTCCTGCGGGCGCTGGCCGCCCAGGGCCGGGCCGTGCTGGTATCCAGCCACCTGATGAGCGAGCTGCAGGACACCGCGGATCACCTGGTAGTGGTCGGCCGTGGCCAGGTCATCGCGGACACCAGCGTGGCGGAGCTGATCGCGGCCGCGTCCGGCGGCCGGGTCACGGTGCGCACCAGCGCACGGACCGAGGCGACGACGGTGCTGGCGCACGCGGGGGCCACCATCGCCGTCACCGGCCAGGACACGCTCATCATCTCCGGGCTGGCGGCGGAGAAGATCGTGGCGCTGCTCGGCGAGAGCGGGCTGCCGTTCTCGGAGGTGTCGCCGCATCGCGCGACGCTGGAGGAGGCCTACATGGAGCTCACCAGGGACGCGGTCGAGTTCCGCGCCACCCCGGCTAGCACAGAGGAGGCGGCGCGATGACCGCCGGCACCGTTACCCCGTACCGGCCGGGCCAGCAGACCGGGCGAGACGGCTTCGCGCAGCTCCTGCGCGCCGAGTGGACCAAGTTCAGGACCGTCCGCGGCTGGGTCATCGGCCTGCTCGTGGCGGTCCTGGTGATGCTCGGGCTCGGGCTGTTCGGCGCCGTGGGCAGCAGCAGCTCGTGCCAGAGCACGTCCGGCGGCCCGGCCCGGTCCGGCCAGGGCTGCGCCGCGTCCGCGCCTCCGGTGGGGCCGGGGGGCGAGGCGGTCAGCGACAGCTTCTACTTCGTGCGCCAGCCGCTGGTCGGCAACGGCAGCATCACCGTCCGGGTCACCTCGCTGACCGGCCTGATCCCCTCGGGGAACGGCGCCGGGACCGGCACGCAACCCGGCCTCGTGCCGTGGGCCAAGGCCGGGATCATCATCAAGGCGAGCACCCAGCCGGGCTCGGCGTACGCGGCGATGATGGTCACCGCGGACCACGGCGTGCGGATGCAGGACGACTTCACCGGCGACACGGCGGCCCAGCCCGGCGCCGTGACGGCAGCAGACCCGCGCTGGCTGCGGCTGACCCGCTCCGGCGACACGATCACCGGCTACGACTCGGCCGACGGCACGCACTGGACCCAGGTCGGCAGCGTGGCGCTGGCTGGGCTGCCGCCGACCACCCAAGCCGGGCTGTTCGCCGCCTCCCCGGCGTACCAGGACATCTCCCAGGGCTTGGGCGGCGGGGAAAGCGGGATCATCGCCCCGAGCCAGGACACCGCCGTCTTCGATCACGTCAGCCAGTCAGGTATCTGGCCGGCCGGACGCTGGACCGGGGACTATATCGGAGCCGACTACGGATCGGGGATCGGCGGATACCACCAGGCCGGCGGCCGGTTCGCCGTGACCGGGTCCGGCGACATCGCCCCGGTCGTGCCCGGGCAGGCCGGCGGCGAGGACCTGACCGCCACGACTTTCCTCGTCGGCACGTTCGCGGGGCTGATCGCACTGATCGTGGTCGCGGCAATGTTCATCACCGCCGAGTACCGGCGGGGCCTGATCCGCACCACGCTGACCGCGAGCCCGCGGCGGGGCCGGGTGCTGGCGGCCAAGGCCATCGTGATCGGCTCGGTCGCCTTCGTGGCCGGACTGGTCGCCGCGGCCGCCGCGGTAATCTTCGGTACCCAGCTGGCCCGCGGCCGGGTGTACGTGTTCCCGGTGTCGGGGCTGACCGAGCTGCGCATGGTGGCCGGCACCGCGGCGCTGATCGCCGTGGTCGCCGTCCTCGCCCTCGCCGTCGGGACCATGCTGCGCCGCAGCGCCGCCGCGGTCACCGTCGTCATCGTGCTGATCGTGCTGCCGTACCTGCTGGGCGTCGTCTCCGTCCTGCCGGCCGGCGCCGCCGACTGGGTGCTGCGGATTACCCCGGCCGCCGCCTTCGCCGTCCAGCAGGCCGTGCCGCAGTACCCGCAGGTCACCGCCCTGTACTCGCCGGGGGGCTCGGGCGGTGGCTACTTCCCGCTGGCGCCCTGGGCCGGCTTCGCCGTGCTGTGCGGCTGGGCCGCCGTCGCCGTGGCCGTGGCCCTGGTCCTGTTGCGCCGGAGGGATGCATGAGGCTGCCCGTTCCGGCCAGCACTGCGCCGGCGCTGCACGCGGAGTGGACCAAGACCCGCACCATAGCCAGCACCGGCTGGCTGCTGCTGGCCGCGATCGCGCTGACCGTGGCCGTCGGCACCGCGGCTGCCGCGGATACCAATTGCCCGGCCGGCCTCGTCTGCCAGGTGGACCCGGCCAAGGTCAGCCTCACCGGGATCGACCTCGGCCAAGCGGTCGTCGCCATGGTGGCCGTGCTGGCGATCAGCAACGAGTACAGCACCGGCATGATCCGCATCACGCTGTCCGCCATGCCGCGGCGCACCGTCGTCCTGGCGGCCAAGGCCGCCGTCCTTTCCGGCCTGGCGCTGGCCGCGGGCACCATCGCGGTGCTCGCGTCCGTCCTGGCCGGGCGGCTCATCCTGTCCGGCCACGGGTTCACTCCGGTCCACGGCTATGAGCTGCTGTCCCTCGGCCACAGCCCGGTGCTGCGCGCCGCCGCCGGATCGGTCCTCTACCTGGCCCTGATCGCCCTGCTCAGCCTCGGCGTCGCCACCGCCGTCCGGGATTCCGCGGTAGCCATCGGGATCGTCCTCGGCCTGCTGTACCTTTTCCCCATCGTCGCTAACGTCGTGGGTAATGCACACTGGCACCGACACCTGGAGCAGATCGGGCCGATGACCGCCGGGCTCGCCATCCAGGCCACCACCGGTTTGACCAGCCTGCCTATCAGCCCGTGGGCGGGCCTGGGCGTGCTGGGCGCCTGGGCCGCGGCCGCGCTGCTGGCCGGCGGGCTGGTGCTCCGGCTGCGTGACGCGTGAGCGGGATCTCGATGACCCCCGCGACGGCCGGTTCGTACTCCTCAGCCGACCCGTCCGAGCCCTGGCCGGTCCGGCGGGCCTTGCCGCTGATCGCCACCCTGGGCCTGATCTTGGTGGGGATGGCGGGCACGATCTGGGGACCGGTCTACTACGGCGAGAAGGCCTGGGCGGTTCCCGATGACCTGTGGGCCACCCTGGTCGCGGCCCAGCGGCTCCTGCACGGGGACCTGGCCGGCCTGTACACCGCGCCCACCAACCTGGTCAGCTTCCCGGGCGCCGCCGTGATCTTGGTCCCGGTCGCGGCGATCATGGACGCGGCCAAGATCCCGATCGCGGCCGGGCGCCAGGGCGCTCATCCCGTCGGGTGGCTGGTCGCCGGGCCGCTGGAGACCATCTTGTCGGCCGTGGCGCTGTTCGCCGCCGACGCGCTCGCCCAGCGGCTGGGCGCGAACCTGCTCAAGCGGTTCCTGCTCGCCGCCGCAAGCGCGACCGCGCTGTGGAACGTGTCCATCCGCTGGGGCCACCCGGAAGACGCGGTGGCGACCGGGCTCCTGCTCTACGCGGTCCTGGCGCTGGCCAACGAGCGACCCAACCGAGCCGCCTGGCTGGCCGGGGCCGCGGTGTCGGTCCAGCCGCTCGTGCTGCTCGCCTTCCCGCTGCTAGCCATCGCCGCGGTCGAACCGCGGCGGCTGCCCGGCTTCGTAGCCCGGGCCGCCACCATCCCGGCCGCGCTACTGGCCGCCGCCGCCGCGGCGAACTGGACGGCCACCATCCAGGCGGTCACCAACCAGCCCAACGCGCCGAGCGTCGACCACCCCACGCCGTGGATCTACCTGACCTTCCTGGCCCCGCACATGAGCGACGGATCGGTGGCCGCCGGACCCGCCCGGGCGCTGGCCGTCCTGGTCGCCTGCGGGTGCGCCGCCCTCACCTGGCGCCGGTGGCGGGTGGCGCGGCTGGCCCGCGCGTGGCGCCCGGACGACCTGGCCGCGCTGCTGTGGTGGATCGCGGTGACCCTAGCCCTGCGCACGGTGTTCGAGCCCGTGATGGTGTCGTACTACGTGTGGCCGCCGCTGGCGGTAGCGCTCGTGGCCGCGTCGCGGGACTGGCTCCGCCTGATCCCCGCCGCCGTCACGGCCACCGTGCTCACGTTCCTTTCCCAGAGCTCGTGGCGGAATCCGTGGGTCTGGTGGACCCCCATGGTGCTGGTGCTGGCACTGACCCTCGCCGCCGCCCGGCCCGGCCGGTCACCGGCGGCGCAGGTGCTGCCAAAGCCGGGGGAGCAGTTCGTCGCCGACGGCACGCCATGAGGCGATCTCGTCCGCGGACAGCGGGGTGAGCGAGTACGGCGTGCCGAAGCCCGTGCCCATGATCTCCCTGACCCCGCGGGCGGCCAGGTAGATCTCGCAGGCGGCGGCCAGTACCCACATCCGGGCCACCGCGAGCCCCGGAGTGGCGCCCAAGGTGATCGCGCCGTTCCCGCGCAGCAGCAGTGCCTCACCTGTGGGCAGCGTGCGCGCCGCGCGTTCGGCCAGTTCTGGCGAGCGGAGCAGGTGGGCGCTGTCGTGTACCGGGATCGATTCGCCGAGCCAGGCCGCCTGGCCGTGCAGCGGTACCAGCGACGTGGTGGTGGCCGCCACACCGAACCCGCTGACCGGCTGAGCCCGGGCGATGGCGGCCGCGTCCGGCCGCGCGCGGTACAGCGCCAGGTGCGCCCACGCCTCGGCCGGGACGCCGGCCGGCAGCGGGGGAGCGGCGGTCAGCGGCACCTCCAGCACCGCCGACGCCGTGACGTCGGCCAGGTCTCCGGCTCTGGTGATCAGCATGGCCTGGCCGGCCCGGGCCGACACGTGCCCGTACGCGGTCACCAGCCCCAGCCGGGCCAGCACGTTCGCCGCCTCGGCGACCTCACTGCGCCGCCTCGACGCGTCACCACCCCTGAAGCGGCCGAGCCCGTCTTTGACCTCCAGGCCCCTACTCAACTCAAGCCCTCCTGCGTCCGCCTCAGTCATCGTGAGTCCGCCCCACCGATGCCTCGATCACTCTCAGCTCTCCTCTTCCCAGACGGCCAAACCCGTGGCTAAACTGTGTGCTGTCTCAAACTGTATGCAGTTTTTGTGAACAGGAGAAGGGCAGAGCCGTGATTTCAGGGCTGCATCACTACGCACTGGAAGTGCCGGACCTGGCCGTGGCCGAGGGCTTCCTGCAGGACTTCGGCCTGGAGACCAGCGAGAAGGACGGCTCACTGGTCGCCCGGTGCCCCGGTCGCGACCAGGAGCAGGTACGTCTGGTCCAGGCTCCGGCCAAGCGGCTGCACCACGTCACGTTCACGCTGCGCCCCGGCAGCACGGACGCCGTCCGCGAAGCGCTGGACCGGGCCGGCACGCCGGTCATCGAGCCGCCGGCCGGCGCCACCGAAGACGGCCTGTGGATCCGCGACCCCGACGGCACCGCCGTGCAACTGCTGGACCAGTCCCCGGCCCCGTCCCGGCCGGTCGCCGAGGTCCTGGTCAACATGGGCGCCACCCAGCAACGGCTCAACGTCGCCCAGTGGACCGAAGCCACCAAGGACGTGCTGCCCCGCCGGCTGGGTCACTCCCTGCTGTTCACCGCCCAGCCCGGCCCGATGACCGACTTCTACACCGAGGTCCTGGGACTGCGCCTCAGCGACACCATCCATCACGACCGGGTCACGTTCCTCAACGCCGGACCCGGCGACCACCACGTCTTCGGCTTCATCGCCAGCACCCATCGGGGCTTCCACCACGCCAGCTTCGAGGTGCCGTCTATCGACGCCATCGCGATCGGCGCGGACCGGATGCGCGTCCGGGGCCGCGCTGCGGGCTGGGGACTGGGCCGGCACACCATCGGGTCGAACTTCTTCCACTACAACCCCGATCCGTGGGGCTCGTGGATCGAGTGGTTCTCCGACATCGACCAGATCGACGACTGCTGGGTGGCCAACGACTGGGAAGTCCCGCCGCACCTGTGGGGCACGCCGCCACCCGAGACCTTCCTGAATAACCAAGAGCCAAGGAGTGCACCATGAGCCGCGACGTCGCCCCCCTGTTCGCCGACATCGACGCCTTCGACCCGGACAAATTCGTCGCCCATCTGACCCCGGACGGGAAGTTCCGGTTCGCGAACGCCGACCCAGTCATCGGCCGGGACGCGGTCAAGGAGGCCGTGGCGGGCTTCTTCTCCACCATCGACGGCCTCACCCACCACATCCTTAACTCCTGGGACTTCGGCGACACCACCATCGTGCAGATCGACGTGGAGTACCGGCGCAAGGACGGCAAGACCGTCATCACACCGAACGCCGACATCCTCATCTTCCAGGGCGACCTGGTCAGCGACTGGCAGATCTACATCGACGTCGCCCCCGTCTACGCCCCATGATCACTCTCGCCGACATCGCCTACGTGCGGTCCGGGGTGGCGGACCTCGACGCCGCCACCCGCTTCGCGACCCAGATCGTCGGCCTGGAGCTGGCCGCGCCGACCGAGGACGGCGTCGCGCACCTGCGTGCTGACCACCGCCACCATTGCCTGGCGCTCGTCGAGGGCCCGTCCGGGGTGATCGCCTCCGGCTTCGCCGTGGCCGATTCGGACGCGCTCGACGCCGCGGAAACCGAACTCGAGCGCTCCGGGCTGACCGTGCGCCGCGGCTCGGCCGCGCAGGCGCGGTCCCGGCGCGTCCGCGAGTTCATTGCCTTCGACGACCCGTTCGGCAACCGGATCGAGCTGGTCAGTCAGCAGGAGCGCATCACCCGGCCGGTGGCGTTCAGCCGCTCCGCCGGGATCACCGAGTTCGGCCACCTGTGCCTGGACGCGCCCGACGTGCACGAGGCCTACCGGTTCTGGAGCACGCGCTTCAACGCCCGGGTATCCGACTGGATCGGCGACGCCGCCTGCCTCATGCGCATCGATCCGGTGCACCACAAGCTCGCCGTCTTCCGCGGCGACAACCCGGGCCTGTGCCACATGAACTTCCAGGTGGCCACCCTCGACGACCTGTTCAGGAACTGGCATTTCCTGCAGGACCACCAGGTCGAGATCGAGATGGGGCCGGGCCGCCACCCGCAGTCCACCGCGATCTTCTTGTACTTCCTCGGCCCGGAGGGGTTCACCTACGAGTACTCGTTCGGCGTACGCCGGATCGAGGACGAGGCGAGCTGGGTACCCCGCACCTTCGACCCGGCCGAGCCCGGCTCGATCGACATGTGGCTCGGCCCGACCACCCGGCCCATCACCCAACCGCAGGTCCGGTCCGGCCAGCCCGCCGGGATCGCCAGCGCGCTCTCGTAACCCCTCAGCTGCCTGCGCTGAGGAACGCCCGGGCGATGACGCCGTAGCCGGCCTGGTTCGCGTGCTGGTTCGGTCCGCGCGGCCGGCTCGCGCACTCCCAGGTCCACTGGCAGATCAGGGCGACGTTGCGCGGCACCGTGCCGACCCCGGGCACCGTCTGCCGGTTGCCGAAGTCCGCGGTTTCGAAGGCGCCGAATACGTTCGCCACCGGGACGTGCGATTGGGCGTAGGCGCGGTCGAGCAGGTCGTTGTAGTCGGCAGCCAGCCGCTCGCTGAGCCACGCGATAGCCTGTCCCTGCAGGCCGTCACGCCATTCGGCCAGGGCGGGCAGGTAGTAGCTCATCCCGACGATGCGGACACCCGGCCCGGCGGCCGCTCGCAGCCGGGCCAAGATCGTGTCCAGGTTGCTGACCGCGTCCGGGAAATTCGTTCCGACGCAGTGCAGCAGGGTACGCAGGCTCGCCCAGCTGCCGCAGTCCTCGGGGTCGTTGGCGCCGATGTCGATGGTGACCAGGCGGACGTGGCCGCGATGGGCGCTCAGGAAGGACACCGCGGCGGCCAGCTGGGAGCCACCGCGATACTTGCAGATCCCGCCGTGGATCATGGTGGTGGTCGTCTCACCCGGGCAGCCCAGCTTGACCAGCTGCAGTGCGGGCTGGCCAGGGTGGAGCATCGCGTACAGCTGATCGGGGTAGCCTTGCCCGGTCTCGACGCTGGTCCCGGCCGCGTCGGGCTGGACGCCCTGGGACAGCGAATCACCCAGGGCCAGGTAGTAGGTGGCCGGGACGGTCTTGATGTGCGACCGTACCGACGTGGCAGGCCCGGAACACGCGGTGACCGCCGCCGCGACGGCGACGGCGAGCGCGATGCGGACCGGACCCATGTCTCACTCAGCTTGCTCCGGTAAGGCGCAGCGCCGTGGGTGGCTGGCGGTCGATGAGGGATACCGCGTGCGGCACCGCCACCGGCACGTAGTCGGGCGCGCAGTCGGTCAGCACCCGCAGCGCGGTACGGGCCAGGTGGTGCGCCATCTCGGTGAGCGCGCCCTGCTCGTCGCCTGCGATCAGCGCCTCCAGGATCGCGGCGTGCTCGACATCGCCGGCCGCCTGCCAGCCGTTGGGCTCGGACAGCTGGTAGATGCGGATGTAGCGGGTAGTCCGGTCGGCAAAGGCCCGCAGCTGCCGCTGCATGGTCTCGCCCGCCGCCGCGGAGCAGACCCGGTGGTATTCGGTGTGCGCGGCGAACCACGCGTCGAAGTCGCCGTTCTTGGCCGCCCGGCGCATTGCGGTCAGCAGCAGCTTGGCCTCAGCGCGGGCCTTCGCGCCGAAGTGGCCGATGGTCATCGACAGCGCGAGCGTCTCCAGCAGGATCCGGCTCGCGTAGATGTCATCGAGCTCCTGCGGATCCAGCCCCGCGACCCGGGTCCGCTGGTTCGGCTCGATCTCGACCAAGCCCTCTTCCTGCAGCATCCGCAGCACTTCCCGCAGCGGCGTGCGGCTGATCCCCAGCTGAGCGGCCAGGCTCACCTGGGACAGCTTGGTGCCCGGCCGCAAGGTCCCGTCGAGGATGCATTCCCGTAGGTAAGCGTGCACGTGCGGAATTGCCTGCCGGGCCTCGGGCAGGTCAACCCGGCGAATGTCCGGCACCTGCACGACACGTGGCATGGCCACCATTCTCCCTAATCCGTCACCAGCCGCCTGCAATCCCCAACTGCATACAGTTTACTCCACGAGATCGTTTGCAGCGCGGCCGCGACCACGAGTCCTTCATCATCGCATCATGATGAGGTGAAGTTACACTACTAGCATGAGAACGACGATCGACCTCCCGGATGATCTTCACGCTCAGGCGGTCGCGATCGCCCGGGATACTCACCAGTCGCTGAGTCAGACGGTCGCCGGGCTGATCCGGCGGGGACTCGGCTCGGGCAACGCGGGTGAGATCGGCAGAAGCGCCCGGACCGGCCTCCCGGTCGCGCACCTCGGCAGGACGATCACCAGCGAGGACGTGCGGCGGCTTGAGGACGACGACCAGTGACCATCCTGCTCGACGCGAACGTGCTCGTCGCCCTGCTCGTGGATGACCATGTGCACCATGGCGCAGCCGAGAACTGGTTCGTCGGCATGAGCGGCAACTTCGCGACGTGCCCGATCACTCAGGGCAGCCTGATGCGGCTGCTCATCCGCGAAGGCCAGCCGGCCAGCGCGGCACGAGAGATCCTCACCGGCACCACCGCCGATCCGCGGCATGAATTCTGGGCCGATGACGTCACGTATGCCGATGTACCTACTCAGGGCATCATCGGCCATCGCCAAGTGACCGACGCTTACCTGGCCCAGCTCGCGCGGGCACACGCATCCCGGCTCGCCACCTTTGACCAAGCACTCGCAAAGCTTCACCCCGATGTAGCCGAGCTCGTCCCAGATACCTAACGGCCGACGCCGGGGCATCACGCGTTCGGCTGGCCGGTCTTGATCCAATATCGCCGCATGGGACCGTGTTCGGTGTCCCGGACGGCTTCGAGGACCCCGCCTTGGCGCTCGATCGTCTTCGCCGACGCGACGTTGCCGGCCTCACAGACGAGCAGCACCCGGTCCAGGCCGAGTGCCCTCGCCTCGCGCAGCATCCGGCCCAGCGCCCAGGTGGCCAGCCCCCGCCGGCGCGCGGACGGCCGGATGCCGTAGCCGATGTGACCCAGCTGCAGCAGGCGGTCGTTCAGCGTGTGCCGCAGCGCGATCGCGCCCTGCACCCGGTCGTCCTCGACGATCCACCGGTACGTGCAGTGCACCCGGCCAGCGTCCACCGGCTTCGCCGGATCCGCCTGGGTGGTCAGCCGGGCCACCCAGGCCGCGAACCCGGCCGGCGAGTCCACCTCGTCGGACGAATGGAGTCCGAAACCGTCTTCGTGGACGCCGGGACCCCACTCGTGATGCGCCTCGAGCCAGGCGGCGTGCAGGCTGACGGTAGGCGCGACCAGCTCGGGCATGCCATGACGATACCGATCGGGGTCTCTACTAAGCTCGGCCGGTGGCCAGTACGCCGTTCCGATATCAGTCCCCTGAGGAAGACAGCGCCCGGTGGCTCGGCTTCCCGTTCCGCGACGGTGACATCGTGATCAGCACCCGGTCCAAGACCGGGACCACGTGGGTGCAGATGATCTGCGCCCTGCTGATCTTCCAGACCCCCGAGCTCCCGGCTCCGCTCGCGCAGCTCTCGCCGTGGGTGGACCACCTGATCGCGCCGCGCGAGCAGGTCTACGCCGAGCTCGCCGCGCAGGAACACCGGCGGTTCATCAAGACCCATACGCCGCTGGACGGGATTCCCCTCGACCCCCGGGCCACCTACATCGTCACGGCCCGCGATCCGCTCGACATGGCGGTGTCGCTCTACCACCAGGGCGCCAACATCGACCACGCACGCGTCAGGCAGCTGACCGGCGAGCCCGAGCCGGCCAAGCCGCGGCAGGCCCCCAAGCCGCTGCGGGACTGGCTGCTCGGCTGGATCGCCCGCGACCAGGACCCGCGCGAGCAGCCGGACTCGCTGCCCGGCGTCATGTGGCACCTGTCCGATGCCTGGACCAGACGCGGCGAGCCGAACGTCCTGCTCGTGCACTACGACGACCTGACGGCTGACCTGGCGGGCCAGATGCGCTGGCTCGCCGGGCGGCTGGGGATAGCGGTCGCCGAACAGACCTGGCCGACGCTCGTGCGGGCAGCCTCGTTCGAGGCCATGCGGGGTCGCGCGGACCAGCTCGTGCCGACCGCGGGGATCTTCAAGGACGACGCCGCGTTCTTCCGCCGCGGCACCTCCGGCGCCGGACGCGAGATCCTCACCGCGGACGAAGTCGCCGGTTACCACGCCCGCGTCGCCCAGCTAGCCCCACCCGACCTGCTCGCCTGGCTCAGCCACTAAAACTGCATGCAGTTTTTGCCGTCCCTGCCTCTTGCCATCGCCCTGCCAAACTGCATACAGTTTGGGCATGGACAGAGTCGGAGTGATCGGCCTGGGCAAGATGGGCTTGCCGATCGCCACAAACTTGATGGATCGGGGTTTCGCGGTCATCGGCTACCGCCGCAGCGGCTCACCCGAGCTCGCCGCGGCGGGCGGCATCGTGGCCGCCAGCCCGGCCGAGGTCGCGGAGGCCGCCGACGTGCTGCTGTCCATCGTCCCGGACGCCGAGGCGGTCGAGGAGGTAATCACCGGCCCCGACGGCACGCTCAAGCAACTGCGGCCCGGCACCATCCACCTGGAGATGAGCACCATCGACGTGCCGCGCAAGGCCAGGCTCCGCGACGAGGTCCAGGCCCGGGGCGGTGACCTGCTCGACTGCCCGATCAGCGGCAGCCCCGGCATGGTCGGGCCGCGGCTGGCCACCACGTTCGCCTCCGGTGACCAGGACAGCGTCGACGCGGTCGCCAAGGTGCTGGACGCCATCTCCGGCCCCTGGGTCTACACCGGCGCGTTCGGCACCGGCGCGCAACTGAAGTACATCGCCAACCTGCTGCTCGCCGTGCACACCGTGGCCGCGGCGGAGGCGATGGCGCTGGCCCGGCGCAGCGGCCTGGACCTGGACCTGGTGCAACGGACCCTCGACACCTCGATCGCGAGCTCGGCCATCTGGACCCAGCGCGGCCCCCTGATGGCCGAACGCCGCTATGACCCCGCCCCCGGCCCGGTCCGCACCCTGCATCCCATCTTGGAGCAGATCGCCGACCACGCCGCCCGCACCGGCCTGTCCGCCCCGGTGTTCACGGCGGCTAAGGAGATCTTCGACCAGGCGCTGGCCGACGGATGCGGCGACCTCGACATCGCCTGTGTGCACGACCAGATCGCAGGTGGCCAATGAACTGGTCCCTGGCCACCTACACCGCCGACGGCGCCGAAGGCCTCGGGGTGCTGCGCGAGGACGGCACGCTGGTCGCGCCCGCCGACCTCAAGCGCTGGGCCAGCGCGATGGAACTGCTCGGCGACTGGGCCACCGCCGAACCGATCCTGCGCTCCCTCGATACCGTGGACGCCCCGCCGGTCGACTACGACACGCTGCTCGCCCCGCTGCGCTGGCCGCGCAAGGTGATCTGCGCGGGCGTCAACTATCGTCGGCACATGGCTGAGATGGGCGGCGAGATCCCGGCCGAGGGGTGGCGCCCGTTCTTCTTCCTCAAGGCCCCGACCACCTCGGTGATCGGCCCGCGCGATCCGATCCTGGTCAAAGACACGGACCGCGCCCGGTACGACTGGGAAGCCGAACTGGCCGTCGTCATCGGTACCGCCGGCAAAGACCTTTCGGCCGAACGGGCCATGGCTCACGTGGCCGCCTACTGCGTCGCCAACGACGTGACCGCGCGCGGCTACCACCGGCGCGAGGTCGTCCCGGCTGACGCCTTTGGCTACGACTGGTTCGCGGCTAAATCGATGGAAGGCTCGCTGCCGCTCGGCCCGGGCCTGACCCCGGCGTTCCTGGTGCCCGACCCGCAGGACCTGCGGCTGCGCCTGTGGGTGAACGATGAGCTGCAGCAAGACGAATCCACTGCCGACATGGTCTGCTCGGTCGCCGAGCTGATCGCGGCCGCGAGCGAGGTCGTCACGCTCGAACCCGGTGACGTCATCGCGACCGGCACCCCGTCCGGGGTCGGCGCGGCTCGCGGCCTGTACCTGCGCGGCGGCGACGTCGTCCGGGTCACCATCGACGGCCTCGGGAGCCTTTGCAACACGGTAAAGGAGAATTCATGATCTTCGTCAGCCACGCCCTGCCGGTCAACGTGCCGGACGAGCCGCGCCTGGACCGGCAAAACGTCTGGGACGGCCTGGTGCTCAAGGCCAACAACGCGCTGCCGTTCGTGCCGAGCATGACCTTCTGCGAGGTGACCGAGCGGCACAGCGACGCGGTGTTCGACCGCGACATCGACTTCCGCGGTGAGCGCTTCACCGAGCGGATCACGCTCGAGGCCCCGTACCGGGTCACGTTCACCCGCATCGCCGGCCCCGTGCTGGGCACGATCGCCAACGAAATCGAGAGCACCGACGACGGCGACCTGACCCTGCGGTTCAGCTTCGCTTTGGTCATCCACGGCGTGGCGGGCGGGTCGGCCGAGGAGCAGGCGTACGCCGACTCCATGACCGGGGACTACCTGCAGGCCGTCGCGGCCACCCTGAACGCCATGCGCCGCCTAGCCGAAGCCGCGATCGCCGGCTGACGGCCAGCTAACCGAAAGGAACACCGTGATGTCCGTGACAACGTCCTCCACTAACAAATCGTCGACAATTGACGAGCAACTGCGACTACGTATTGCCGAGCAGCTGGCCGGGCGGTTCAAGGGCGACATCATCGGCCCGGATCACGCCGAGTACGAGCAGGCCCGCACGATCTGGAACGCCATGATCGACCGGCGGCCGGGCCTCATCCTGCGCTGCACAAGCACCTCGGACGTGGTAGCCGCGGTCACCGTGGCTCGCGAGCACGACCTGCCGCCCAGCGTCCGCTGCGGCGGCCACAACGTGGCGGGCAAAGCCATGTCCGATGGCGGCCTGACCATCGACCTGAGCGGGCTGCGGGAGGTGACCGTCGACCCCGAGCGCAAGCTGGTCCACGTCGGCGGCGGTTGCCGGCTCGGCGACGTCGACGCGGCGACCGCGCCGCACCGGCTCATTGTCCCGGCCGGCATCATGTCCGAGACCGGGGTGGGCGGCCTGGCCCTCGGCGGCGGCATCGGCTGGTTCTCCCGCAAGCACGGACTGACCTGCGACAACTTCGTCTCCCTGGAGCTTGTCTTGGCCAGCGGCGAGGTGATCGAGGTGTCGGCGGATTCTCACCCCGAGCTGTTCTGGGCGCTGCGCGGCGGCGGCGGCAACTTCGGCATCGTCACCCGCTTCACCATGGCCGCCCACGATTTCGGTCCGATGATGCGCATCGGGGTCTCGGTCTACGAGCCCGAGCACGCGGCGGAAGCGCTGCGCGGCTACGCGGCCGTGGTGCCGACCCTCGGTAACAACGTCGGCTGGCACGCCGCGCTCAAGCACGACATGCCCGCGCTGCCTTTCGTGCCGCCGGAGTACGTCGGAAAGCGCCTGCTCATGCTGGTCTCGATGTGGCTGGACGACGCCGAGGATCCCGACGGCGCCGAGATCATCGGGCGGCTGTGCGAGGTCGGCGAGCCGTGCATCAAGGCCACCACCGTGCTGCCGTTCGCGGCGGGCGTGCAGCGGCTCATCGACGTCGAGTTCGAGGACGGCCACCGCTACTACACCAAGGAGGCGCACGTCGCCGATCTGGCCGGCGACGCGATCGACAAGCTGGTCGCCTTCTGGCAGGACATGCCGATGGAGGGCGAGGTCGAGATCATCGGCCTGGGCGGCGCCATCGGCGACGTGCCCGAAGCCGACTCGGCCTTCTCCAACCGCGGCTACCTGCTCTGGCTGAACTTCGCCATGCGCTGGGACGACCCGGCCGACGACCCGGACTACATCGGCCGGACCCGCGCCGTTGTCGCCGACCTGGCTCCCTGGACCGGCCGGGGCGTCTACTTCAACATGCTGAACTTCGACGAGCTGGACCGGGTGGCCGAGGCCCTCGGCGGCCCCGAGAAGTACGCCGAGCTGCGCCGGCTCAAGGCCCGGTACGACCAGGAGAACCTGTTCCGGATGAACTACAACATCCCCCCAGCCGCGTAGCGCCGGACGGCGGTTGACCCTGACACCGTGTCAGGGGGTAGAACAACCGTCATGTTCAGCATCGGGGAGTTCGCACGGCACGGCCGGGTATCGGTCCGTATGCTCCGGCACTACGACGCGGTCGGCCTGCTCCGTCCGGCCAGCGTGGACGCAGCGACCGGGTATCGCTTCTACCAGGCCAGACAGCTCGCCGAGCTGAACCGCGTCATCGCGCTGAAGGACCTGGGCTTCACCTTGCAACAGGTGCAGGCGATCCTGGCCGAGCAGGTCAGCGCGGCGGAGCTGCGCGGCATGCTCAAGCTGCGCCGGGCCGAGATCCACGCTCAGATCGAGGCCGAGACAACCCGGCTGGCCCGGGTCGAAGCGCGTCTGCTGACCATCGAGGACGAGGCCCGCATCCCGGTCGACGGGGTGGTGATCAAGCGCCTGGCGCCGGTCCGGGTGGGGGAGCTGAGCGGCACTGCGGCGGGGTACGAGCCGGAGGCCATCACCCCGGTCATCCAGCCGCTGTACGGCGACCTGTGGCAGCTGATGGCCGGCTCGGGGGTCAGCGTGGCCGGCCCGGCCATCGCGTACTACGAGGACACGCCGGCTGGCGACGGTGCCATCGTCGTCCACGCCGCTGTGCCGGTCGTCGCCGACTCCGGCGAGGAGCACGGCTTCCGCGTCGTCGACCTGGCCGAAGTGGCGAGCGCGGCGGCCATCATCCACCACGGCTCCATGGACGATGTGCTGGCCACCGGCCAGGCCCTGGCCCGGTGGATCGACGCCAGCGGCTACCGCTCCGTCGGCTACGCCCGCGAGATCACCCTGGAATGGTCCGCAGACCCTGATCAGTGGATTACCGAACTTCAGCAGCCCATCGACGTAACTGGAGGATGAACCGATGTCGGCCACCCGCGGCCTGCCGCCCGCGGGGCCACCGTTCCTGAAGTACAACGTGATCGACATGGCGCGCCAGCTCGAGGGTCGAAAACGGTGTGCCGGTCGCGACGCCCACCGGCGGTGAGGGCGAGGTGATCTCCGGCGTCTTGCCCGCCGGGCGCTACGCCGCGGTCACGCACGTGGGCCATCCCAGCGAGCTGTTCGAGGCCACCAAGGCGCTGCTGGACTGGGCCGCCGGACAGGGCCTGACCTGGGACATGTCGCCCGGCGAGCCTGGCGACCGGTGGACCAGCCGACTGGAGATCTACCTGTCCGACCCCCGTGAGGAGCCGGACATGGGCAAGTGGGTCACCCAGCTCGCGTTCCGCCTGGCCGACTAGCGCTGCTCCGTGCCAACCGGCGGGAGCGATGCGGCGTCATAGCAGTCGATCCGGCTCGCTATCACGCTAGGGGACATCCGGTGAACGCATCCATTTCCCGGTTCACCCCGGTTCTGCTGGCTGGCCTCGCGGTCCTCGCGACGGCTTGCTCAGCCACCGGCAGCGCCACCAGCACCAGCACCGTAACCGCCACCGCCACCGCCACCGCTACCGTCTCGCCCGCACCGGCCAAGCCGAACGGTGCCCCCCTCTGTGCGACGGCTCAGCTGACCCTGCGGATCGGGGGCGGGCTGGTCAGCGACGGCGCGGACATCTACTACATCTACTTCAAGAACACCGCCGCGGCGGCATGCACGCTGCGCGGTTACCCGGGCGTCTCGGCGGTGACCGGGCCGGACGGCTCCGCCAGCCAGATCGGCTCCGACGCCAAGCGGGCGTCAACCTCGCCGGTGGCCTCCCAGCTACTGAAGCCGGGCCGCAGCGTGCAGGCGACGCTGCGATTCGCCAGGACGGGCAACTTCGTCCTGCCGCAGTGCCAGCACGTGAACGTCCTGTTCCTGAAGATCTTCCCGCCCGGCGGCGCGACGGCCGCGTACGCGGGCATCGACGAGCAGGTCTGCGCCGAGACCACCTTGCCGACCATGACCATCACCACGGTCATCCCGGACCCGTGAGTGGGCGCAAGGGCCTGATCTTAGGGCAGGAACAGCGAGCCGAGATGGGTG
>Ga0302229_10000321_pt1 | contig 37322 bp, 28 predicted proteins | sample II_Palsa_N1_3_FD_193518 | JGI IMG/M metagenome (GOLD analysis project Ga0302229, IMG submission 193518) | Peat permafrost microbial communities from Stordalen Mire near Abisko, Sweden - II_Palsa_N1_3 | ecosystem: Environmental > Terrestrial > Soil > Palsa > Peat permafrost | place: Sweden... | reverse complement strand
CCCACGCCACCGCGCTGCCCCGCTCGGCATCGAACTTAGACGCGTCCTGCCAGATGTCGAGCAGGACGTCCTGGGTGACCTCTTCAGACTGGGCCGGATCGCGGATCACCCGCTTGACGACACCGAAGACCGACGACGCGATCTGCTCGTAGACGGCATCGAACGCCGCCGAATCCCCCCGAGCCACCAGCCCGATCTGCGCCTCGAGGCCAGGGCCAGGGCCAGGGGGGTCTGGGGGGATGGCATCCCCCCAGAATCGGGGGGTTCCGGGGGGTCGCCCCCCCGGGCTAGCACCAGCACCATTCACAACTGTTATTCGTAGCAGGAACCGCTAGGGTTTGGCGGTTGGAGGTAATCCCCTGCCGCCTCGGCCACGAATAATCGCCCGGCCGAGCAAACCTGCGCCTGCGCCGCAACGAATAAAGGACATGACCTTGAAGGGGAGCGGAACCGGCCGCCGGGATGACCGGGACCGCGGCCGGGCGGGCCGCGGCGCTATCGCCGGCCTGCTGGCCGCCGCCGCCGCGCTCGGCGTGGGCCAGTTCGTGGCCGGCCTGACCGGCGCCGACGGATCACCGGTGGTCGCGGTCGGCCAGCTGCAGATCGACTTCACGCCGCCATGGCTGAAGAACTTCGCCATCAGCGAATTCGGCTCGGACGACAAGCTCGTCCTGGTCAGCGGCATCCTCGTCGTGCTCGCGATCTTCGCGGCCGTGATCGGCGCGGCGGCCACGCGGCGGCTGTCGTACGGCATGGCCGGGCTGGCCGTGTTCGCGATCGTCGGGCTGACCGCCGCCGCGACCCGTCCCACCGCGAACGTCGCAAGCTTGCTGCCTACCCTGGCCGCGACGGCGGCGGCGGTGGCCGTCATGTATTTCCTCATCCCCCTGACCAGCCCGGCGGCCCGGCGCGGTCCGAGTACCTGGACGAAGGCGCCGTGGGTGGACACCTGGGCCGGAGTGCCCGGTGAGGCGACCGACCTGCCGGCCGCGCCTGACCTGCCGCCTCGGGTGGACCGGGAAGGAGAGCCCGAGGAACTGGACGAGGACGGGGGACTCGACCGGGCTGAGCCGCGGCGCCGGAGTTTCCTGAAGGCCAGCGCGGCGACCGCGGGCATCGCGGCCGGGGCCGGGCTGGCGGGACGGCTGCTGGCCGAGCGGGGCAGCGTGGCGACCGCGCAGAAGGCACTGCGCATTCCCAGGCCATCGGCGACCGCGGCGCTGCCTCCCGGCGTGAATCTCAACGTGCCGGGAATTTCCCCGTTCATCACGTCCAACGCGAATTTCTACCGGGTGGACACCGCGATCGTCTTGCCGCAGGTAGATCCAGGCAGCTGGCAGCTGCGGATCCACGGCATGGTGAACCGCGAGATCACCCTCAGCTTCGACGAGCTGCTCAAGCGGCCGCTGATCGAGGACTACGTCACCTTGTGCTGCGTGTCCGACCCGGTCGGCGGCCCGTACATCAGCAACGCCCTCTGGCTGGGCGCCAGCCTGGGTGACCTGCTGCGCGAGGCCGGAATCCAGGCCGGGGCGGACCAGCTAATGTGCACCTCGGTGGACGGGTTCACCTCGGGCACGCCAGTTCAGACCGTCATGGACGGCCGTGACGCGCTGCTCGCGGTGGCGATGAACGGCACCGCACTTCCGGTCGCGCACGGCTTCCCCGCCCGCATGGTCGTTCCCGGCCTGTACGGATACGTGTCCGCGACCAAGTGGGTGACGGACATCAACGTGACCACGTTCGCGAACAACGACGCCTACTGGGCCCAGCGCGGCTGGTCTCAGCAGGCGCCTATCAAGACGGAGTGCCGCATCGACGTGCCAAGCGGCTCTAACCAGCTCTCGGCGGGCCGGACGGCGATCGCCGGCGTGGCCTGGGCCCAGCACAAGGGCATCGACGCCGTGCACGTGCGCGTCGACAGCGGCCCATGGAACCAGGCCACGCTGGCCGCCGTGGCTGGCATCGACAGCTGGCGGCAGTGGGTCTGGGAGTGGGACGCGCCGCACGGGAACCACATGATCGAGGCACGTGCCACCGACGCGACCGGCTACACGCAGACCAGCCTGGCGGAGCCGCCGGAACCGAACGGGGCCAGTGGCTACCCGATGGTGTCTGTGGCGGTGGCCTAGGGCTGGCTGGTGACTGGCACACTCTATCGATCTACTTCCGCTGTCCCCGTCCCCTCACCCGGTCGGCGGCTTTTCGGCGAGTTTGGCCCTAGCGTGAGTGTTTGGGCGCCCGCGGGTTTCGGGCGACGCCCAAGAGGTTAATTCTGTAGGGACAGGCTGTTTGACCTAAGGCGAGCAATGACAATTCCGATGGGCAGTCAGGAACCGGAACCTGAGTTCCAGCGCCGGGTGGACGGAAGGACGCTGTGGTCGGGCGGGGCGGCGACCGCAGTCGTCGCGGCGCTGATCGCGCTGGTCGGCATCTTGGTGTGCCGGTGGCTGTTCACTATCCCGATTCTTGCCCCGCGGCGTGACGGAGCCTGGGGCGCCGCGTCCACGGCGGGGTACGTGTTCGCGTCCGCAGCGATCGCACTGTTCGCGACGGCGCTCATGCACCTCCTGCTGCTGTCTACGCCGCGACCGCGCCTGTTCTTCACCTGGATCATCGGGCTGGCCACGGTGATCGCGGTGGTATTCCCGTTCAGCACGGCGGCGCCGCTGTCTCAGAAGGCGGCCACCACCCTGGTCAACCTGGTGCTCGGCATCGCCATCGGCTCCCTGATCAGCGGGGTCTCCATGCGCGCCACGCGGCACCGGGTGATTCGCCGCGGTTACCCCGAGCCCGCCCCTCCCCCCTCACGGACGCTGGACGACGGGTACCGCTGACCGCAGCGGCTCTCCCCGGTGTTTCCCGGCTAGATGGTTAGTTAGGGAAATGAATCGACAGGCCAGGCTGTTAATCCTCTCGTCGGGGACGAGACGCGAGGTGGGGCGGTAACGCTGTCAAGGAGGACAGGGCACACGAGGAGCACGGAGGCATCGAAAAACGGGTGGCTTCGACGACTGTGGGGGTATTGCTGGCATCACCGGCGCAGCGTCCTCATCTCGCTCGGCGGGGCCTTGGTGGCCACCGTCGCGACCGCCTCGATCCCCCTGGTGCAGCGGAAGATCATCGACGACGTCATCGTCACCCACCGGCAGTCGATCTGGCCGCTGGCGGGCCTGCTGCTCATCGCCGCCGCCGTCAACTTCGCGGGCATCTACCTGCGGCGCTATCACGGCGGCCGGCTTGCGCTCGACATACAGCATGAGCTGCGCACCGAGCTGTTCGACTCACTTACCCGCCTTGACGGCGCGCGCCAGGACGAGATCTCCACCGGGCAGCTGGTCGGCCGGTCCATTTCCGACCTGAACATGGTGCAGAGCATCCTGTCCATGGTGCCGATCACACTGGGGAACCTCGCGCTGTTCATCTTGTCGATCGGCATCATGGTGGTGTTGTCGCCGGTGCTCACCATCGTCACCGTGCTGGTCGCGCCGGCGCTGTGGATGATCGCACTCGCGTCGCGGCGCCGGCTGTTCCCCGCGAGCTGGCACTCGCAGCAGCAGACCGGCGATGTGGCCGGCATCGTCGACGAGGCCATCGGCGGCGTGCGCGTGGTCAAGGGCTTCGGCCAGGAGGAGCAGGAACAAGAGCGGCTGGAAGACGCGAGCTCGAACCTGTTCGCGTCCCGGCTGCGGATGATCCGGCTGACGGCCAGGTACAACCCCGCGCTCACCGCTATCCCTTCGCTGGGCATGGTAGGCGTGCTCGCGCTCGGCGGCTGGCTCGCCATTCACGGATCGCTGACCCTCGGCACGTTCCTGGCGTTCTCGGCGTACCTGGCCCAGATGAGCGGCCCGGTCCGGACGCTCACGATGATGGTCACCATCGGTCAGGAAGCACGAGCGAGCGTCATCCGGGTGTTCGACATCATCGACTCGCGCCCGACCATCACCGACAAGCCTGGCGCGGCGGCGCTGCCGGCAGATGCGACCGGCATCAGCTTCGACGACGTCCACTTCGGGTACCTGCCCGCCGAACCGGTGCTGCGCGGCCTGTCGCTCCGCGTCGAACCGGGCGAGACGGTCGCGGTGGTCGGCGCGTCCGGGTCGGGCAAGTCCACCATCGCGCTCCTGCTGCCGCGCTTCTACGACCCGCAGAGCGGCTCGGTCCGGATCGGCGGACGCGACATCAAGGACGTGACCCAAGAATCCCTGCGCTCCGCCATCGGCCTGGTCATGGAGGACAGTTTCCTGTTCTCCGCCACGGTGGGCGCCAACATCGGCTACGGCCGGCCGGACGCCACCCGGGAGCAGATCGTCGCCGCGGCCAAGGCGGCGCAGGCTCATGAGTTCATCGTCAGGCTGCCGAAGGGCTACGACACCATGGTCGGCGAGCAGGGCCTCACGCTCTCCGGCGGGCAACGGCAGCGGGTGGCCCTGGCCCGGGCGCTGGTGACCGACCCCCGGCTGCTGTTGCTCGACGACGCGACCTCGGCTATCGACCCGCGCCTGGAAGCGGAGATCCACGCCGCGCTGCGCGAGGTGATGCGGGGCCGCACCACGCTGATCATCGCGCACCGCAGGTCCACGCTGAACCTGGCCGACCGAATCGTGGTCCTCGACCAGGGCCGGGTCGCCGACACCGGTACCCAGGAGGAACTGAACGAGCGCTGCCCGCTGTACCGGAAGCTCATCACCGGCCCGGACGAGGAGACACCGGACGGGCTCGGGCCGGTAGCCGGACTTGGGTCAGCGGCTGGGCTCGGGTTGGCTGCCCCCCTGGTCCGGCCGCGGGCGGCTCACACCGTGGAAGACGTGCTTGACGGGCGCGGGCGGGCGCTGGTCGGAGCAGGCGTGGCTGGCGGCGGCCGCGGACGCGGCCGGGCCGGCGGCGCGGGTGCCGGGAACATCACCGGGACGTTCGCCAGCCTGCCACCGTCATCCGAGTTGCTCGCCCAGGTCGATGCGCTGCCGCCGGCCAAGGACGTGCCGCAGGTGGAGATCGGCCCGGCGCGGGCCGCGGACCGGCAGTTCTCGCTGGGCCGGCTACTGAGGCCGCTCGCGGTCGCGCTGATCATCGGGCTGGTCCTCGACGGCCTCGACGCGGTCGCCGGGCTGGCGCTGCCCGCGCTGGTCAGGAACGGCATCGACAACGGCGTGGAGACCAAGCTCTTCCACGCGATCGTGGTCGTGTCACTAATCGGGCTCGCCATCGTGCTGGCCGACTGGGTCGTCAACATCGCCGAGACGATGGTGGTCGGACGCAACGGCGAACGGCTCCTGTTCACCCTGCGGGTGAAGCTTTTCGCCCAGCTGCAGCGCCTCGGCCTCGACTTCTACGAGCGCGAGCAGTCCGGCCGGATCATGACCAGAATGACCACCGACGTGGACGCGCTGTCCTCCTTCCTGCAGACCGGGCTGATCACCATGGTCAGCTCGGTGCTCACCTTCTTCGGCGTGCTCGCCGCGCTGCTCATCATCAACCTCGAGCTGGGCCTCGCGGTGCTGACCATCTTCCCGGTGCTGGTGGTAGCGACGCTGGTGTTCAGGAAGAAGTCAGCGAAGGCGTATTCCGAAGCGCGGGAAAAGGTCGCCGCCGTCAACGCCGACTTCGCGGAGAACGTGGCCGGCCTGCGGGTGACGCAGTCGTTCCGCCGTGAGCCGGTCAACCGGGACCGGTTCGGCGCGCTCAGCAACGCGTTCCGGGTCTCCCGGCTGCGCGCCCAGCGCTACATCGCCATCTACTTCCCGTTCGTGCAGACCCTGTCCACCGCGGCCGGAGCGATTGTCCTGGTCCTCGCCACCGGCGAGATGCGGGACGGCAAGCTCACGGCGGGCGCGCTGATCGCCTACCTGCTCTACATCGACCTGTTCTTCTCCCCCGTCCAGCAGCTGTCCCAGGTCTTCGACGGCTACCAGCAGGCCATGGTCGGATTGCACCGGATCACCGACCTGCTCCGGCTCGGCACCTCCACGCCGCCAGCCAGCCAGCCCGTCACCCCAGGCAGGCTGCGGGGCCGCATCGAGCTGCGCGACGTCAACTTCAGCTACACCAACACCGACGCCGATGCGCTGGCCGGGATCAACCTGACCATCGAGCCCGGCGAGACCGTCGCCCTGGTCGGCCAGACCGGGGCGGGCAAGTCCACGCTGGTCAAGCTCATCGCCCGCTTCTACGACGTGACCAGCGGCAGGGTCCTGGTCGACGGCACCGACGTCCGTACCTTCGATCTGGCCAGCTACCGGCATCAACTCGGCGTTGTCCCGCAAGAGTCCTACCTGTTCGCTGGGACGGTCAGCGACTCGATCGCGTACGCCAGACCGGGCGCCAGTGACGCCGAGGTGGAGGCCGCGGCCCGGGCGACCGGCGCGCATGAGATGATCATCCGGCTGTCCGGCGGCTATAACCACGAGGTCTCCGAGCGCGGCCGCAACCTGTCGGCCGGCCAGCGTCAGCTCATCGCGCTGGCCCGGGCGCAGCTGGCCGACCCCGCCATCTTGCTGCTCGACGAGGCCACGGCGGCGCTCGACCTAGCGGCGGAGGCCGCGGTGAACCGCGCCATCGGCCAGCTGACCGCGGCGCGCACCACCATCGTGGTCGCGCACCGCCTGACCACCGCCGCCCGCGCGGATCGCATCGTGGTCCTGGACCAGGGCAGCATCGTCGAGGCCGGGACGCACTCCGAACTGCTCGCCGCCGATGGGACCTACGCCGCGCTCTGGGACGCCTTCACCGGCGAATCCGAGCTCGTCGCCTGAGTTCCCGTGGCGGTCAGGGCAAGTAGCGATCAATCATGGCTATGAAGTCGTGAATATCGAACGGCTTCAGGACAGCTTCGGCGGCTCCGTTAGCAAGCAGCTGAGCTATGACGTCGCCTGAGTCGCTGCTGAGTATCACCACGGGGATCGCCGCAGTGGCCGGCGCGGAGCCGAGTTCTCGCAGGATTTCGCCGCCCGTGGCGTCGGGGAGGCGATTGTCGAGCAGGATGAGGCCGGGCAACTTGTCGATGGCGGCCTGGACGCCATCACGGCCGTTCGTGGCCACGTGCAACTCGATGTGAGGGCGCCGCCTGAGCAGCGCTTCAATCAGGGTGACGTTAAGATCGTTGTCCTCGATGTAAAGCATGGCATGGTTCACCGGGCCTGCCTTCTGACGCTCCTGAGCACTGCGCTGACCTCGCTTCGCGTGATCTCATCGAACCCTCCGGCTATCACTTAATGTAGCCATATTCTCACTAGATGTTAGAACAGGCGGGATACAGGCTTGTCTGGCGGGGGCGGGGGCACAGGCCAGTCGAGGCGGAGAGGGTGGTGGGAGAAGCACCACGGGCCGTTCGGGATAATGCTCTGGGGTGAGGCGATGTACCGGTTCCTGTACCGGGTGCTGCTGCGACGGGTGCCGGCCGAGGCGGCGCATCGGGCTGGGTTCGGGCTGATCCGGGTGCTCGGGTTGGTGCCGATGGTGCCGGGGGTGTTCCGGCGGTGGCTCGGGCCGCGGGATCCGGTGCTCCGGGTGCGGGCGCTCGGGATGGAGTTTCCCGGGCCGCTCGGGCTAGCGGCCGGGTTTGACAAGGACGCGCGGGCGATACGCGGGCTGGGGGCGCTCGGGTTCGGGTTCGTGGAGGTCGGCACGGTGACCGCGCGGGCGCAGCCGGGTAACGACCGGCCGCGGATGTTCCGGCTGCCGACGGACCGGGCGCTGGTGAACAGGATGGGATTCAACAACGCGGGGGCGGCGGCGGCGGCGGCGCGGCTGAGGCGGCGTGGCGGCGGGGTGATCGTCGGGGTCAACATCGGCAAGACCAAGGTCGTGCCGGCCGCGGCGGCGGCCGCCGACTACGCGGCGAGCGCGCGGGCGGTGGCCAGCGTGGCCGACTACGTGGTGGTCAACGTCAGCTCACCGAACACGCCGGGGCTGCGCGACCTGCAGGCCACCGAACAGCTCAGGCCGGTGCTGGTCGCGGTGCGGGAGGCCCTTGACGCCTCCGTCACCGGACGGCGTGTCCCGCTGCTGGTAAAGATCGCGCCCGATCTGGCCGACGCGGACGTCGACGCGGTCGCGGAGCTGGCGCTTGAGCTCGGGCTCGACGGGATCATCGCGACCAACACCACCATCTCCCGGGACGGGCTGGCCAGCTCGCCGTCGGAGGTGGCGGCCGCGGGGGCGGGCGGGCTGTCCGGGCCGCCGCTGCGGGACCGGGCACTCGCGGTGCTGGTCCGGCTGCGGGCCCGGGCGGGCGACCGGCTGGTGCTCATCGCGGCGGGCGGGATCGACACCCCGGACGACGCCTGGGAACGGCTGCGGGCCGGCGCCACCCTGGTGCAGGCCTACACCGGGTTCATCTACGGCGGACCGCTGTGGCCGCGGCGCATGCACGCGGGGCTGGCGCGCCTGGCCCGGGCCGACGGGCTCTCGTCGATCAGGCCTGCCCCGGAGAACGTCAGCTGAGCGGCGGGTCGAGCAGCCGCAGGGTGTGCGCCCCGCGCTGAAGTCAGTGCTCATCGGCCAGCTCTCGGGCTTGACTCTGGAGCTAGGTCCAGGTTCTACCGTAGGGCCATGAGCATGACACAGATCCACAGCGGGCTGTCCATCACCCAGCTCGCGGCCCAGACGGGGTTCGGAGCGGACACCATCAGGTACTACGAGCGCACCGGGCTGCTGCCGGCTCCCGCCCGCACCGCCGGGGATCACCGCCGCTACGACGGCCAGGCCGTCGACCGGCTCCGGTTCATCCGCGGCGCCAAGCGGCTCGGCCTGCGGCTGGGAGACATCGCCCAGCTCCTCGCGGTGCGCGACACCGGAACCTGCCCGTGCGAACCGGCCGCGAGCCTGCTGCGCCGACGGCTGGAGGAGATCGACGGCGAGATCATCCGGCTGACCGAGCTGCGCGGTCAGCTGACCGGCATGCTCACCGCCATCCCTGGGCCAGCCTGTCCCGATCCAGCCCCGGGGACGTGGTGCCCGCCACCGTCCCCGTCCCCGTCACCGTCACCGTCACCGTCACCGTCACCGTCACCGTCACCGAAGGGAGGTGATCCCATGATGAGCTGCGCGTACTGCGATGACCCTGCGTGCATCGGCTGCGGCTGCACTGACTGAGGCCGCGTGATTGTTGTCCTGCCCCGAGGCGCCAGGGCAGGACAACACCTAGCGGAAGAACGAGACGCGGTATATCTTGATGACATGACGCCACGACTGCCCAGGACCGGCCTGAGACGGTGGCTGGTCTGGGTCTGGCAGCACCTGCCTTTCGCCCGCCGACGCGGCGGGCCGGGGCTCGCGGGCGTCCGCGAGCCTAGGAGGCCGCGTCCGCCGACCCGGCCCCCTCAAGCTATGGCGGCACAACCTGAGGATGAGGGGTTCGGCACGTCCGCGGTGGCGACCCTGGCCCGTACCGGCCGGCGTCGGTGGTGGCGCCGAGTTCCGCGCGCCAGGCACGCCTGACGGTTCGGTCCGGCTCCGGCGCAGGACCGCTGCTCTTGCCCGTCGCGGGATCCGGTTCTGGTGTACTCGATTTTGGCACCCTGCGAGTTGCGGGTCAGCCTCGCGCGGTCGCCGCACATTCGTGCGCTGAGCGGTCCGCGCTGTCGGCCAGCTCCAAGCCCGGCATCCCGCCTGCAACCGCCGCAGCCCTCACCCCGGCCCGGCCGCCCGCGGGCCGCGCCGGCACCGGACCTATGGACCATGGGGCCGCATAGGACCGGCCCAATGGTCCATCGGTGCGGCCCGATCATACGGCGGCAGCACCGCGCCACGCCGCTTTGGTTGGTATTTAGGGTGGTTTGACGGTTTCTCGGAGGGTTACCCCGGCCGAGGCCCGGCGGATCCGCTAGGTGGAGGCCCGTCGGGTGCCGCCGGCCCTGTGCGGCGCTGGCTACCGGATGAGATTTTGAGGACTGGGAGCACCGGCGGGCGGCTGACAAAGATCCGGCCGCGTGATCCGCTACCTACTCGACTCGTCTGCCTTGTGGCGGATCTTGCGAGATGCCGCGTTGCGAGCGGCCTGGGCCGAAGTCATCTCCCTGGGCGTCATCGGCTCCTGTCATCCCCAGCGCGTCGAATTTCGCCGCTTAGCCCGCACCCTCGACGAGTACGAGCAGAGCATCGTGCGGTACATTAGTGAGCACCCTCACTATGAGGCGCCTTACAGAAATGCGGCGAGGATGACGTCACCGGAGCAGCTTGGCCAGCTCTACCTGGAGGTCCACCACCGGATGCGCCGGGTCTTTGACGACGGCATGAGCGCGTGCGGGCTGACCCTGGCCCGCACCAAGGTGCTGGCCCAGCTTCAGCTCGGCGGGGCCGCCCGGCCGAGCGTCCTGGCGGCCGATTTCGGGGTCGCACCGCGGACGATCACCGAACTGGTCGACACGCTCGAGCGTGATGGTCTAGCGGTCAGGCACGCGGATCCGACGGACCGCCGGGCCCTGCTTGTCGCGCTCACGAGCGAGGGTGAGGCCGCGCTCGCCGTGGCTGACGCCGCGCGTGCGCGGCTGATGAAACAGGTCTTCGGTGCGCTTGAGGCGGACGAACGGGCCACGATGGCGCGCTTGCTGCAGACCCTCGACGACGCGATGGCGCCGCTAAGCACCAGCGATCCGCATGCGGAAGAGATGAGTTTCCATGACAGCACCGCACACTGAGGGCCAGTCGCCGGCCCGCGACCATCGCTGGCTGATCCTGGTCATCGTCGCCATCGCCCAGCTGATGGTGGTTCTTGACGCCACCATCGTGAATATCGCGCTGCCCTCCGCCCAGCACGCGCTCGGATTCCCCAACAGCGAGCGGCAGTGGGTGGTCACGGCCTACGCGCTGGCCTTCGGCAGCCTGCTGCTGCTGGGCGGCCGGATCGGTGACATGTTCAGTCGCAAGTGGGTCTTCATCACGGGACTGATCGGATTCGCGGCTTCCTCCGCACTGGGCGGAGCCGCGACCTCCTTCGGCATGCTGGTGGCCGCGCGCACGCTGCAGGGCGCGTTCGGCGCGATCCTCGCCCCGGCCGCGCTGGGCACGCTCATCAGCATTTTCCGCGACCCCCGCGAACGGGGCCGGGCGTTCGGCGTCTTCGGGTCCGTAGCGGGCGGCGGGGGCGCCGTGGGCCTCATCCTCGGCGGGGTCCTCACCGAGTACCTCTCCTGGCGCTGGGCGCTGTACGTCAACCTGATCTTCGCCGCGGTCGCCGTGGCCGGCGCGCTGATGTACATAAAGTCCAACAAGCCAGCCAGCCGCCCGCGGATGGACTGGGCCGGAACGCTGCTGGGGTCGGCGGGCCTGTTCTGTCTCGTCTTCGGCTTCTCGCACGCCGAGACCGGCGGCTGGACCGCTCCCCTGACCCTCGGGTCCCTGGTTCTCGGCGTGGTGCTGCTGGCCGCCTTCGGCTTCGCCGAGCAGCGGGTGAGGCAGCCGCTGCTGCCGCTCCGGGTGATCCTGGACCGCACCCGCGGCGGTTCTTACGTGGCCGTCGGCGTGGCCGGCATCGCGATTTTCAGCGTCTTCCTGTTCTTGACCTACTACCTGCAGCAGGTCAAGGGATACAGTCCGGTCACCACCGGCCTAGCCTTCCTGCCCATGTTCGGGTGCATCCTGATCAGCTCCAATACTTCGTCGATCGTGACGCTGCCCCGGTTCGGGCCCCGGGTGCTCATCACCATCGGGATGGTGCTTGGCGGCGGCGCGATGACCTACCTGACCCAGCTGACCCCGACCTCCGGCTACGCCAGCGGCGTGCTGCCCGCCCTGCTCGTCATGGGGCTCGGCTTCGGCATGATCATCGCGCCGGCGATCAACACAGCCACGGCCGGGGTCCGGCGGGAGGACTCCGGCGTCGCGTCCGCCATGGTCAACACGATGCAGCAGGTCGGCGGGTCCATCGGCACCTCGGCGCTGAGCACGATCGCGCTCAGCGCCACGGCCAGCTTCCTGGTCACCCACCACGCTGGCCGTCTCGCCATCGCCGCAGCGGCCACCCACGGCTATACGGTCGCCTTCGCCGTGTCGGCGGGCCTATTCGGGCTCGGCGTGGTGCTCGCCATCGTCCTGCTCCCGTCCAAGCTGCGCCTGCAGCAGCTCAGGGAAGCGGCTAGCGCGGCCAGCGCGACTCCCGCTACGTCGGCTAGCGCGGCCCCCACTACGCCGTCCGGAGCAGCAGACACCGTATCCAGCGCGGCGCCGCCTCGCTAGGCGGCGAACGTGTCTATGGCCGGCCGAAACGTGTCTATGGCCGAAGGGTGTGCCGGCCTGATGCCACCGTCCGCAGGGACCCGTCCGGCAGCGCGACTTCGGCCGTCGTTCCCGGCGGGACGGTCAGTGCCAGCTCGAACTTCCCGCCGTCGAGCCGCCAGGCCGACTCGATCCGCCCGTACGGACTGTCGTGCCGGGCCTGCGCCCAGGTGATCCCGCCACCTGGCCGCGGCTCGATCCGGAAGTGCCGGTAGCCAGGAGAGCTGTCCAGCAGCCGGATCCCCGCGACGTACCGGTGCAGGAACGCGATGACGGCGCCCTTCGAGTAGTGGTTGAGCGATTCGAACGGGACACCGTCCGCGTCGACTCCGTCCCAGCGCTCCCACACGGTCGTCGCCCCCCGGTCGATCATGTACAGCCACGACGGCATCGTGTCGGTGAACAGCAGTTCGTAGGCGACGTTCAGATGCCCGGTATCGGCGAGCACGGGCAGGAGCTGGGGGGTGGCCAGGAAGCCGGTCGCGAGATGAGTGCCGGCCGCGCGGATCAGCGCCACCAGCCGCGCGGCTGCATCCGCGCGCAGCTCGGCTGGAACGAGGCCGAAGGCGAGCGCGCGGACGTGGTTGGCTTGGGTGTCGGGGTGCAGCCGGCCGTCCGGGCCGATGAACTCGGCCTGCCAGGCGGCGCGCACCCGGTCGGCGAGGTGCCGGTACCGCTGTGCGTCGCCGCCACGCCCGATCACCGCCGCGATCTGGCTCATCAGCCACGCCGAATAGGCGAAGTAAGCCGTCGCCACGTCGGCTTTATCGCTGCGCCGGAACTCCTCGAACTCCTCCGGCCCCTTCAGGTCCGCGCCGGGAACGAGCCATTCCCCGAAGTGGAAGCCGGAGTCCCACACGTAGCGCTCGTGGCCGAGCGGCTCGGGACGGCGCGCCGCGCGCTCAGGGTGGCGCGCGCCGGCGGCCGCGCGTTCGACGTAGCCCAGCCACGCGGCCATCGACGGCCACTGCTCCTCCAGCAGGCGCCGGTCGCCGTAGACGCGGTAGATCTCCCACGGAACGATCACGGCCGCGTCCCCCCAGCCGGCCGAGCCGTTCATCTCGGCCAGGAAGCCACCCTCGGACTCCGCGGGCGGGCTCGGCGCCAGGTTGGCGACAACGCCGCTTGACCACTGCTCGGCGGCAAGATCGCGCAGCCATTTGGTGGTGAACCCGGCGACGTCGTAGAGGAAGGCCGCGGCCGGCACGAAGACCTGCCAGTCACCGGTCCAGCCGGCCCGCTCGCGCGTGGGGCAGTCGGTCGGGATGTCGCAGGCGTTGCCGCGGAAGCTCCAGACGGCCGCCTCGTGCAAGCGGTTGATGCGCTCGTCACTGCAGCGGAACCAGCCGGCGCGGGTCAGATCGGTGTGGACGACGACGCCGGCCAGATCGCTGGCGGTCAGCGCGTGCGGATGGCCCTCGACGCGCACGTAGCGGAACCCGTGGGTGGTGTGACGAGGCTCGAACGCCTCCCCCCGCCCGTCCGAGACCACCTGGTCGACCTGCCCGGCCGGCAGCGGCTCCGGAATGAACGGCAGGTCCACGTCGAGGTGCCGCGTGGTGACGTCGCCAGCTGAGTCGACCGCCTCGCCGTGGGTCAGCGTGATCGCGGTCCCGGCCGGACCGAGGTCCTTTAGCCGTACCCAGCCGTTCACGTTCTGGCCGAGGTCGAACACCTGACCGCGCCGAACCCGGCGCACCGACACGGCCGGGAGCTCGGCCACCGCGCGAACCGGCGGCGCCGGCGAGGCGACGAGGTTGGCGTAGCCGTCGTCGGTGACGAGGTTGGCGTAGCCGTCGTCGGTGACGAGGTTGGCGTAGCCGTCGTCGGTGACGAGGTTGGCGTAGCCGTCGTCGGTGACGGTGACGGTGACCGGCTCCCAGCCGGCATCGCCGAAGCCGGGATCGCTCCATCCCTGCGGACGGCGACGGAGATCGGCCGATTGCCCGGCGATCAGGTCGGCCGCGTCGATGTGCGACGGCGCGCTGCACCAGCCCTGGCCGGTGCCGGCCCAGGCACGCGAGCCGTCGGCGAATTCGACGTTCACCTGGGCGAGGAGACCCAGCTCCGAGCCCCACTGGTCATGGGCGCGAGGCAACCCCACCTGGCCGCGGAACCAGCCGTCGGACAGGATCGCGCCGAGGGCGTTGCGCCCGCGTCGCAGCAGGGCGGTGACGTCGTAGGCCTGCACCTGCAGGCGCCGGCGGTATTCGGTGAAGCCGGGGGTGAGCTCGGCGTCGCCGACCCGCACTCCGTTGAGAAACGCCTCGTAGATGCCGTGAGCCGTGGCGTACAGGCGGGCCCGGACGGCCGGTTGGCCGAGTCCGAACTCGCCGCGCACGAACATCGCCGGTCGCTGGCCCGCGGGCGAGGGCCCCGGCTCGGCCGGTGTGATCCACCGCGCCGACCAGTCACCAGGCCCGAGCAGCCCGAGCTCGAACCACTGCGGCGCAGACCACTCGCTCTCGCCCTGCTCCGTCCATACCTTGACCTGCCAGCTGACGCGCTCGCCGGACCGCAGCGGCGGGCCGCCGTAGCCGACGAGCACGCTCTCCTCGCTCGTGACGTGGCCGCTGTCCCAGCCGTTGTCGGTGCGGATCCGGTAGCCGGACTGCTGGCTGGCGCCGTCTGGCAGCCACCACGAGAGCCGCGGCCGCGTCGTGTCGATCCCGAAGGCCATGGCGAGGTGCTCGACCCGCAGGTGATCCGGGCGGGGAGTCTCAGACAACCGGGTGGTGGACGTCGCGCTTGTCGCCCTCGACGTTGGGCCCGGAGCCGGCCCGGCCTGGGAGGCGTTTGTGATACTCATCGGCGGCGCGGTCCCGGAGCTTGGCGAGCGCCACCGCCGGGCCCTTGCCGGTCGCGGTGCTGGTCAGGCCGTCGGGGTTCTGGACGGCGGTCAGCACAAGCGCGATGCCGGCCACGATCGCCTGGTACTTGCCGACGTTCAGGTGGAGGTTGAGGAAGGTGACGAACAGCCCGGCGGCGGAAAACATGATGCCCGCGACGACCGCACCGGCGATCCGCCCGGCCCCGGCCACGAACACGATGGCCAGCAGGGCGATCGAGGTGAACGCGGCAAAGCTGTCAGCGGTCAGTTCGCCCTGCATGTAGCCCGTCAGCGCGCCGCCGATGCCCGCGATGAACGCGGCGAGCCCGAACGCCATCAGCTTGCCCTGGGCGACGTTGATCCCGACCGAGCCCGCCGCGCGCTCGTTGGAGCGGATCGCCAGCAGCATGCGGCCGGCCGGGCCTCGTCGGAGCCGGGCCACGAGCAGCCCGAGCAAGATCACGACGAGGAGCACGAGCACGCCGAAGATGAAGGTGGGATAAGCCTTGCCCTGGGTGATCCCCAGGTTCAGCCCGGGCAGCCGCGGCGCCGGAATCGGCAGGCCGGCCGTACTGCCGGTAAAGGACAAGCTGGTGAACACGACGGCGTCCATCGCCGCCGCGAACCCGAGGGTCACCACGGCCAGGTTCACGCCGCGCAGCCGCAGGGCCGGCAGGCCGATGATCAATCCGACGGGCACCGCGCAGAGCCCGGCGAGAATAAGCGACCACGGGAAGCCGATGCCCCAGCTGGTGGAGATGTGCCCGAGCATGAAGCCGCCGATGCCGGCCAGCGACATCTGGGCCAGCGACACCTGGCCGACGTAGCCCGTCAGCACGACGACTGACAAGGCGATACAGGTGACGGTCAGCGAGGAGATGAAGGCGAAACGAAGGACGCTGTTAAGGACGAACAGGAAGATCAGGCCGACCACGAGGCAGACGGCGGCGGTACGCAGCGGCGTCTTCGGGCGGCCGACCGAGGGGTTGCGCTCGGCCGCCTCGCCGCCGCGAGCGAGCACAGAGCGCGAGCGGAGCGCCATCACCGCGATGATGACAATGAACGGGAGCGCATCTGACAGGCCCTGCTGAGGCAGCCAGGTCCAGACGGTGATGAGCTTGGCGATCTCGGACTGGGCGCAGCCGATGAGCAAGCCGGCCAGCGCGGTAACCCAGAACGAGGAGAACCGGCCGACCAGCGCGGCGGCCAGGGCGGGCACGACGAACAGGGTGTAAGAGGTCGGATCGAGGCTGGCGATCGGGGCGATAAGGATGCCGGCTGCGCCTGCCAGGACCGTCGCGATGACCCAGTTCTGGCCCGCGATCACGTTGGCGGAGATGCCGGTCAGCGCGGCTCCCCGGTCGTTCTCGGCGCCGGCCCGGGTGGCCAGGCCGAACCGGGAGAAACGGTAGACGAGCGCGAGCACGACCGAGATGACGACAACCACGCCGGTGAAGAACAGGCGGTCCTCGGGGAACGTGACGTGCGCGACCGACAGCGCTGAACTGGGGAAGATCGGGTTGGTGGCGACGGGTTCTGTGCTGTAGTTGAGGACCGCGATGGCCTGCAGGCCGAGCATGACACCGACCGACGCGCAGACGCGGGTGAGCGGCGAGGCGCTCCGCAGCGGCCGGTACACGATGACGTACAGCACGAGGCCGAGGACGGCCGCGTACACGAGCGAGATGACGATCGCGAGCCCTGTGTTGATCCCGGCGCCGCCGTTGAGCGAGATCTGGTGCGGGATCAGCACCACGGGCAGTTCGAGCTCCCCGAAGCTGCGCAGGTTGACGAAGACGTAGGCGATGAACATCGCCACCGCGCCATGCGCGAAGTCGACCACGCCAGCGCTGCGGAACTTCAGGACGAGTCCCTGGCCGAGCATGGCGTAGGTGGCGCCAGAGCCCAGGCCGAGGATCAGGAAGAGGAGGTAGCTGGCCATGGTGTCTCGTTACGTCTCGTCGGTATGCGCGGCGCGGAGGTGGGGCGAGAGGTTCCGCCCGCCCGGAGGCGGGCGGAACCCTGCGACCCGATCGCGGTCATCAGCTAGGAAGGCCCGGGAAGTAGCCCTTCGAGGTCACCCAGGCGGTCGAACTCGGCTGGGTAATCACCCCGTTCTCGACCTGGTTCATGAGGTAGTAGTCGTTGCAGATGGCGGTGGCGCCCTTCAGGGCCTGCCCGTTGCACGTGTAGGGGTGCGACAGGAAGTTCTGATGGGTGCCGGTCTTGAACGCGGCCAGGATGCTCGCGGTGGTCGGCGTGCCGGAGATCGTGCTCAGCACCGCCTGGACGTTCATCACGGTGGCGAAGCCGGCCGTCGAGATCGAGTCGATCAGCGTGCCGGGCGCGGCCCACTTCTTCATCGCCGCCTCGAACAGCTGCGCCTGCGGGTTGCTCCCGCTCTGCAGCATGAACGGTGAGGCGATGTACATACCCTGAGCTCCGCCGGCGGCGGCGGCGAGCACCGGCGGCGCGCCGCACGGGTCGATGCCCATGATCTTGCCGGTATAGCCGACGCTCTTCAGCGCCTTCAGCACGTTGCCGCAGCCGTTCGGGACGTCGACGTAGGCGAGCTGGGCGCCGCTGCTCTCGATCAGGGCAGCCTGCGGGCTCGGGTCAGGCGAGGTCGGCGACAGCGGGATGTCCTTGATCGTGGTCACCCCGGCGGCCTTGAACACCGGCGTGATCTGCGGCAGGATCGACTCGCCCTGGGCGTTGCTGAAGTACACCAGCGCCACGCTCTTGACGCCCAGCGTCTTGCCCGCGTACACGGCGGCGGCCGCGTTGTCGCCGACGCTAACCGACCAGAACTGGACGGAGTTCGGAGCGGTCTCAGGCACCGGGGTGAACGGGATGCCGCCGAGGTAGGCCAGGTTGGCGTGCGCGTAGATCGGGATCGAGGCGGGCCCGCCGACGTCGGCCGCGCCGAGGATCGCGATCGGGTGCGCGGCCACCAGCTGGTTGGCGCAGCGCGCGGCGGTGGCCGGCGTGCCGTCGCCGGTGCATTCGTCGATCTGGATCGGATGCCCGTTGATGCCGTCGAGGTAGTTGTTGACGTAGCTGACGGCGGCGATGGAGCCCTGGCGCGCCTCAGGGAAGGTGACCGCGCCGGTCTCGTCGTTGATCATCCCGAAGACGTACGGGGTGCCGGTCGCCTTCTTGGCCGTGCCGAACGAGAAAGTGCCTGCCGCGGCGGTCGAGCTGCTGCCCGCCGCGGGCGTGCTCGAGCCGGTCGAGCTACTGGAACCGCTGGAACTGCACCCCACTGCGGTCAGCGCGGCGACGCTGAGGGCCGCCGCGCTGAGCGTTCTGAGTCGTTTCATATGGGCTTCTTTCGGAGATGGTTGTATCTGTCGGTCAGGGAGGGCCGGAAGCGACCTCATCAGGCGGCCGTCTCCCCGAGGTAACTGGCGGTGAGCAGCTCACGCCGCTCGCGCAGCTCGGCGGCGGCGCCCTCGAGCCTGATCCGGCCGTGCGTCAGGATGTAGGCACGGTCGGAGATTTCCAGCGCCAGCGCGACGTGCTGCTCGACGAACAGCACGCTGGCACCGAGCTCGTCGGCGGCCCGGCGCAGGATCGGCAGGAGCCGCTCGACGATCACCGGAGCCAGTCCGAGGCTCATCTCGTCGACGAGCAGCAGCCGGGGCCTGGTCACCAGGGCCCGGCCGACGGCCAGCATCTGCTGCTCGCCGCCGGACAGCAGCCCCGCCTTGCGGCCCAGGCACTTGCGCAGCTCGGGGAGCATCTCCAGCAGCTCGTCCTCGCGGCTGTCAACCCGTCGCCCCCGCTTGGCCGCCAGCCGCAGGTGCTCGCGGACGGTGAGGCCGGGGAACAGCGCGCGGCCCTCGGGCACCAGGGCGAGGCCGCGACGGGCGAGCAGGTGGGCCGGGGTGCCGCCGACGTTCTCGCCGGACAGCTCGATCTTGCCCGAGATCGGGCGGTTCAGCCCGGCGATCGTCTCCAGGGTGGTGGTCTTGCCGGCACCGTTCGGGCCGAGCAGGGCCACCACCTCACCCGGGCGGACCTCCAGGTTGAGCTCGCGGACGACCGGCACGTCGGAGTAACCGGCGAATAGGCCGGTGAGGACGAGCGCGTGGCCGGGGGGGCTCGCGCTAGTGGCCGGTGCCGGCATGATGCCCTCCTAGGTAGGCCTCGATCACGCGCGGGTCATCGCGGATCTCCGCGGGGGCGCCCGCCGCGATCTGCCGTCCGAAGTCGAGGACCATGAGCTGGTCGCAGACGGACAGGACCAGGCCCATGTCATGGTCGATGAGGAAGACCGTCACGCCGTGATCTTCGGGCAGGGTGCGCAGCCGCCGCCCCAGTTCGAGGCTCTCGTCGGTGTCGAGCCCGGCCGCGGGCTCGTCGAGCAGGACCAGCCGGGGCTGGCGGGCGAGCGCCCGGCCGATGCCCACCAGCTTGCGCTTGCCGAGTGAGATCTCCGACGGGTAACGGTCGACGACATCCTCCAGACCGCAGACCGATATGGCCCAGTCGACGCCGGTCCGGTCCGGCGGCCGGTGCGGCAGGACGAGGTCTCTCATGGCCGAGGCGACGGTCACGTGCTCGGAGGCCACGAGCAGGTTCTCGTCGACGGTGAGGTCGCCGAACAGCTCGACCGACTGGAAGGTGCGGGCCAGACCGAGGCGCGCTCGCCGGTAAGGGCGCAGGCGGCTGATGTCCCGGCCGTCGAACACGATCCGCCCGGCGGCGGGCTTGGTATATCCGGTCAGGGCGTCGACCATCGAGGTCTTCCCGGCGCCGTTGGGGCCGATCAGCCCGTAGACGCTGCCCTCGGCGACGTGCAGGTCGACGTCGGAGACGGCCACGACTCCCCCGTAGGTGACACGCAGGCCGACGACGTCGAGCAGCAGCTGCCGGGCGGTCGGTGCGGTCATGGCTCTCCCTTCCATGGACGCTCCTGAACGGGAAAGGTTAACTTTCGCATCATGAAAGTTACTTTCATTTCGGTCAGGTTACGAGATACGGGTGAAATTGTCTATATGCGAGAGGTCACGAATTGGCGACGGCCCCCGCAAGGCGAGCCGCGTCCCGGCTGGCTAGGGCGACCAGGACCGCTCGAGACCCTGGACCAGGGCCACCATGCAGTCCTGCAGGGGCGTGGGCACCCCGACCCGCCGTCCCTCGGCGGATATGCCGCCGGACAGGACGTCGATCTCGGTGGCCCGGCGCGCGAGGACGTCCTGCAGCATGCTCGGCTTATGGTCGTACGCCTCGGCGATAGCCTCGTCCACGGCGTCGCGCGGCGAGCGCGTCAGGACGATGCCGGCCTGCCCGCAGACCACCTCCGCCTCCGCGATCAGCCGGTCGACCTGCCGGCGAAGCCCGGTGTCGGTGCAGACGCGCCCCACCGAGAGCCCTGTCAGGGCGGCCAGCGGGCTCGTCGCGGAGTTGAAAATGACTTTCGTCCACTGCGGCCCCCGCGCGTCTTTGAGCGCGTGCGTCCGTAGCCCGCCCGCGGTGATCAGCCGGGCCAGTTGTTCGACCTCGCCCATCGGCGCTGGCCGGGCCTCGAACGGCCCGAACCAGGAGTCCCCCGGCGCGTCGTACCGCACGACGCCGGGTGCCGCGATCGCGCCGGCCGTGACGATGCTCCCGCGGATGACACGCGGCACGAGCTCGGCGATGACCTCTTCATTTCCGAGCCCGTTCTGCACGCTGACGACGGCGGCGTTCGCCAGGGCCGCCCGGGCGCCCTCGACGGCCGCGCGTGTGTGCGGCGCCTTGGTGGCGACGAGGCCGAAGTCGCACGCGGGCAGGTCGCTGCCGTCGGTTCTCGCATGGACCGCGGCGGTGAAGCCGGCCAGCCCGGTGACCCGCAATCCCCGTGCGTTCATCGCGGTCACGTGCTCCGCCCAGGGGTCGACGGCCCACACTTCGACGCCGGGAACGCGCGCGAGGTGCGCGGCGTACAGGCTTCCGATCGCGCCGCAGCCGATGACCGCGATGCGGACCGGGGCGCCGGGGTTTCCCTTCATGACGAGGCCAGGGCCGTTCGGCTTATGTCTTCGCAGATGGACGGGCCTGCGCCGCCGACGCCGAGGCCGGCCACGACGCGCCCGCCGTCGCGGACCGGCAGCCCGCCTGGGACGCCGAGCACCGGCGGCACCACGAGGCGGGCGACGGCATCAGGCTTGCCGAAGCGGGCGTCGAGGTCACCGCTGTCGCAGCCGAACAGCGCCGCCGCGCCCGCCACGGCCTGCGCGATGGCCACTGCGCCGGCCGGGCCGCCGTCCATCAGGTCCTGCTGGATCGGGTCACCGCCGCGGTCGACGACGGCGACCGCCACCTGGACGCCGCGGCGCGACGCCGCGTCCATGGCGGCGTCGCAGAGCGCCCTCGCCCAGTCGAGCTGGGCCTGGCGGGCCGCCGGGGGTGCGGGTGCCATGCCGAGGCTTTCCGCCGGGTCGACGACCAGCTCACCGAAGCGCTGTTCCCACCGCTTGGCGTCGTCTCCGTGCTGCCCGGCGTACGGCAGCCCGAGGGCGTAGGCGATCAGCAGGTCCTCGGGGTTGGCCGGCCTGCCGTCCGCGCTCACCACGCGCGGGTCGACGCCCGCTGGGAAGAACGGGCTCACGGTGGCACCTGAGGCCGCGATCCCGGCGGCCACTACGCCGCCGACGCTGACCGGCAGGCCGCCCGCGCCGGGGAACAACGCCTCAGGCGACGCCGCGGCGAACCCGGCGGCGACCGGCGGGGCGATCGTCGTCATCCGGTGCAGGTGCTCGGCGCTCGGGATCTGCTGCGTCGCCGAGATCCACGCCTTGGAGCGGGCCCGCGCCATCCCCCCCGGTCCCCCGGCGTCCATCCGCGACGCGGTGATCAGCGTCCCGGTCGCCCCGACGACGGCGATCGCCCCGCGCAGGCCAAGCTGCTCAGCCTTGTCGACGGCGCGCTGCACCAGCGCCCGGGCCTCGGCCAGGTCGAGGTCCCGCGGGTACGGGCCGGACCCGGTCACCGCCTCTTCCCCGCTCGCATCCGTGACGGCTGGTGGCGCCGTTCCTTGTCGCTCATTTCTCGCTCCTCAGTCCAGGCGCCGCTGCGCTCCTCGGGCTCACTAATCATGGGAGGCGGCATAGCATCCGGAGTTCGGGCCAGGGAGGTAGCGCCGCCTCACCTCCCCAAGAATGTCAGTGGTGCTCGCTAGTGTGTTCGTATGTCCCGATACCGACTGCTCCCGTTGCCCGCCCAAGAGGTTGCCGGGCCGGTGAACCGCGAACTTCAACTCGCGCTCCTTCCAGCGTGAGGTGGAATCCCTGCCACCCAGGGAGGATGTCAAGCGCCGACCATGTTGTAGCCGCCGTCGGCGACCATGTACCCGCCGGTCATGTGCGCGGCATCGTCGGTCGCCAGGAAGAGAGCCGTACCCGCGAGCTCGGCGGGGGCCGGGATCCGCCCCATCGGGGTGAGCGATCGCAGCTGGTCGCCGCGCCCTGACTGCCAGTCCTTGCGGCCGAGGGTGGCCTCGGTCTCGATGAACCCGGGGGCGAAGACGTTGACCCGGACCGTGGGCGCGAACGCGTGCGCGTACGATTTCGTCACGCCTAGCAGCCCGTATTTCGCGGCGGCGTACTGCGGCGCCCGGGCGCTGCCGCGGACGATGACGGTCGACCCGATGTTAATGATGGCCCCGTGACCTTGCTCCAGCATCCGTGAGCCGAACTCGTGCACGCACAGCAGCGTGCCCTTGATGTCGACGGCGAGGACGTGGTCGATCGAGGACTCGGTGATGTCGCGCCACGACATCTGCTCGCGGGCGACGTCGCCGACGTTGTTCACCAGGACGTCGACGCCTCCCAGGCGCTCGAAGGCGGCGTCGGCCAGCGCCTTGATCTGCCCCCAGTCGACGATGTCAGCCTGAAGCAGCACGGGCGTACTGCCCTCCGCTGCGACCCGGTCGGCGGTCCGCTTGGCCCCTTCGGTGGAGCTGCGGTAATGGACGCCGACGGCACGGGCGCCCTCCCGGGCGGCGCGGACCGCGATCTCGGCGCCGAAGCCAGTGCCGGCGCCGGTGACGACAACCGAACGGCCCTCGAAGCGACGCGGTACGGGAACGGGTGCGAGTGGCACGGGGTGTCCTTCCGAAGATAGGTGGCTGGGTACGACGGTCAGACCAGGACGCGGCCGCCGTCGACGTACAGGACCTGGCCGGTGATAAAGCGGGCGCGGTCCGAGGCGAGGAACGTGACCGCGTCGGCCACCTCCTCGGGACGGCCGAGCCGCTCCGCCGGGACGAGTGATTCCAGGCTCTCCCTGTGGTTGTCCTTGTCGAGGTAGGCCTTGGTCAGGTCGGTCTCGATGTAGCCGGGCGCGACGGCGTTGACGGTGACACCGTACGGTGCCCACTCGCGGGCCATGACCCGGAGCAGCTGGTTCATCCCGCCTTTGGTCGCCGCGTACGGCGCGTGATGCGGGTGGGCGAGCAGCCCGGAGACCGACGACACGAAGACCATGCGGCCGTACCGCTGCTCGACCATCAGCCGCCCGACGGCCTGGCCGAGCCAGTACGCCGACGACAGGTTCAAGCTGACGGTCTCCTGCCAGTCGTCGTCCGCCAGGTCGAGGACCGGCTTGCGCACGTTGCGGCCGACGGCGTGCAGGAAGACCTGCGGAGTTCCCACCAGCCCGACGGCCTCGCTGACGGCCGCGCGGCAGGCCTCCGCCGTACGCAGGTCGGCGACCAGCGGTTTGACCTCGCCGCCCGCGGCCTTCGCGGCTTGCACGACCGCGTCGAGGTTCTCGGTGTTCCTGTCGGCGAGCGCGACCAGGGCACCCTGGGCGGCCAGGCTTACCGCGCTGGCTCCCCCGAGTCCGCCAGCGCCGAAGACCAGGGCTGGCCGTCGGCCGAGCGTGAGCCAGTCCTGCATGGGGCCTACCCTTCGCGCCAGAATTCTCGTACTATGAAAGTCACTTTCCAATAACCGTAGCCGACTTGCCGCGGGGCTGTCCAGGGTCCGCCCGCGGCCCGCCGTACGCTGATGGCACTTGCCATCACCGAGGAGGAAGGCCGTCCATGCCCCGCCGCACCGCTAGCTCCTCATCCGCGGCGCTCCAGCCCGTCGAGCCCTCCGCTGACGCGGAATCCCCGGAACGCCCGGAACGCCCGGAACGCCCGGAATCGCCGGAACGCCCGGGATACCGTGTCGAGGCCCTCGCCAAGGGGCTGCGCATCCTGTCGCTGTTCGACGAGCAGCACCCGTCCTGGCGCGTGAGCGACCTGGCCACCGTCACGGGTCTGCCCATGCCGACCGTCTACCGGGTCGTGATGACGCTGGCGTCGGAGGGCTACCTCGATCACCTGCCCACCGGCGACTACCGGCCCGGCGTGCGCACGCTGACGCTCGGCACGGCCGCGCTGCGCAGCCTGGACTTCGTGAGCATCGCGACGCCGAAGCTCCGGGATCTCGGCCAGCGCACGGGAGAGACGGTGAACCTGGCCGTGCTCAACGGCGATCGCGTGCTCTACCTCGTCCGGCTGAGGAACTCCGACCTGGTGACCGCGAACATCCAGGTGGGCTCCACGCTGCCCGCCGTGCACACCTCCATCGGCAAGCTGCTGCTCGCCCATCTCGACGGGCCCGACCTGGAGGCGCGCATCACCGACGCCTCGTTCGCCGCCAACTCCGGGCCTAACGCCAAGGTCTCGCTGGCCGAGCTGCGCACCGAACTCGCCGTGATACGCGACCAGGGCTGGGCGATGCAGGACGAGGAGCTGGCCCACGGCCTCCGGTCGGTCGCGGCCCCGCTCACCGGTCCGGACGGCCGCGTGCTCGCGGGCGTCAACCTGGCCGTCCAGGCCCGGGACTGGTCCACGCAGCGGATGATCCGCGAGCTCAAGCCCGCCGTCCTGGCGACCTGCGCGGAGATCTCCGGCCTGCTGTCCGACACCAACGTCAGCGTGCTTTGAGCGTGCTTTGACATCCGGCGCGCGCATCGGCAAGCTCGAGCCGGCCTCGCTCGACGAGGAGCAGCGCTCGCTCTACGACGCGATCGCCGGGGGCCGCCGGGCCCAGGGCCCGCAGCTGTTCCGGCTGACCGACGAGGACGGACGCCTCGAGGGTCCGTTCAACGCCTTCCTGCTGCAGCCGCGGCTCGGGTCGGCCCTGCAGGCGCTCGGCTCCTCGGTGCGTTACGACACCGGGCTCGACGACCGGTGCCGCGAGATCGCGATCCTCGTCGTCGCGGCACACTGGCGGTCCGACTTCGAGTGGTACGCACACGAGGCGGTCGCCCGTTCGGCCGGGCTGGACGACGCCGAGCTGGCCGCCGTGCGCGAGGGCCGCCATGCCGCGCTGACCGGACGCGAGGCGGTGGTCGCGCGCACGGCCGCCGCGCTCGTGGCGGGCGGCGACCTCGACGACGCCGAGTACCTCGAGGCGGTCGAGGTGATGGGCGCAGCGGGACTGTTCGAGCTGCTCACCCTCGTGGGCTACTACGCGACGCTCGCCCTCCAGCTCCGCGTGTTCCGCGTCCCGGCGCCAGACGGCCCCGCCCGGCCTGCTTGACCCGGCCTGCTTGACCCGGCCTGCTTGACCCGGCCTGCTTGACCCGGCCTGCTTGACCGGGCCCCCTTGGTTCCTGGCCCCCTTGACACCACGCCCGCCCGGGCGCGAAGATATGCGAAAGTTACTTTCGCAGAATGAGAGCGAGTCCGGGGCAATGAAGCTGGTCACCTTCGACGCTGGTCGGGTAGGTCGCCTGGAGGACGAGGTCGTGGTCGAGCTCGACTGCGCCTCGACGCGCGAGTGGTTCGTGCGCGGCGGGCAGGTCGGCGAGACGGGGGAACGCCTCCCGCTGGCCGACGTCCGGCTGCGAGCGCCGATCGTGCCGAAGAAGTTCTTCCACACCGCGGGCAACTTCTCCGACCACGACAAGGAGCTGCAGGCGGTCGACTGGTCGCACCCGGTGCATAAGGGGATCGTGTTCTTCCAGAACGTCGACGCGATCATCGGCCCGGACGACGCCATCGTGTACCCCGAAGGGCTGACGAAGGAGCTTGACTACGAGCTCGAGCTCGCGATCATCATCGGCCGCAGCGGCAAGTTCTTCGGGCCCGAGGATGCCGGGGACTACATCGCCGGGTACACGGTCTTCAACGACATCACGGCCCGCGACATCCAGCGCCGGGAGATGCAGTCCGGCGTGTTCTCCTTCTCCAAGTCGATCGACACCTTCTGCCCGATCGGCCCCTGGATCGTGACCAAGGACGAGGTTCCGGACGCCCAGGCACTCGCGATGGAGCTGCGGGTCAACGGCCAGGTCCGCCAGCGCGGCAACACCAGCCAGATGCTCATCTCGATCCCCCACCTGGTCGCGCACCACTCGGCGCAGGGCTACTCGGCCGGGGACATCCTGACCACCGGGACGATCTCGGGCGTGGCGGCGGTGCAGCCCAACCCGTTCGAGTTCTACCTTCAGCCCGGTGACCGCATCGAGGCCGAGATCGAGGGTGTCGGCGTGCTCCGTAACCACGTCGTGCCGTGGAGTGCCGTCTACGACACCCCGCCGTACTCGACCGATCTGTACTCCTCGACGGGCTGAGCCCGCTCCGCGCAGGTAAGACAAGGAGATCGCCGTGACCAGCACCGAACCGCTGCACGTCCTCATCGCCGGCGGCGGCCTGTCCGGCCTGGCCCTGGCCCAGGGGCTAATCAAGGACGGGCACACCTGCGACGTCTTCGAGCGGGACGCCGACGACAGCCGCAAGATCGGCTACTACCTGCACATGAACGCCGACGGCGGCGAGGCGCTGCGGCGTTGCCTGCCAGCGGACCTGTTCGAGCTGTCCGCCGAGACCTCGCGCCGGACCTACGACCGGCGTGAGTCGATCGTCCTGGACGATCAGCTCAACGAGCTGAGCTCGCAGCCGCACCTGGGCCCGCCGAACGAGGGCGAACGTCCGCACACCGGTGTGCACCGGCGGACGCTGCGCTCGATCCTGCGGGCCCGGCTGGGCGAATCGTTCCACCCAGGGAAGGCCGTCACCGGGTACGAAGAGACCCCCTCCGGCGTATCGGTGACCTTCGCCGATGGCACGACGGCCCAGGGCGACGTCCTGGTGGGCGCCGACGGCATCCGCTCGGCGGTCCGCAGGCAGCGGCTCCCCGGCACGACCGTCATCGACGCCGGCGTCCGCGGGCTCGGCGTCTTCGGCCGGACGCCATTGACCCCCGAGCTGGCCGGGCAGCTGCCACCGCATCTGTTCGAGGGCGTGCTCATCGCCGCGGACCGCAAGGGCTCGCGCCTGCTGATCTCGGTCTACCGGCCCCGGCAGCGCCCGGGTGAGGCGGCGGCCGCGATCGCGCCCGACGTGACGCTCGAACCGGTCGAGGACTACGTCATGATCAGCTGCAGCGTGGCACCGGGAACGGTGATCCCGTCCGCGGCCGAGTGGACGGCCGGCACGCCGGCCATGCTCCGCGACGCGATGCTGGGCGCGATCGAAGGCTGGCACCCCACGGCGCGAGCCCTGGTCGCCGGCGTCGACCTCGAGTCGATCTTCGTGATCCCGTTTGGTTTCCTCTCCCCGGCGCCCCCGTGGGAGCCTTCGCGGGTGACGCTGATCGGCGATGCCGCCCACGCCATGCTCCCGACGCTCGGCCTGGGCGCGAACCTGGCGCTGCGTGACGCCGCGCACCTGCTGGACCAGCTCTCCGCGGCCGCCCGCGACGAGGCCGGTCTCGTCGCGGCCATCGGGACCTACGAGCAGGAGATGCGCGAGTACGTCTACCCGTTCATGCGGATGACCATGGATCACGACCGGCAGTTCGGCGGCGGGGCGCTCACCGAACGCGAGCAGCATGACGACGCGACCATCGGCTGACGGCGCGATGCGGAGCCTGCACCACGTCGGCTACTGGGTCGAGGACCTCGACTCGGCGCTGAAGCAATGGGGCCAGGACCTCGACGTCGGCCCGTTCGACATCATCCCGCACATGACGTTCGACTCGTTCGTCCTGACCGTCGACGGCCAGCAGTACCGCGACGTCGTCTTCGACCATTCGGCCGCCTTCGCTGCGTGGGGGCCGGTGGTGGTGGAACTCAGCCAGGTCCACGCGATCGATTACCGCCTCGCGGCGGCGTACGGCAGCGGCGTGGGCGGTCCTGCTGGCGTGGTCAGCCACGTCTCGTGGGTGGTGCCCGACGTGGAGCAGGAGAGCGCGCGGCTCGCGCGGCTAGGCTGCCGGCTGATCAACACGGCGCGGTCGGGCCCGATCTCGGTCGCCTGGCACGACGGCGGGCCGCTGTTCCCCCATCCGATCGAGGTCCACCAGCACAACGATGCCATCGCCGGCATGCACGACCGCCTGACCGCGCTGCGCGCCGACGAGGACCGATGCCCGACCTAGCCGCCGTCATCCCCGGGTTCACCGGTCAGGTCATCACCGCGGGCCAGGACCGGTACGACGAGCTCCGGAGTATCTGGAACGGCATGCACGACCGCCGGCCCGCGGTGATCGCCCGGTGCGAAAGTGCGGCCGACGTGGCGGCCGCGATCGCGCATGCCCGGCGCCACGGCCTGGTGATCGCGGTGCGCGGCGGCGGGCACAGCCTGCCCGGGTTCAGCACCTGCGACGGCGGGCTGGTGGTGGACCTGCGCCCGATGAACAAGGTCACGGTCGACCCGGCGGCCCGCGTCGCGACGGTCCAGGGCGGCGCGCTGCTCGGCGATCTGGACCGGGCGGCCCAGGACCACGGGCTGGTGGTCCCCGCGGGGGTTATCTCGCACACCGGGGTCGCGGGCCTTACCCTGGGCGGCGGCGTGGGCCGGCTGATGCGCCGGTTCGGACTTACCATCGACAGTCTGCGCTCGGCCGAGGTGGTGACCGCCGACGGGCGGATCCTGCGCGCCGCGCAGGACCAGCACCCCGATCTGTTCTGGGCGATCCGCGGCGGCGGCGGGAACTTCGGCGTGGTGACCGAGTTCGAGTTCGCCCTGCACGAGCTGCCGGCCCGGGCGCTCACCGTCTTGTCCTGCTACCACGACATGGCGGATGCGCATCGTGTGCTGCGGCTGGCCGAGCAGGTGATGTCCGCCGATCCTGCCGATGAGCTGCTCTGGACGAGCTTTGCCCGCAAGGCCCCGCCGCGGCCGTGGCTGCCGACCGGGCTGGCCGGAAGGCCGGGGATCATGTCGGTCATCGAGTGGTCCGGGGATCAGCGTCCTGGACAAGACGATGGCTACCGTCTGCTCAGGCAGCTGCGAGCTGAGCTCCGGCCATCGGCGTGCGACCTCAGCGTCGTCCCGTTCGGCCAGATCCAGACCGAGGGCGACGAGTTCTTCGGCCCCGGGCTGCGGTCTTACGTCAAGGCCACCTTCGCCGATGAGCTGACCGATGACCTGGCCGAGGTCGTCTCGGCGCGCGGCGCGCTGATCGGCTCGGAGGTGTCTCAGATCGAGCTGCTGAGCATGGGCGGGGCCATCCGCCGGGTCTCCCCTGACGCCACGGCCTTCCCGCACCGCACCGCCTCGTGGCTGATCAACATCCCGGCCAGCTGGCGGTCGGAGGCCGAGACCGAACGGGAGATCGGCTGGGTCCGGGACAGCTACGCCGCGCTGAGGCCCTATTGCCGCGGCGGCGGTTACGTGAACTTCATGGACCACGACGAGCAGGCGGCCGGCCAGGCGGCGTACGGCCCCACGCTGCGCCGGCTGCAGGCGGTCAAGGCCGCCTACGACCCGAGTAACGTCTTCCGGCTGAACCAGAACATCATCCCGCTGAGCCCGGTGGCGGCGTCATGACCGTACGACACCACGGGCAGCTGACCGCGACGGCGCAGCTGCAGCAAGGGCTGTGGGGCACCGATCCGCAGGGCTGGGCGGCGCTGGCCGAACCGCACAACCAGCCGCTGTTCGAGGCCTTGCTCGACGCGACGGCCACCCGGTCAGGGACCCGGCTGCTTGACATCGGGTGCGGCAGCGGTCTGCTGATGTGGTTGGCGTCCGGCCGGGGTGCCGCCGTGACCGGCGTGGACGTCTCACCCGGCCTGCTCGCCGTCGCGGCGGACCGGCTGCCCGGGGCCGACCTATGGCTCACGGACATGCAGCAGCTACCGTTCGCCGACGCCGCCTTCGACGCGGTCACCGCGGTGAACGCCATCCAGTTCGCCGCGGAGCCGGTCACCGCGCTGGCCGAGGCAGCCAGGGTGTGCCGGCCCGGCGGCCTGGTGGGGTTGGCCGCGTTCGCCGAACCGGGCCGGGTGCAGTCCACGGCGGTGCACCTGGCCATGGCGGCGCTGAGCCCGCCGGAACGCGAGTCCGAGCACGCGCCCTACGCGCTGTCCTCACCGGGCGGCCTGGAGACGGCCCTAGCCGCCGCGGGCCTGCTGGTGGCGGCGAAGGGCGAGGTGGAATGCGTCTGGCGGTACGAGAAGGCGGCGGACGCGATCCGCGCGCTGATCGGCTCGGCGGGCGGAACCCGAGCGGTACAAGATGCCGGCCAGCCGGCCGTCCGCGCCGCCATCGAGGCGGCGCTGATCCCGTTCACCGACCCGGCCGACGGCACGATTGCCATGCGTAACGTCTTCCGCTGGGTCACGGCCCGCCGCCCCGGGCCGCAGGAAGCGGCGGGCTGTTGACGCGGGTGGCGGCGGTCTCCGGCGGGGCCGGGGCCATCGGCGGCGCGATCGTCGCCGGCCTGCGCGCGACCGGACACGAGGTCGCGGTATTCGACCTGAACGGCGATCCCGCCGTGGACCTCGCCGAACGGGGCGAGGTCCAGGCCGCCGCCGCCGCGATGCTCGCCCGGCACGGACGCTGCGACGTGCTCGTCCACGCAGCCGCCGCGTTCGATCGTGCGTCGCTGCTCGATCTCGACCCGGAGGTGTGGCACCGGGTGCAGGCGGTCAACGTCGAGTCGGCGCTGTGGCTGGCCCAGGCCGTCGTCCCCGGCATGGCCGAGCGCGGCTTCGGGCGGATCGTGTTCGTCGTCTCGGACACGGTGTGGGACCCGCCGGCCGGTGACCTGCTCGCGTACGTGGCCAGCAAGGCCGCCCTGATCGGGATCGCCCGCACGCTCGCGCGCTCGCTTGGCCGCGACCGCATCACGGTCAACTGCGTCGCACCGGGGCTCACCCCGACCCCGGCCGCCGTGGCCGGAACTGCACCGGAGGCGTTCGCCGCGGTGCGGGCGCGGCAGGCGATCGGCCGGGCGCTGACGCCCGATGACATCGCCGCGGCGGTCACCTTCCTCGTCGGCGACGCGGCTGGCGCGATCACCGGCCAGACACTGTGCGCGGACGGCGGCCTGGTGCTGCGTTGAGTCTGCCCCGTGAGGTTGATGTCCTCGTCGCAGGGTTCGGCGCGGCCGGCGCGAGCGCGGCGCTGGCGGCCTGCGATGCCGGTGCGAGCGTGGCGGTCGTGGAGAAGACATCGGCCGGCGGCGGTAACTGCGTGCACTCCGGCGGCTTCCTGCTGGAGTCGACGGCCCGCGGGCCGTCGACCACCTCGACGCGTTGTGCTTCGGCAAGACCGACCGGGCCGTGCTGCAGGCGTTCGCTGACGGTCTCCCCGAGGTCGCCGGATTCCTGGCTTCGCTTGGCGGCGCAACCGCGCCCGTGGACCTGGCGGCCTTCGGCGGGATGCTGCGGTCGTGGCCGCACTTCCCCGGCGCGGGCCACGTGCGCTACCGCCAGTTCACGCCCGCGGACGGCGAGCGTCCGGGGATCGGGCTGTGGCGGGTACTCGAGGCGGCCGTCCGGGACCGCGGCGTTCCCGTCGCGCTGGACTGCCCGGTGCGCGATCTCGTGCTCGAGGGAGGACGGATCGCCGGCGCGATCGTGGAGTACCAAGGCGATCCCGTCCGCATCGGCGTACGGCGCGGCGTGGTGCTGGCGAGCGGGAGCTTCGAGGCCGATGCCGAGCTGCGGGACACCTACCTGCCGCTCCCGCTGGTCTCGGTCGGACATCCGGGCAACACCGGCGACACGATCCGCCTGGCCCAGGTGGCCGGCGCGTCGCTGTGGCACATGAGCGCGTTCTTCGGCTGGCTCTCCTTCGTGCACACCGATTACCCGGCCGCGTTCACCCTCGACGTCCACGCGCCGAGCTTCATCTACGTGGACGGCGATGGACGGCGGTTCGCCGATGAGACCGGCTGGGAGGTACACGACCGGGTACGAGCGCTGACGGCATATCTCCCGCGCCGCCGTAATCGCCCGCGGCTGCCGGGGTGGATCATCTTCGACGGCGCCGCCCGCCAGGCCGGCCCGCTGCACGGGATCGTCGGCAGTCCGAACGGCTATGACTGGAGCCCCGACAACTCGGCCGAGGTGGCCGCCGGGTGGATCAAGCGGGGCGAGAGCCCGGCTGAGCTGGCCGCCGCCATGGGACTCGATCCGGCCGCGCTGGAGGCGACGCTGGCCGCGTATGCGCAGGCCGTGGACCGGCGGCGGGACGACGAGTTCGGCCGGGCCGCGCACACGCTCGCCCCGCTGGTGCCGCCCCTGTACGCGATCCCGATGTGGCCCGGCGTGGCGACGGCCTCGGGCGGCCCCCGTCGTGACGCCCGCGCGCGGGTACTTGACCGGGACGGCCAGCCGGTTCCTGGCCTGTTCGCGGCGGGCGCGGCCGGCTCGATCTGGGGCCACCTGACCGAGCATGGCGGTGGCCTCACCGACGCGATCGTCTTCGGCCGCCTCGCCGGAGCCGAAGCAGCCCGCGCCTGACCGGTGACCAGGGCATCCTCATCCGCATCTGCGGCACCAGCGCCTTGCTGGCTGAGCAGCCTGTGCGGCCTGGCAGCTCGACACCAGATGTCGGGTGGTCTGGTTCTGACGAGCGCCTCGTTTGGTGGTTGGTGCGGCCAGCATCCACGCCTGCTTGCATATCGTTTCGGGCGTGGCGGGCTGCGGCGGCGAAGGCGGGCGGCGGCCGCAGGCTCATGCCACGAAATGGCCTGGCGGCGAGCGGTGCGTGGTTGGGTCCCTAGCCGCTGGTTTCGGATATCCAGTCGGGGCATAGCGGGCGCTAGCCTTTCTCGCAGTGGAGGTAGCGGAGCGCTTCCGCGGCGGCGTTCGCGCCGCACATTCCGTGCACGCCGGGTCCGGGTGGCGTCGCCGCTGAGCAGAGGTACATGCCCGGGATGCCGAGGTGGTAGGGCGACAGGGTGGTGCGGGGGCCGATGACGAGCTGGCGCACGTCCTTGGCTCCGGTGATGATGTCGCCGCCTTCGAAGTTCGGGTTGGCGGCGGCGAAGCACGCCGGGCCGTAGGACGCCTGGCCGGCGATCCGCTCGCGGAACCCGGGGGCGAACCGCTCGATCTGCGCGATGATCGCCTCGGTGGCGTCCCCGTCGTAGCCGTGTGGCACGTGCGCGTAGCTGTAGACTGGGTGGATGTTTCCCGCCGACCGCTGCGAATCGGCCAAGTACTGCTGTCCGACCAGCACGAAGGGCCGCTCCGGCATCCTCCCGGTATTGATTTCCCGCTCCGTGGCGACGATGTCGGCGTAGCTGCCGCCCAGGTGCACGGTGCCAGCCCGGCCCACGTCGGGGTTGACCCACGGCACTCCGCCCTCGACCGCGAAGTCGACCTTGAACGCTCCCGGTGCGCGGCGGAACCGGCGGAACGCCCGGGCCACTCGCGCGGGCAGCGTGTCGCCGAGCAGGTCAGCGACCGCTGGCGGAGCGAGGTCGAACAACGTCACGTCCGCCGCGGGCAGCTGGGACGCGATCGTGACCCGGGTGTCCGTCTCGATCTTGCCGCCCAGGTCGGTGAGCAGCGCGGCGAGCGCCGCGGTGATCGACCCGGAGCCGCCGGCCGCGACCGGCCAGCCCCAGCGATGCCCTGCCGTGATGATGCCGATGCCGATCGCCGAGGTGAGCGGCTGGTGCAAGGGCCGGAACGCGTGCGCGGCCACCCCGCCGAACAGCGCGCGTCCCTTCTCGGTTGCGAACAGGCGGGCGAACGCCGAGCCGGGCAGCAGCGTCGGCAGCCCGAACCTGGCCAGTGCCAGCGGGTGGCTGGGCGCCCGCAGCAGCGGCCGCATGATGTCGCCGGCCAGCTTGTCGTACTCGGCTGAGGGGCGGCCGAAGGCCAGCCGCCAGCGGGCTCCGTCGCGGCCCAGCCCGGCAGCGGTGTCCTCGACGGACCGGTACAGCAGGCCAGCCTCACCGCCGTCGAGCGGGTGCGCGCAGTCGATCTCCGGCCAGCGCCAGGACAATCCGTATTTGTCCAGGCCCAGGCCGGTCAGGAACGGAGAGCCGACGGCCATCGGGTGGAAGGCCGAGCAGTGGTCGTGCAGCAGGCCGGGCAGCAGCGACTCGCCGGAACGCGCGCCGCCGCCGGGCTCCTCAGCCGCCTCGAGCACGGTGACCTGCACGCCCTCCCGGGCGAAGGCCACGGCGGCGGCGAGCCCGTTGGGCCCGCCGCCCACCACCGTCGCGGTGGTCATGCCGCCACCTCCCCGTCGTACTGCTCGCTGACGGCCTGCCGGGCGCCCGCCCGTGACCATGTCACCTGTACCGGGATCGGCCCGTTGGGCAGCCACGGCTGCTCGGCGACCGCGTCGGCGACCTGCCACGTGCCGCACTCGATGACGCCGAGCGCCGCGTCGATCACCTTGTACGCCTGGTCGCCGCGGTGCACCGGCTGGGACTCCACCCAGACCACGACCAGCTCGCCGGGCTCGAAGCCGGCCTGCGCCTGCACCGCCCTGATCAGGTCCTCGTTGTGCAGGTGCCCGTCGCCGAAGTTGAACCCGATCAGCGAGTTGCACACGAACTCAGCCTCGCGCACGGTCCGGGTGTCGATGTCGGGCAGGTGCCGCAGCAGCAGCGAGAACAGGCCGCGGCCCTGGCTGTGCATGGTCCGCCACGCGATCGTCAGCTGCATGGTCACGTCGGCCCACTCGCGGTCATAGCCGAACGCGACGAGCTGGTCGACCTGGTTGGCCGTCGGCCGCTTGACCGCGTTGAGCTTCTCTTCGGCGCCCGGCGCGAACGCCCACAGCGCGGACGCCCAGTTGCCGGCGTACTGGCGCATCGAGGGCAGGAACGAGACCAGGTCCGGGCGCAGGTTGCCGAGCACGGGGAAGAACAGCAGCGCGGCCGCGATCACCAGCACCAGCCACGGCGGGGACATGTCCGTGACGCCGTAGCCGGCCCAGGTGGGGTGGCCGGCGAACAGGAACACCGCGGCGTAGCCGAACAGCACGTTCCACTCCAGCGGCACGGCCAGCGGGAACGTCGAGGTGATGAACAGGTGGAAGATCACCATGATGGCGACCGCGGCCAGGGTCACCGGCTTCCACGGCGACAGCAGCAGCACCAGCGGGGTGATGATCTCGACGAACGTGCCGCCGCCGTGCGCCATCAGGTGGGCGAGCCGGGACGGGCGGATGTCGCGGGGGAAGTCACGGTAGTGCGCCAGCTTGATCCACCGGAACGGCACGGCGGGACTGTTGCTGACCATCGGCGGGACGACGTTCGCGAAGTGCCTGCCGAGCTTGGAGACGCCGGCGCCGACCCAGACCGTGACGATCAGCAGCTTGAGCGCGATGATCATGTCGGTGAACGGCAGCACGGCGAAGAACAGCAGGGCGGGCAGGTACTGCTCGCCGCGCGCGGCCAGGAAGATGATCTTGTCCCGCAGCCCGTTGAGCACGAGCAGCACCACCACCGGGACGATGAGCACCGGGCTGACCACGCCGGAGGTGTTGCCGGGCACCGCGGCGGACAGCGAGCCGCTGTGCACGCCCGGCATCACCAGCGGCACGATCACGCTGACGATGAGCGCGAGGTAGAGCGCGACATCCGCGGGGGTGCGGCGGTCACCGGCCGTGAGCGGAACCCGCTTCCATGGCCGCAGCCGGATGGTGCCGGTCCGGGCCCAGAACAAGATGCCGCCGGTCATCGGCTTGAACTTGCCCGCCAGCGGGCCCCATGACCCGGCGATCCCCACGGTCTCCAGCAGCACCGTCCACAGCACCGCCTTCTCGTACACGATCGGCTGGTTCCACCACTGCGCGACGTGCCAGAACGCGGGCAGGTGTGACGTCGCGGTGGCGATCACCGCACCGCCGAGGATGTAGAACGTCAGCAGCTTGGCGATGTAGATCACATGCACCATCCGCGGGGTGCCGAACCCGCGCTCTACCCAGTGCAGCGCCAGCACCTGCATCCGGTGCATCAGCGGCTGCCGCATGAACGTGCCGGGGTCGACCTTTGGCAGGTCAGGCTTGGTGAATCCCATCATGGTCTCCTTACGGTGATGCCAAGCGAGGGTTGATGCTCAACCCGCGGGGCTATGAGCGCGAGGCGCGCAGGGCTGGTTTGTCGATCTTGCCGACGGGGTTCTTCGGCAGCGCGGGCACGATGCTGATCGCCACCGGGATCTTGATCTTGGTGAGGTTGCCGCGGCAGAGTGCCAGCAGCTCGTCGGCCGTCACGACCGCATCCGGGTAGGTGACCGCGTAGGCCACCGGTACCTCGCCGTATACCGCGTGCGGTGCGCCGATCACGGCCGCTTCCAGGACTGCGTCGTGCCGGGCCAGGACCGACTCGATCTCCTGGGGGTAGATGTTCTCGCCGCCCCGGATGATCATGTCCTTGATCCGGTCGACGATCGTCAGGTAGCCATCCGCGTCCAGCACGCCGACGTCGCCGGTGTGCAGCCAGCCCCCGCCCACCTCCCCTTCCCCCCGCACTGCCTCGGCAGTGGCTTCGGGGCGGTTCAGGTACCCGCGCATCACGTTCGCGCCGCGGATGACCACCTCGCCCGGTTCGCCGACTGCGGCGAACGAGCCGTCCGGCCGCATCGTGGCCACCTGCTGACCCGGCAGCGCCACTCCGGCCGTGCCGGGCTTGCGCGCCCGGTCCAGCGGGTTGACGGTAGATGCGCAGGTGCCCTCGGTGAGCCCGTATCCCTCGATGATCGGGAAGCCGAACCTGGCCTCGCTGCGGCGCAGCAGCTCCACCGGCACCGGCGCCGCCCCGCACACCGCGAACCGGACGGATGAGGTATCGCCGAGCTGATCCCCGGGCAGCTCGGCCAGCCGCGCGTAGATGGTGGGCACCGCGGAGAAGTACGTCGCCCGGTACCGCGAGATCGCGGCGAGGAAGGTGTCCGCGGCGAACCTAGGCAGGATCGTCACCTGAGCGTCGGCCATCATCGGCGCCAGGCAGCTCACCAGGATCGCGTTCACGTGGAACAGCGGCAGCACCAGCAGGCAGTTGTCGTCCGGGCTCAGCTTCATCGCCTGGCCGAGCGAAGCGCCCATCGCCACGAGGTTCGCGTGGTCGAGCATGACACCCTT
>Ga0302229_10000317_pt1 | contig 37589 bp, 34 predicted proteins | sample II_Palsa_N1_3_FD_193518 | JGI IMG/M metagenome (GOLD analysis project Ga0302229, IMG submission 193518) | Peat permafrost microbial communities from Stordalen Mire near Abisko, Sweden - II_Palsa_N1_3 | ecosystem: Environmental > Terrestrial > Soil > Palsa > Peat permafrost | place: Sweden... | reverse complement strand
GAGGACGAGCGCAGCGCGTTGCGCAGCAGGCGCAGTTTCAGCTGGACGAGGAGCCGAGCCACGACAGTCCCTCCCCGCCGTCGGCCCGCGAGCCGACCAGGTCGATGAACGCCTGCTGCAGGGTCTTGCCGCCGCGCACCTGTTCGGTGGTGCCGGTGGCCACGATCCGGCCCTTGTCGATGACGGAGACGTGGTCGCAGACCTGTTCGACCAGCTCCATCACGTGGCTGGAGAACAGCACGGTCGAGCCCGAGCCGACGAAGCGGGTCAGCAGCCGCCGGATCACGTCCGCCGAGACCGGATCGACGCCTTCGAGCGGTTCGTCAAGGAACAGCGCCGAGGGATTGTGGATCAGGGCGCAGCCGAGCATGGCCTTCTTGCGCATGCCGGTGGAGTAGTCGGCGACCAGGCGCTTGGCGTCCTCGGCCAGGTCAAGGACCTCGAGCAGCTGCGCGGCCCGGGAGCGCGCCTCGCCGGCGGACAGGCCGCGCAGCCGCCCGGAGTATTCCAGCAGTTCCTCACCGCTGAGCCGCTCGAACAGCCTGGCCTCGGCCGGGACCACCCCGATGATCGCCTTGGCGGCGGGCGGGTCGGCCCACACCTCCAGCCCGTTGATCACCACCTGGCCGCCGTCCGGCCGCAGCAGGCCGGTCATCATCGACAGCGACGTGGTCTTCCCCGCCCCGTTCGGCCCGACCAGCCCGGCGAAAGAACCCGCCGCGATCTCCAGGTCGATCCCGGCCACCGCCTCCTTCGCGCCGAAACTCTTGCGCAGCCCGCGCACCGCGATGGCTGGCTCGCCCACGTCCGCCTCCTCTGCCCCCAAAGTCGGCCCCCAAGCTCGGCCCCAAACTCGGTCCGCAGCCAAAGCCTACGGCGTTCGTGGCAGGCTGGTCGGGTGGCTGATTCCACCAACGAGAACCCGGCCTTTGTCGACACCGTGGCCTGGGTGCACCTGGAGAACGGCAGGATCCTCTGCGCCCGGCCACGCGGCCAGGACATCTTCTACATCCCCGGCGGCAAGCGGGAAGGCGCGGAAACCGACCTGCAGACCCTGCTGCGTGAGATCGCCGAGGAACTGACGGTGGCCCTGCGGCCCGAAACGGTGACCCACGTGGGCACTTATGAGGCACATCAGCCGCACGGCCACCCAGGCGGTGCCGTCGTGCGCATGAGCTGCTACACAGGCGGCTATTCCGGGACCCTGACGGCCAGCGGCGAGATCGACGAGCTGGCCTGGTTCTCCTATGCCGACCGGCCCGGAGTACCCCTGGTCGACCAGTTGCTCTTCGACGACCTCCAGGCAACTGGCGAACTGCGTTAACGGCGAGCGTCCCAGAGTCGACCACCGGAGGGCCGACCAGCACTTACTTTATGGCGACGGCGTTGGCGGGCGAGCCGATCCCGCCGGGCGCGTTCAACGGCGCACTGACCGCGAACATCTCATAGACCCCGTCGGCGGCGCAGTCGGCGGCCAGGTCGCTGAGCCACCACAGCTCGCCCAGGGCCATACCGAACTGGCCGATGAGCATGCTGTGCAGGAATCCGAACGGGTGCCCCTGCGGGCTCCGGTCGGCCGGGAAGACCTCGACGCCGAAGGTGTCGCAGCCGATGGCGGCCGCGTGACTGTTCCACAGGTACTCGCAGACCGCCTCGGTGTGCGCGACGCCGGGCGCGACGACGTTGCCGTGCAGCCGCTCCTTCACCTGGCGCGGCTGCCTGAGGTACCAGGCCGCGAAGCCCGTGTGCAGCAAGATGATGTCACCCGCGGCGAACTCGATCCCGGCCTGCCGCCGGGCCAGTTCCAGGTCGCCGACGTCGAGCGCGACGGGCTCGCCGGGATCATACGGCCGCCCGGCCTCCCGCCGCGCCCGCTCGGTATCTAGCAGGACCGCGCGGCCGGCCATTCCGTGCCGGGCCCAGTGGTCGATGGTGTTCCGGGTGCCCGCCAGCACCTCCTGGTCGGTGGCGCCGTTGTACATCTGGTCCGGCGCGTAGCCGACGTGCGCCAGGGAATCCCACTGGCTGGAGGCCTGCGGGTAGAAGTTGTCGTAGACGTCGTCGAACCCGGCGCTGCCCGGCCGGTGCAGCACCTGATGCCGCGGCTCCCCGCGGAAGGTCGCCAGCGCCGGAGCGATACTGCCGAGCGGCAGGTCCAGGCAGAAGATCTGTCCCCGCCGGATCAGCCTGGCCGCCGCCGCGATCCGCTCCGGTGTCATCAAGTTGACCAGCCCGAGATTGTCGCCCTCGCCGAACAGGCCCCATCCGGAGCGGCCGCCGCCCGGTGCGGGCGGGAGGTCGGCGTAACTCGGCAGCTCAGTCATCGCGCCTCTTCCCAACTTCCTCAGCCGCGCCGCCGTTCCGGCGCATGCCGGGCATCTTACGCTTGGCGGGTGGAGATCTTCACGTTCCTGTTCACCGACATCGAGGGCTCGACGGCCTTGCTCCAGGCGGCTGGCCGCGGTCGCCTACGGAGGCCAGATCCTGGCATCGTCCGGCGCCCGGCATCCATCGCGGCGGGCCCCCGGCTCGGGGCTCGACCGGCGTCCTCCCGGCTGGTCCGAGGCCAGAACGCATTGTCTTTTGTACGCATGCTCGAGTCAATGCAACCAAATGTGCCGCTGCTGAGAAGCGGCCTCCCTTCAGACGCAGAACCTTTCTCGTGCTCATAAAAGATCCGCGAGATCTGGCTCACCGGCACCGGCGACGGTAAAATAAATCCGGGCTATTAAAAGGGTCAAAAAGGGCAGAAGTGGCAGAAGGGGCGAGGCTGGTGCTACCGAAAACACAGCCGGTAGAAAGGTAGGGTCATGAGCGGAATATGCGTACGATGCCACGAACCGGTCGCTGATGACGAGGCGTTCTGCGGCAGCTGCGGGCAGCCCACGGCGGCCGCGCAGCCCAGGGATGCCGGGCTGGTCAGTACCGTCATCGGCGCTGCGATGCCGGGAGCCCGGGTCGCCGCAGAAAGACGGCCGGCCAGTCATGGTGATTCGCTGCTGGAGGCCGCCGCGCTCCGCAGGGCGATAGCAGATGGCGCCGACTTGTCCTACTCGGCGCCTGAGGGGTCCTTCGATCCGATCGGCAATTGGAAGCTCCTCAGGCAATTTGCCATAAACGCAATTTTGTATTTTGCGGTCTATGTGGCGCTCGCCGTGGCTTTTGGATTGCTGTTTGGGATCCTCGCCCTCATCGGCCTTGGCCTAAAGGCCTTTGCCCTGTGGTACGTGGGCGCGGGGCTCGTGGGCCTGCTCTTCGGATGCCTTTACTGGTTCATCCCTGTGCCGGCCCAATTGTCGGAATGGAAGATCCTGGTCGACGGCAAGGCCTCTGTTGCGCCGATGATATCCGATCACATCGCCTGGGCCCTCGAGCGACGTCAGACGCCGGTCGACGAAACTAAGGTCCGGAAGCTGAAGCTGGCAGGCGGGGAAGGCCGTGACTACCTCGAGATTCGCCGGGCTTTGTTCAGCGGGCTCGTCTCATGCTTCGCGTACGGGGAGGACCTGTACGTGGGCTGGACGTTCTGGCTCCGGGTCTCCCCGCTGCGCTGCTCGCTGATGTTCCTGGCCAGGTTGTGGCAAACCTTGATGCGACGCGGAAGTGACATGTACGTAACGCTGCGCTACGACTACGCCAAAGCCATGCGGGAAGCTATGCACAATTCGGCGCGCGAGGGAGTGGACGTGGCCGTCGGCGAACTGCGTGCGCAGGGACAAGGCACCGCGGGCTCCTTGCAGGTCGCGGTCACTGATGTCGGCCTGTAACGGGAGCCCTGCTAGCCCTGCTGAAAAGCTGATCGCCTATCCATGACGGGCGTTGCGCGACGGCACGGATTCCCCGCCTACCAGGAAAGGCGGATACCAATTGACTAGCGAATCAGGAGGCGCTTTGGGCGGTTCTCGGCGGTTCTGCGTTCAGTGTGGCCAGCAATTGAAGCCGGGCTCGCGGTTCTGCGTGGTCTGCGGGCATGCAGCCGCAGGAGCCGCTTCGCCTCCGGTCGGCCAGACTCGCAGCGAAGAGGTAACGGCCGCCAGCGGGTACCAGGCCACCGCGACCACGCCCGTGCCAACCCGAGATGATGCCGTCCACCCAAGCTCACCAGCCGCGGATTCGACGTGGCCTTCGAAAGGGTCCTACCGCCCCGCCGATGCCACCCCAGAACCGGCCCAGAGCACCTTCCCGCCCCCGCCCGATGAGTTCCCGCCCCCGCCCGATGAGTTCCCGCCCCCGCCCGATGAGTTCCCGCCCCCGCCCGGTCAGTTCCCGCGCCCGTCCGACGAAACGGCCGAACTCTCCGGTCTGCGCGGCCGACAGCCGCCGAGTCAGCCGCGTTCCCGGCGGCCGCCGAGTCAGCCGCGTTCCCGGCGGTCGTGGGCGCTAGTCCTTGCCCTGCTGCTGCCGGCGGTGATAGCCGCCGCCGTGGTCTTTTTCGTGCTGCGTCCATCTCATTCCGCCCGGCTCAGCGCGGGCGCGTCTCCGACGAGCTCAGGCAATCAAGGGAACGTGCGGGCCACAACAGCGGGACCGCCGGCTAGCTCTGCCTCATTGTCAGCACCTATCTCCGAGCAGCAGGCAGCGACCAACCTTGCCGGGCTCCTCAGGCAGAGCGTCACAGATCGCAGTTCTATCAAGGCGGCGGTCACCGACGTGGACCAGTGCGGACCCTCGTTGAACCAGGACCCGCAGACGTTCCAGAACGCGGCCGCATCGCATCAGCAGTTGCTCAGCCAGCTTTCCAGCCTTGCCGGACGTTCCGCGCTGCCCGCCGCCATGCTCCAGTCGTTGACAAGCGCGTGGCAGGCATCGGCCGCGGCCGATAAGGATCTCGGCCAGTGGGCACAAGATGAAGTCTCCAACGGCTGCATCCAGAACGACCAGGCCGACCCCAGTTTTCAGGCCGCCGCCGGCCCTGACGGTCAGGCCACCACCGAAAAGAAGGCCTTCGTCAGCCAATGGGATTCCATTGCCTCGCAATACCGGCTGACCACCTATCAATGGAACCAGCTCTGACCCGATGCCACCTGGAACGTCGGCCAAGTGGTACGAACCTGCCTAGCACCACAGCGGTCACAGAGAGCGCCTAAGCAGCAAAAACGGAAAGATCGCTCCAGTCATTGTGAAGATCCGGGCTCCGGGGCGGATCCAGTGCATCCCAGGCGGCCTGGGATAGCTCGCCGTGCGTGGTAGCAGTCAACGTGGCATCGAGTCGGGCGTCGAGTTCATCGAGTGTCAGCCTGCCTTGCGCGAAGTGCTCACCCAGGGCTGCGGCAGCCGCGTCCCGGTCAGCATCGCCAACGCGCACCCAGGGTGCTGGTGCCTGATGATCCTCCCTGGTCACCCGGGGCAGCCGCCGCAGCACGGCGGCGTAGTGATCCAGCGCGGCCCGGCCGTCGCAGGTGAGCGCGACGACGGCCGGGGCTCTGTCGCCGCCGGTCCTTTCCGTCCGCAGGTACCCGGCGTGGTCCAGCTCCCGCAGGCGGGTGATCAGGCTGCCGGGTGTGAGTCCGAGCATGGCCTGCAGCCGGGTCAGAGCCAGCGCGTTGCCGTCGGGCAGTGCCGCCAGGGTCGCGACGACGCGCAGCCGCTCGGGGTGGTGGATCTGCGGGTCAAGTGCGCTGGTGCTCATGGTCGGCCGTGCCTTTCGTTTACAGGCCGCCGAGCAGGTCGCGCAGCGCCTGGGTGTAGGCGTCGAGTGCTTTCCGGCCCTGGCGGGTCAGGGTCACCGTGGTTTTCTGCGCGGACCCGTTCCTGGTCTTCTCGCTGCTGAGATAGCCGGCTTCTTCGAGCTTGCGCAGCTGGATGATCAGGTTGCCTGGTGTCAGCTCAAGCATGTCCTGCAGCCGGGTGAAGGACAGCGTGTCGCCGTCGGGCAGCGCCGCGAGCGTCGCGACGATCTTCAGCCGGGTCGGGACGTGGATCAGCGGGTCAAGTCCGTCGTCTTTCATAGCGTACGGTTAGGCGCGCTGCTGCCAGGCGATGGCGGCGGCGCTGCCCAGGAGCATGACGCACAGGCCCACGGCGGCGACCGCCCACGCCCCGGCCGGCCCGGCGAACGCGCCCACGATGCCGATGACGACGATCGCGAGGCCGGTAGCGAGCCCGCGCCAGTTTGCCCGGGCCGCCATGAGGACCGTCCAGGCCAGGCCGGGGACTACCAGCACCGACGTCGGGTACGTGGCGAAGTCCACCCCGGCGGCTCTCAGCCCCGCCATGGCCACGACCGCGGCGGCAAAGGCCAGCACCAGCACGGTGATCTCACCCTGGCTAAACCGGGATCGCCCGCTTACCCCGGCGGTCGCCTGCCTGCGGATACCGACTGTTGCGGCGAAGTTGACGGCGATGAACGCAACCAGGACGGGGATGTCCGCGGCGGTCGGGCCTCGGTAGGGGTGCTGTCCGCGCACCGAGAGCCAGATCGCGCCGAGGGCGGCCAGGACCATGACCGCCCTGGTCACCAGCAGCCACGGCGGCGAGGGCTGAAACTTGCGGCGGGCCTGCTGGGTGGTCTGGCCCAGCAGGGCGGCGGCCTGCTCGGGGCCGAAGTCGCCGCCGTTGCCGACGGTGGTGGTGGTATCCGGTGTGGTGTTCATGGTGTCTCCCTCGATTTACTCTATGTCATAAAGTAGACTCCGCTTTACGGGATAAAGTCAAGGGTCCGGGGAAAGAACTTTATGGCGTAAAGCCCGGCGGCGGTGACCGGACGAAGCCGGCCAGGAGCCCGAGGATCCCGGCAACCAGTACAGCCTCCGCCGCAGAAGGCCCTGACCAGTCCGTCAGCGATTTCCGAGCACCCAGCCCTACCGCCGAACCCCCAGGTAAAGCTCACAAACTCCTGCGCTGGCATACCGTCCCTGTACGGGCACTGTGCGGATGCGGTGGTCCCCAGTACCGCATGCCAAATCCGAAAACATCCGGCCGTTGCGTCAGCTGACGATAGAAGCCACGATCAGTCTGTGATCGCTCGCGCCAACGGCGGTCGGGTCAGCCAGTCCCGGTGGCAGTGGCTGATCCACAGCGAAACGCGGGCGGGTCCCAGAACCTGCTGCACGACACTGGCCAGGTCAGCACGGACAGCGTCGAGGCCGGTCGCGTCCTTCGGCGGACCCGCCAACAGGCCGGTCATAACCGGGCACGCCCGGATCCGGCCGCCGCTGACTCGAAAAAAACCGCACCGATGTCACATCGGTCCGGTTATTACCGCACCTATGTCACATCGGGCCGGCTGCTGCGCATCACACTGGCCACACGGGCCGCAACGGCCCCCTAGTTCGCGGCCGGAGGAGGATGCCGCGAACCATCAGGAAAGACAGGCCTGGGACATCTGGAACCTAGCCATATTTTTACGGGGCCCGGGGCGGGGGGGTTCCGGGCCTCCCCGATCCCCCCGATCCACCGCCAATCCACCGCCAGGCCCGGATCCACCACCAGGACTTAGTTTCGCGGCCGCCGAAGGCTGCTGCGGGTTGCCGTCCTGCTTCCCGGCTGCTGTGCTCTCGGCCGCGGGCCCGCCACCGCTTGGGCCGAAGGTAACCAGCTTGTCCGAGCACAGAACACCCGGACGTGCCGCCCCTCCAGCCCCCGGGCTCTACCCGCCCGACTCTCCGCCCAGCGCCCGCACTTCCCCGGTCACGATGGCACCGGCTTCTGCCCGCACCACCACGAATCCGTCGAACCCGGCCGTCTCGAGCCGCTTGAGCTGCGCCCCGAATTTCCCGCTGCGGCGCACGACCTCAACCACCCGCGTCGGCCCGGCAGCCCGCCGCATCTCCCGCGCCACCGCGAGCGCGTCCGCCACCGGTACATCGCCCTCCACCAGGACCGCGATCGCGTCCCGTGACTCCCGCCGCGACAGCAGGTCCACGATCCGCTCGAACCCGATGGAGAACCCGCAGGCCGGCACGTCGTGCCCCAGCGACCTGCCGATCAGCTTGTCATAGCGCCCGCCGCCGGCCACCGACCCGCTCATCTCCGGGTGGATGATCTCGAAGACCTGCCCGGTGTAGTACCCCATCCCGCGCACCAGCGTCGGGTCGAACTGCCAGCTCAGCTCCCGCTCCGCCGCCAGCCGGTCGAGCACGGAAACCGTAGCGGACAGGTCATCGGCCACCTCCGCGGGCAACCCGGGCAGGCTGTCGGTCAGCACCCCCCCCAGCTTAGCCGCGGGCACGTCTACCAGCCCCTGGATCTTCTCCGTCACCGCGGCGACACCATCCGCAGAAAACCCGAGCTCAGCCAGCTCGGAACGGACCCCGTCCCAGCCGATCTTGTCGAGCTTGTCCAACGTGATGAAGAAGGCGTCCCATGACGCTTCCGGCACCCCGGCGTCGGCCGCCAGCGCGGCCAGGATCCGCCGGTCCGACAGCCTGATTGTCGTCCCTTCAAGCCCGACAGAAGCCAGCGCCTCGCTGGTCGCCTCGATCAGCTCTGCCTCGGCCAGCACAGAAGGCTCGCCGATCATATCGATGTCGCACTGATAGAACTGCCGGTACCGGCCTCGCTGCGGTCGGTCCGCCCGCCACACCGGCCCCACCTGCAGCGACCGGAACGGCGTCGGCAGCGACGCGTGGTTGTTCCCGTAGAACCGGGTCAGTGGCACCGTCAGGTCGTACCGCAGTCCGAGGTCAACAAGCTCCCGCAACGAGGTGCCCGCCGCCAGATCTGGCGGCAGCCCGCGCCGCAGCACCTGGAAGATCAGCTTCTCGTTGTCCGCGCCTTCGCCGCTTTGCAGCCGCTCGATGTTTTCCAGCGCCGGGGTCTCGATCCGCTGGTAGCCGAACCGGCGGTACACCGCGGAGATCGACTCGAGTGCATGGTCACGGACCGCGACGTCAGCGGGCAGCAGGTCCCGCATTCCCCTGGCCGGACTGTTGTCGATCTTCATGTACCTTCCCGCCCACGGTGCCAGATGCTGTACGTACCTCATCCTGAGCCGCCCGCCGACGGCACATACACCCGCCGGAGGGCACAAGTAATGGTAAGGGCGGCTGCCCGGCGCGTCGCGTCTATTAACGGCCCGCCGGCTCAAGGGCCCGCTGGCTCAAGAGCCCGCCGGTCCCCGCCCCGCCAGCACCAGTGCTCCGACCTGGAAGCCGAGCACCACGCACAGCACCGCGGGCACCAGCACATCCCGCACCCCAGGCACCCAGCCGGCTGCCAGGCTGCTCCTGGTGATCCCGCCAAGCACCCCGAACAGCACCGCACCCACCGCAGGCCAAATGAACAGTCCGGCCCGCTTGGACACCAAGAAACAGCGCTCCGCCGAACCGCAGTGGACCGGGATGCGCGCGTCCGCCGGAAGCGTGACCGCGCCCCGCCCGGACGCCGCGATCATCGCCAGCAGCAGCACGCCGCCCACCGCCAGCGACGCCATCATCCCGTCAGCGTACCGAGGGCTGACGACAACAGTGAGCCATACCACTGGCGCCGGTTACGGGGTGCTGATGTTTAGCGTCGTTTCGGCGCTGGCACTGCCGCTCCCGTTACTGGCGACGACCAGGACCTTGTAGGTTCCGGCCGGCAGCCGGGTACGGCTGTCGGTGTAACCGTAGTAGGGCACCGAGACCGGGCCCGCGGCATGCGCCGGCTTGGCGATCTGCCGGACCACGCTGCCGCCGGCTCCCAGCACCAGGACCGTAACGTCAGCCGCCTGACCGATCCGGAAGCTGATCACCGTGTCGTTGCTGCCGGTGCCGATCAACTGCGCGGGGCTCAGGTTCAGCCCGCTGACCCAGCTATCGTTGGCGGCCGGGGCCGAAGCGGCCGGGGTGCTGGCGGTCGGGGCCGGCGTCGTGCCAGTTGGCCGGGTGACAGGGGATGGTGGCGCAGGTGAGGACGGCGGCGGGTTAGTGTCCGACTGGGCCTGGGCGGACTGCGCCACGAAGCCTCTCCAGACGTCCTGCGAGGCCTTGTCGGTCAGCTGCAGCGTCGGATACTGCGCGACGCCGTTGAACACCGTGGCGAACAGGGCGCCGCTGCTCAACAGGTAGTTGCCGACCTCCGCCATCCAGGCCGGCCGGCCGGTCGCCGTGGACAGGCCGAATTCAGCGAACCCGTAGGGCAGCCCGACGCTGTTGGACGCCGCGATGCACGGACCCATGAAATCGGCAGGCGGGGTGGGCTGCGGGTTGACGTTCGTCGCACTGCCCACTGGATAGGCGTCCCAGCCGAGCGTGCTGATGATGCCACCGCCGGGCAGGTAGGACTTCCAGTCCCGACCGGAAGCCTTGACCAGGTCCCAGGACATCAGGATCAGGGTGGAGTGCAGCTCCGGGTTGTGCGCGGCCCCCGCGAGCGCGACCACCCGGGCCCAGGCTGCTTTGTAGTCGGCCAGGGTGAACTGGCCGTCCGCGATGTTGTCCTCGGGCTCGTGGTAGTAGGAGTAGTAGATCGGGTGGCCGGTCGGCGCGGTGTCGAAGAAGTGCTTCAGCGTCGCGTCGTCGGCGCCGGACAGGATGTCCGTCGGCAGCGCCTTGAAGCTGACGATAACCGCCGAGTCGTTGGCCTCGGCCAGGCCGCCTTCCCAGGCGTTGGATGCCGGCAGACCCGGGTAATAGACCCGGACGATCGGCATCCGGCCGAACTGGTCTGTCGTCTTCGCGAGGCTCTCGTAGCCCACCGAGGACCCGAAGAGCGGTATCGACGAGCTGGCTGCCGCGATCCTGACTGGCTGGGCGTGGCCCCGGCCGGCCACAAGGAGCGTTCCGGCTAGCACGCTGACCGCGGCCAGCATGGCCATCGCGGCGAAGCGCACCTTGACGGCCCGCCGGCGGCGGCTCCTGGCCGACGTCGACGTCCTCAGCGGCGTCCTCGGCGGCGCCGGAACCTCGCTGTGCCGACCACGGGGCCTTCGCTCCATCCGTACTCCTCTCCTCAGTGCCTGCCGGTGGAGCCGGGCCGGATGGCCCTATGGCGGCGTGCCGGCAACACCCGCAGCCTTCTGGCCCGCTACCAGAACCCCGGATTTCGCTCCGGTTCCGAGGGATATGGCAGCAACAGGTCAATAAACCATGACATTAATGGAATTAACCTACTTCAGCCCCCTGAACTGGGAAATCTTCGATATTACATAAATCTTACGCACCCCGTGTCGCATTTAACGATACTTATAGTGTCAACCAGTTTCCAAAACGTGATCTACATTTATAGCTGTTAGTGTCGGCCTGTTTTCAAAACGTGATATACCGTATTTGTCAAACTGTGACCTGTCTGTAACAGCATGGCGCGCCCAACGCCGCGAATCACACCCGCACGTTCCAGCGAGCCCCCGCACGAAAATTCTGACAAGGTGGTCGAAGGTGACGTCGGCCTTCGAGTTGAGTGAGTCGTGCCATGCTGACCGTTGAGCTTTCCAACCATCCGGCCGACATGCTCGACGACGCGACGCGGCGGCGCGAAGCGGCCGGGAAACGCGCGCTGGCTTGCTACGAGGACGAACTGATCCAGTATCGCGCGCGGGTCCAGACCGTCCGGGTGAAGCGAGACAGGGCCAGGACCGAGCACCGCTGGGGCGTCTGGCTGCGGTTGGTGGTCGCCGCCTGGACCGAGAAGCGCCGGGCGCCCCGCCGTCCGGTCCTGGTGGCCGGATCCACCGATGCCGAAGAGATACTCAAGGCCGGGATCGCGGGTGAGGAGCTGGTCGCGGTCGAGCTGGGCCGCGCGCTGGACGACGACTGGACCCTGCTGCACGGGTACCGGAATCGGCGCGGTGAGATCGACCACCTGCTGCTCGGCCCGCGGGGGCTCTTCGCGATCGAGGTGAAGAACCTCAACGCCACCGTGCACATCGACGGTGATCGCTGGCAGGCCGACAAGTACGACAACTACGGGAACCTGGTCGAGCAGCGGCCGGTCGCGGACCGGAAGGGGCGCTCGCCGAGCATGCAGCTCAACGAGCCGGCCGACGCGCTAGAACGGTTCCTGCGCGAGCGCGGCCAGCCGGTCACGGTCCAGCGCGTGGTCATCCTCGCTCACTCCAGGTCAAGACTCGGCCAGTCCCGCCACCCGACCGTCCCGGTCGGAACCTCGACCGGCTACCTGCTCAGCCTGGTCGGCGACTCGGCCGATCAGCTCGACGCCAGGCAGCGGGCCGGGGTCCAGCGCCTGATCAGGCACGACCACGACTTTCACGACAAAAACCGCGCCACTGGATCGCACGGCCGCCGCCCGCCAACCCCGAGGCGCTAGCCCGCCCCGAGCCGCTAGCCCGCCCCCAGCGACCCCAGCGACTCGCCGCCTGACCCCGCGTTCCCCCGCCCGCCCCTATCATGGCGATCTGGCCTCGACGAAGCAGACGAGCGGGACAGAAGACCGGGACAGAAGACCGGGACAGAAGACCGGGACAGAAGACCGGGACAGAAGAGCGGGAGGGAACGTGGTGGGCGGCCATCAGCTGCGGCTGTATAACTCGCTGGGCCGGCGGGTGGAGGACTTCACTCCGTCGGGCGACGTGACAGGCATGTACAGCTGCGGGCCGACCGTGTACGCGTTCCCGCACCTGGGCAACATGCGCGCGTGGGTGTTCTCCGACACGGTGCGTCGTGCCCTGCGGTGGAAGAACGTGACCGTGCGGCAGGTCCTCAACATCACCGACGTGGGGCACGCGGTCGCCGACACCAACACCGGCGAGGACAAGCTCGAGGTGGCCGCGGCCCGGGAGCATAGGTCGGTGCTGGACATCGCCGCGTTCTACACCGATATCTTCTTCGTCGACACCGCCGCGCTGAATATCCTGCCCGCTCACGAGTACCCCCGGGCCAGCGCCTACGTGCCGCAGATGATCGAGTTCGCGACCGAGCTGGAGAGAAAGGGCTTCACCTACCGGCTGCCGTCCGGCTTGTACTTCGACACCGCTAAGGACCCCGGTTACGGGGCGCTGGCCCAGATGGACGCCGAGGGGCAGCTGGAAGCGGCCCGGGTCGAGCACGTCGAGGGCCGCCGCCGCAAGACCGACTTCGCGCTGTGGCGGGCCGAGGAGCCGGGCCAGCGCCGGGTGATGCGCTGGGACTCGCCGTGGGGCTGGGGCGCGCCCGGCTGGCACCTGGAATGCTCGGTGATGAGCATCGCCCTGCTGGGCCCGCACTTCGACATCCACACCGGCGGGGTTGATCACCGCGAGCTGCACCATGTCAACGAGATCGCACAGAGCGAGGCCTACCTCGGCGACGGCCAGCCGTGGGTGCGGTACTGGCTGCACACCGAGTTCCTGCAGCTGGGCGCCCGGAAGATGGCCAAGTCGGCGGGCGGGGCGCCGCGGCTGGCCGACCTGACCGAGGCCGGCTACCACCCGATGGCCTACCGGCTGTTCCTGCTCGGCGGCCACTACCGCAGCCAGCTCGATTTCACCACCGCGGCGGTAGAGGCGGCCCAGGCCACGCTGCGCCGGCTGGTGGCGAGGATCCAGCCGCTGCGCCCGCTGCCCGCCATCGAAACGCTCGCCGACGCCGAAGGACGCGTCAAGGACGACCCGTCCGCCGAACGCATCCTGGACACGATCGACGCCGCGATCGCGGCCGACCTGAGCACCCCGAGGATCCTCGCGGCTCTCCAGGACGCCCTGCGCGATCCCGCGATCACGCTGGACGGCCAGCGCACGGTCGCCGCCGCCGCCGACGCCCTGCTCGGCCTGGGCCTGGCCACCCTCGGTCCGGAGGACCTGGAGCACCGCCGTGCTCCCGCCGACCTGTCGTCCGAGGAACGCCACGCCATCGAGCAGCTGGTCGCGGACCGTACCCAGGCCCGCCAGGCGCGCGACTGGTCCCGCGCCGACCAGATCCGCGCCGAACTAGACGAGCTCGGCGTCACCCTTACCGATACCCCCGCCGGGCCCACCTGGCACCTCCGCTGAGCCATGGCGTCCCAGCCTGCGGACAATGAATCCCAGGCTCGCACAGGTCACCACCATTCCCTGCGACAGCGTCTGGCCACCCGAAAAAATCGAGGTGTCCAAGCGCTGGAGCGAATCCGGCTTCCCGCCGTACGGCCTCACCCTGGGGTCGACGCGGGGGCAACGACCGTGCCAGCATTGTCGTCGTAACAGCTGAACGGCGCATGAGGCGCCGCCCGTATGAAGGGCACGCCGATGTGGTCAAGGGCTAGATATTCCGGAACCGTACTTTTCTGGATCGGGCATGCCGCGGCCGGACGTTCAGCGACGGGCCGGATGGGCGTCGCCGCCGCGGCGCTGATCTGCGTTGCGGCGGCGGCCGGCTGCTCGTCATCCACTACGCCGGTCACCACGAGCCCGACGACCCCGGGCGCGTCCAGCACCGGCACCCCGGCGGCCACGTCGCCGGGCACCACCCCGGCGGTGGCCGCGCCCCCGGCCTGCCCGACCAGCTCCCTGCAGGTGAAGCTGGGACTCAGCGAGGGTTACGCGGGCGGCGTCTATCAGGTGATCGACTTCACCAGCACCTCGAGTGCCTCATGCACGCTGTACGGCTACCCCGGCGTCTCGCTGGTGACCGGCCCGCCGTACGCCCAGGTCGGCTTGGCCGCGAAACGATCCACGACCACCCCCGTCAAGCTGGTCACGCTCGCGCCCGGCGAGACCGCCGAGGCCCTGCTGCAGATCGTGGACGCGCTGAACTTCCCGTCCGCCACGTGCCGCCCCGCCAAGGCGACGAAACTGAAGGTCTATCCGCCGAACCAGACCGTCCCCGTCTACCTCGCCGACACGTCCTATGCCTGCGCCAAACCCGTGCAGACCATGGTCATCGGCCCGGTGCAGACCGGTCAGGCTCATCCCATGGCGAACCCCAACGGGGAGGGGCAGTAGCTCCGCCCCTCCCCGTTGGGTTCCTCGCCGACCCGGGTCAGCGCCTGAAGAAGGACTGGATGTAGTAGTCGGGTGAGCCGACGCCGGTGGAGTCGTCGTAACCCACCACGGCCGGCAGTGCGGCGGCGCCCTCGCCGTCGATGCCGAGCGTGCGCAGGTAGGTGATCAGCGGTCCGGTCTTGGTGTCGGGGTCGGTGTAGTTGTTTCGGACCTCGGCCAGGTAACCCGGGCCGAGTGGGTGGTCGGTCACGTCATGGAAGGCAGACGTGCCGTACCGCTGGTAGATCACCGGATTGGCAAAGCCAAGCGCGTGGCCCGCGGCCTGCTGCGCGTCCGCTTCGATGCCGGCGAAGGTGGGGGAGGAAAGGCTCGTGCCGCCGATCCGGCTGAGCGAGAACGCATAGGTGGTGCCGTCCGGCTGCAGCGTGGTCTCACCTATGAGGAAGCCGGTGCTCGGATCGGCCAGGGCCGACACGTCAGGTACCACGCGCATCGGCGTGGAGCTGGTCGTGCCGTTCGGCAGCGAGGTGGCCAGGCTGTTCGGCACCACGCCCGCCTGGTACCACGGCTGGGTGTACACGCTGCTCACGCCGCCGCCGCTCGAACCGTCGTAATAATCCGGGTACACGCCCGGCGGCGTGGACTCCCAGGACTTGCCGTTGGAGGCCAGCGGGTCGAGCAGCGTGCCCCACGAGGTTTCGAACTCGTAGTTTTTGGACCGGCCGATGGCCAGGCTGGTGCCGCCGACCGAGGTGACGTACGGGCTGGAGGTCGGGTAGTCGACCTGTATCTGGTCCGAGCCCGCGTCCTCATCCGGGGATTCGTAACCATTGTCGCCGGAGGAGAAGAAGAAGCCGATGCCCTCGACCGCGCCGACCTGGAAGATCAGGTCGTCGACGGCGACGAGGGCGTCAACGTCGTAGGGCTCGCCCCACGAGTCGGTGACGATGCTCGCCAGGTGGTGGTCGACGATGCTCGCGAGCGCGGACGTTAGGTCCTGATCGGTGCAGCTAGCCGCGCCGACATAGACAACGTTCGCGTTCGGCGCCTCGCCGTGCACGGATTCGACGTCGAGCGTCTCCTCGCCATACCAGCCCGGGGCGTCGCACTCGTCGGCGGCGGTCTGGGTGAACGTGCTGGCCAGGTCCTGCCTGTACTGGCCGGGACGGAACGGCTTGTCGCCGGTGACCCGTGCGTACTCATTCGCGTCACTGAGCATGGTCGGAGAGGCGTAGGCATCGAGGATCGCGACCGTCTGGCCCTTGCCGGTCATCCCGGACTTGCTGACGTTGTAGGCGCCGCGGATCTGGCGCGGGGTGTAGCCGCAGTTCGTCCAGGGCTGCTTCTTGCCGTACGCGGACGGCTCGTTGACCGCGATCTTCTGGGCGTAGTACGTCGAGCAGGGGGGCGCGACCCAGTAGTTAGGATCCGGCGGCGGCAGCGTGTCGGCCGGCGTCGCGTTGTGGCTCGCCGTGTCAAGACCGCTGACGGTCAGCACGGCGCTGGCCACGCTGGCGGGCGCGGTCGCCGTCTGGTTGGGCGCGCGGTCGGCCTTCTTGTCCGGCCCCTTGAAGGTCCCGAACGTCACGCCGAACGCCCGCGCGGCGGCCTGGACCGATCCCTCGACCTCGACGTAGCCTCCTATCTCGTCCTCGACGTTGGTCACCGTCAGGTCGGCCCCGGTGAGCCAGCTCCGGACCGCGCTGACCTGCCCGGCCGTCGGCCCGAACTCCGCCTTGACCTGGGCCGGTGTGAGGTAGTCGCCGTACAGCGCGTTGCCGGGGGTGGAGACGGCCGTCACGTAGGCGGCCAGGCCCGCCTGGTTCTGCCCGGCCAGGTACACCCGGGCGGTGACGGTCCCGGTCGTGACGGCCTGCTGGGATACGCGAGCCGACGGGACCGCCCACGCGGGGTGGGTTCCGGCGATCGCGCTCCGCGCGGGGCTGGACTGCGCCGAGGCGGCTGTACTCAGCGCGCCGACAGCGAGCGTGGTAGCCGCCGCCGCTATCGCGGCAGCACGCAATCTTTTCCTTACACGCCGCATTGCTTCCGCTCCTTCTGGCGATCTGGGTGCTGTGTTCATCTTCGATGAAGATTGGTCTGATATGGGGACGGATGAGACAAACTCATCTGAACAGAAAATCCAGCAAGAGAAAGCCTTACAAGTTGCTTGTTACTGGCTTGTTACCGAGTGCATCTGGCTAGCTTCGCAACAGCGTGAGCGGCTCGGGGTGATCGGCCGCCGTGATGGGCCCCGGACCCCCGGCCCCGGACTCCGGCCCCGGCCCAGGTCGCCGACGCTTGCGCAGGCCCAGCTCACTGGCGAGCCAGACCATAGCTGGTCAGTGTATCTGACTCATCGTAAGCAGCCGTTACCCGCTGTGCCTCAGAGGAAAGCATCAGCGGGCGAGCTGCGTTACGGCCCTGGCGCCGGCTCCTTGTACCCTGATGGCTGCGGAAAGAGAGGGAGGTGGCCAGGCCCGTGGCTCCGGCCGACGACTGGGTGGCGCGCACCGCCGAACAGGTGCGCGCGGAGGGAGAACGCAGGCATCCCGGCGAGGCGCCGACCTGCGCGTCCGGTATCAGCCCGTCCGGACCCGTGCACCTGGGCAACCTGCGTGAGCTGATGGTGCCGCACCTGATCGCCGACGAGGTACGGCGCGGCGGTGCGCCGTGCCGCCACATCCTGTCCTGGGATGACTATGACCGGTTCCGCCGGGTTCCGGCCGGCTTCCCCGCCGAGTTCGCCGAGTACATCGGGCGCCCGCTGACCGCGGTGCCTGACCCGTGCCACCAGCACCCGAACTGGGCCGAGCACTTCAAGGAGCCGCTGCGCGACTCGCTGGCCCGGCTCGGGGTCCGGGTCACCGAGATCAGCCAGACCCAGATGTACACCTCCGGCGCGTACACTGAGCAGATCGTGCTGGCGATGCGGCGCCGGGCCGAGATCGGCGCGGTCCTGGCCAGGTACCGCACCAGGCGCGCCGCCAGACCCGAAGACACCGAACCCGACGACGACGATCCCCAGACCGCGGTCTACTACCCGTTCCGGCCCTACTGCGCGGTCTGCGGCCGTGACGACACCACCGTGACCGCCTTCGACGACGAGACCACCGAGATCTCCTACACCTGCGCCTGCGGCGCGCGGATCGGTCCCACGCCGATCGCGCAGGTCGCCGGGAAGCTGGCCTGGAAGGTCGACTGGCCGATGCGGTGGGCGTACGAGCGGGTGACGTTCGAGCCCGCGGGCGTGGACCACTCCTCACCCGGCTCCAGCTTCACCGTGGGCGGGGAACTGGTCTCGCTCTTCGGCGGCGAGATGCCGCTGCACTTCGGGTACTCCTTCGTCGGCACCTCTGGGTCGGCGAAGATGAGCGGCTCGGCCGGCGGCGCGCCGACCCCGGCCGACGCGCTGGAGATCTTCGAGGCCCCGCTGGTGCGCTGGCTGTACGCGCGGCGGCGTCCCGAGCAGGCCATCACGCTGGCCTTCGACGCCGAAGTGGGCCGGGTCTACGACGAGTGGGACGCGCTGAGCCGGCGGGTCGCCGAGGGTAAGGCCGACGCCGCGGCGCAGGCCGTCTACGCCCGCGCGTCAGGCACCTCGGACGGGCCGCTGCCGGTCACGCCGCGGCCGCTGCCGTTCCGCACCCTGGCCTCGGTGGCGGACATCACGGCCGGTGACCAGGCGCAGATCCTGCGGATCTTGCGGGATCTGACCGAGCCGGATCCGGTGGTCACGCTGGCCGAGGTCCGGCCGCGGCTGGACTGCGCGCAGGCCTGGGTGGCCGAGTACGTCAGGCCCGCCGACCGGACCCAGGTCCGCGATGAGCCCGACGTCGCCCGGCTCGCAGCCCTCACCGAGTCCGAACGCGGCGCGCTCAAGCTGCTGACCGAGGGCATGACGACCGACTGGTCCCTGGAGGGCCTGACCACCCTGCTGTACGGGGTCCCCAAGCTGCAGCTCGGCTTGCCTATCACCGCGCCGCCGACGCCCGAGCTCAAGGTGAGCCAGCGGGCCCTGTTCATCCTGCTGTACCAGCTGCTGATCGGTAAGGACACCGGCCCCCGGCTGCCCACCCTGCTGCTGGCCCTGGGCCCGGATCGGGTCCGTGCGCTGCTCACCCCGCCGTAGCCCCAGATTCGTCTCAGGCCTGAGGCTCCGCCAGCAGCCGGTCCATGATCCGGACACCGGACTCAAGAGCGGACAACGGGATGCGCTCATCGGTGCCATGGAACATGGCGTAATAGTCGTAGCCCTCGGGCAGCACCAGCGGCGTGAAGCCATAGCACGTCATGCCGAGCCGGGCGAACTGCTTGGCGTCGGTGCCGCCGCTCATGCAGTAGGGCACGACCGTCGAGCCAGGGTCCTCGGCCAGCAGGGCCCGCGCCATGGCCGTCATCACCGGCGCGTCGAGCGGAGCCTCCAGCGGTCTCTCCCGGTTCGCGAACGCCCAGCTCACATCGGGGCCGGTCAGCTCGTCGATCGCGGCGCGGAACTCGTCCTCGTACCCCGGCAGGACGCGGCCGTCGACGTAGCCGACCGCCTCGTCCGGGATGACGTTGAGCTTGTAGCCGGCCCGCAGCATGGTCGGGTTGGCGCTGTTCCGGATGGTGCCCGCCACCAGGGCTCCGGCCGGCCCGAGCGATGCCAGCAGTTCCCCGGCGGTCAGCTCCCCAGCCGCCGGCGCGCCCACCCCGGCGGGCAGCTCCGCGCCGACGGCGGCGGCGATGGCCTCGACCGCGGCGCTCACGGTCGGAATCAGCCGGACCGGCCAGGCGTAGCCGCCGATCCGGCTGATCGCCGCGGCCAGCCGGGTCACCGCGTTCTCCGGGTTCGGCTTGGCGCCGTGGCCGGCCCGGCCGCGGGCGGTCAGCTTCAGCCAGGCGGTGCCCCGTTCGGCGGAGGCGACGGGATAAAGCCGTTGTCCCGGCCCGGCGTGGAAGGTGAAGGCGCCGGATTCTCCGATCGCCTCGGTGCATCCCTCGAACAGCCCCGCGTGCCGCTCGACCAGCCACCGGGCCCCGAACTCCGCCGTGTCCTCCTCGTCCGCGGTGAACGCGAGCACGAGATCGCGTCGTGGCCGGCGGCCCTCGCGCGCCCACTGGCTGACCAGGGCGAGCAGCACCGCGTCCGCGTTCTTCATGTCGACCGCGCCCCGTCCCCACAGCACGCCGTCGCGTATCTCGCCCGCGAACGGGTGCACCGTCCAGGACGACGGGTCCGCCGGCACCACGTCCAGATGGCCGTGCAGCAGCAGCGTCCCCGGCCCGCCCCCAGCGCCCGCCCCCGTCCCTGCGTCCGTCCCTGCGTCCGTCCCGGCCTCCGTGCCCGCCCGAGCGCCCGCCCCAGTGCCGCTGACCCGGGCCACCACGTTCGCGCGGCCGGGCGCGGACTCCAGCAGGACCGGCTCCAGTCCCGCCTCCGCCAGCCGCGCCGCCACGTACTCCGCGGCCGGGCGTTCCCGGCCGTCCCCGCCACCCCGGTTGGTCGTGTCGATCCTGATCAGGTCGGCGGCGAACCGCGCCGCCTCCGTTCCGGCCAGTGTCATCGAGGCCAGTGTCATCGAGGCCAGTGTCGTCGGGTTCGGTGTCGTCGGGTTCGGTGTCATCGGCGTTAGGGCCGCAGCGCCAGGCCGGCCGCCCGGTAGGCGTCGTCGATCACGCGCATGGTGGCGACGGCGTTCGCCGCCGACGTCGGGAGCGCCCCCTCCACCGAGCTCCCCTCGTCCGCTGCCGCGATCGCCGCGGCGAACGCCCGGAGCTGCCACGTGAAGGTCGTGTCCCCGCTGCCGTGCTCGTCGGCGGCCAGGACCCCTTTCCTGGTCGCCATCACCCGGCCCTGGTGCGCTCGGATGAAGTCCTGCATCCAGACCTGCCCGTCACGGCAGCTGACATGCACATCGGCCCGGAACTCCCCGCTCCGGGTGAAGGCGGACTCGAACCAGCCCGTCGCGCCGCCCGGAAAGTCCAGCCGCACCGCGATCGCCCGGTCCGCCACCCTCCGCTCGCCTGCCGCCGCGCCTTCCGGCCACGGGTCGGCCAGCGCTCCCGACACCGAAGGCTCGCCGTCGCCGAGCAGCCGCAGGCAGTCGATCGCGTAGCAGCCGCCGTCCATCAGGGCGCCGCCGGCCAGGTCGTAGTCGTACCTGATGTCGTCCGGGTCCTCGATGACGAAGCTCGTCCAGCACTGGATATGGCGCACCGGGCCTAGCTCGGCCACCAGCTCGCGCAACCGCTGGATCAGCGGATGGTAGCGGTAGTGCATGGCTTCCATGACGACCAGGCCCGATGCCGCGGCGGCGTCCGCGACCTGCTGTGCCTGCGCGGCGTTGGACGCGAACGGCTTCTCGCACAGCACGTGCTTGCCGGCCGCGAGCGCCCGGAGCGTCCACGGTCCGTGCAGGGAATTGGGCAGCGGGTTGTAGACGGCATCGATGTCCGGATCGGCCAGCATCTCCTCGTAACCGCCGTAGGCCTTCGGTATCGCGTGCCGCAGCGCGAAGCCTTCCGCGCGCGAGGAATCCCGGGCCGCGACCGCCGCCACCGTCACCTCGGGCACGCTGACGGCCGGGTCGAGCAGCGCGGACGCGGAGATGCGTGAGGTACCAAGCGTTCCAATGCGTAGTGGGTGCACGGTTCGAGGCTAAGCCATGAGCCGACGGCCGGAATCGCCACGGCGTTCCGGTCGGCACACGGTAACTCTCCGTTTACCGAGTGGTCACTCTGGTGACAAGAATGTTACTCTTTGTCACCGTCGAGTCGACGTGTCCGTGGTGTCGTGTTCAGTATGGAGACCAAGGTGAAGCGTTGAACCAGGATTACCGTCGGGTGGCGCTGGTCAGCGACGGCTCACGTGGCATCGGCGCGGCCACCGTGCGCAGGCTGGCCGCGGCCGGCTGGGACGTCAGCTTCTGCCACCGCGGCGACGAGCAGGCCGTCCGCCAGGTGGAGAAGGCCGTCTCCGAACTCGGCGGCCGGGTCCTGGCCGTCGAGGTCGACGTGACCGACGCAGTCGGCGTCACCTCCTGGTTCCAGCGGGCGCAGGACGAACTCGGCCCGGTGCAGGCGGCCGTGAGCTGCGCGGGGATGACCAGGGACCGGCCGCTGGCAGGGCTGGAGGAGGCGGACTGGCGCGCGGTGCTCGACACCGGCCTGGACGGCATGTTCCATATCTGCCGGGCCGCCATGTTCGCCATGATGAAGCGCCGATCGGGCCGCATCGTCGCGGTGTCCTCGGTCTGCGGAGCCTACGACCACGCCGCGACCCACGACCGGCCCGCCCACCACTGGCCGGCCCGGGCCGGGATCACCGGGTTCGTCCCCGCGCTGTCCGCCCTGACGAGCCGGTTCGGCATCAGCGTCAACGCCGTGACTCCCGGCCTGGCTACCCACGACATGACCGCGATCCTGCCGGAACTCACCCGGGCCGACCTCACCGAGACGGTCGCGCTCCGCCGGTTCGACGACGCGTCCGACGTCGCCGACCTGGTCGCCTTCCTGCTCTCCGCGGCCTGCGGCATCACCGGCCGCGTCCTAGAGGTCCGCAGCCCCATCTCGCTCTTAATACCGCTAGCTCCGGTCGAAGGGCGTACCGGATAACGACGGCGAAAACCACGGCCCGTTCGGCAAATAATTATTCTGAACGGACCGTGGCCTTGCGGTCCGGTCTCAGCTCAAGCCCGTAAACCGGAGACGGCGGTACCGCGAACAGCACCTAGCCGATGACCGCCTGGGCGGCGGTCTGGATGAGCTGGGCTACCTCGTCGGGGTGGGAGATCATCGCCACGTGGCCGGAGAGGGCTTCGACCGTGGTGGCGCCCATGCGCTTGGCGAACAGGCGTTCGGCGTCGGGCGGAATGGCCTCGTCACCCAGGCCGCCCGGCGGCAGGGCTCAGCGATGGCGCTCGGCCTGCTGGCCCGCTCGCGCGCCCTGCCCGGCAGCAGCTGCGCGCCGCACCGCTGTCCACGGTGCACCTCGCTGGCCCCCGCACATCGTCGCACCGACCCGCTGGGTCACCCGAGGCTCGGCTGTCCCGTCAGTCCCGTAGAAACGAGCCAATCAAGGTTGAAATTCGACCATAGATTCGATACAATACTGTTAGATCCTGAATCTCCCGAACGGAAGGTGGCTCATGCCCGAAGGACCGTTCCCCGATCGCGGGCAAGACGGCCAGGAGCCCGACAGCTCCCAGCCGCAGCCTGCCGACAGGAACGGGCCGGAAAGCCGGGGCTCAGCGCGCTCCGGTGACCAGAGCAGTGACGCGACGCCGTCGGCGGCGTCCCCGGACGAGTATGACGGGCCGCCGGAAGAGCCGGTGCAAGGCCTGTACATCTGCCTGCCAGCCGAGCAGGCGGACCTGTCCGGGTTCACCGACGGCTCGACTGCGCAGCCGATCGCGCCGGGCCCGCTGCTGGCCGAGGTGGTGACCGCCGTAACCAGAGGTGGCGGTGCCGGGCTGGCCCAGATCTCCGAGGACTGCCTATTCTCGGTTCTGTCGGCGGGCCGCCGGATGTCGTCGTGGGGGACCTGGCTCGAGCTGGCCGCGATGCACGAACTCGCCGTCCGCCACCCCGCCACCCAGGAACGCCGCGCCAGCAAGAACTCTGCCGCCACCCCGGAGCAGCCCGCCACCCCGGAGCAGCCCGCCACCCCGGAGCAGCCCGCCACCCCGGAGCAGCCCACTGCCCCGCCGCCCCTCGCTGGCTCCGGGCAGCCCGCCGTGCAGAAGCCGGCCGGTGCCGCCGCACCGAAGGCAGCCGGTGCCGGGACGGGTGCTCCCAGCGACGAGGGTAAGCAGCCCGCCGCTGACGGGCGGATTCAGTTCAGCGAGTTCATCAGCGATGAGGTCGCCTGCGAGCTGCGGCTGACATGGATGGCCGCGGCGGACCGGATGACCTACGCGTGCGACCTGGCCGGGCGACTCCCAATCACGTTCGCGGCGCTGGGCGCCGGGCTTATCGACCCGGTCCACGCCAAGATCATCGCCGAGCAGACCGACATCCTCTCAGCCGCCGACGCCGCCAAGGCCGACTCGAAGCTGGCGGCCGCCGCGCAGGCCAAGACGTACGGGGAACTGCGCGCCGCCGCCGCCAGGCTGATCCTCAAGCTGGACCCAGATGCCCATGAGCGGCGCAAGCAGGCGCGTCGCCGGGAGGCGCACGTGCGGCCGTTCCGGGAGGAATCCGGGAACGCGGGAATGACCGCCCGGGAGCTGCCGTCGGATGAGGTGCTCGCGTCGTGGCAGAACGTGGAGCAGCGGGCGCTGGACCTGCGCGCCGCCGGGGTCCCCGGCTCGCTGCGCGAGCTGCGCACCCGCGCATTTCTGGACTTGCTGCAGGAACGTGACAGCCGCCTGCTAGCCGGCCTCGCCGCAGATCAGGGCCACACTCCGGCGAATGGAACCGCCTCGAACGGCGGGCCGTCCGAAGGCCCTGAAGGCCCTGAAGGCCCGGACGGGAACGGCGGGCCGGAGGACGGTCCCGGCGGGAACGGCCCGCGGCCGCACGGCGGCCCGGCCGGGACCGGCCCGTCCGGCCGTGCCCGCCTGGCCGGACGGGACACCGGGCCGTCCCTGGCCGCGCTGGTGAACCTCACCGTGCCGCTGTCCACCGCGCTGGGCCTGTCCGGGGTACCGGGCGACGTCGGCGGGTTCGGGCTGCTGGACGCCGGGACCGCCCGCGACCTGCTCGCGGCCGCCGGACGCAGCCCGCACACCCGCTGGTGCCTGACCATCCTGCACCCCGACGGGACCGCCGCCGCCCACGGCTGCGCCGCCGGCCGCCACCCCCCGCCCCCGGGCCCGGAACCACCCGGCCCGGAACCACCAGGCTCACCATCACCAGGCGGCGCATCGCCAGCCGCACCACCGCCCCCAGGCCCCGCGCCACCAGACACTGTCCGCCCCGGCACCAGCAGCGGCACCAGCCGCAGCCCGGACCCCCAGCCCCCGCCCGATACCCGGGCCCAGGACTACCTGCGGTCCTTGCGGGTCCGGCTGGACCCGATTGCCCGGGGCAGCTGCGACCATAACCATGCCGAACCCGGGTACCAGCCCAGCCGCAAGCTCCAGCACTTGATCCGGACCCGTAGCACCCAGTGCACCGCGCCGGGCTGCGGCCGCCCAGCCGCCCGCTGCGACCTGGACCATACCGTTGCGTGGGACATGGGCGGGATCACCTGCGAGTGCGGGCTCTCGCCTCTGTGTCGCCATCACCACAGGTGCAAGCAGGCCCAGGGGTGGCAGCTGACTCAGCCGGAACCGGGTGTCCTGAAATGGAAAACCCCGGCCGGACGCACCTTCACCACCACTCCCACCGAGTACGCGCAATGGCCTCGGCGTGACCGCAGCGGCGGCAGGTACCGAGGCAGCCCACTGCTGTCGCACCGGTAGCAGGCGAGCGGCCGCACCTGGAAGTATGGCTGCCATCTAGCCACAGGCGGCGTGACCTGGTAATCCGAGCCGAGCCGGAACCCGAACCGGTGGTAGTAACCGGATCTCCGAGCAGCACCACCATGGGCTCGCTCGGGCCGCCCGGAGGCCGCGTCGGTGACAGCGCGGATAACGCAAACGTCGCCCCGCGACTCGCGTCTGATCAGCATCGCACCCCGATGAGGTGCGTCCACTCGTCAGCAATTGGATAAGACGGCAAAACTGCCTAAGGGACGCCGAGCGTCAGGTAGGCGAAGCCGAAGACGTCGCGGTGGCCACGCAGCCAGATGTTCCTGGTCTTGTCGAGCTCGGCCCGGATTTCGCCGGCTCGCGGGTGGCCGGGATTGGCGAGGAGCCACTCCTCCCGGCCCCGCGCGTAACCCGACTCGAACTCCTCCCACTCGCCCCGGGTCGCGGTCTGGATCCGCAGCGGCCCGAAGCCCGCCGCGACCGTCCGTTCCGCCAGGGTGGCCAGGTCGGTGCAGTCGTCGGCGGTGATCCCCGGCCACAAGTTCGCGAGCTCCGCCTCGGTCGGCGGGCGCTCCCAGTACTCCGCGCCGAACAGCACCCGGCCGCCCGGATTGACTCGTTCCCGGATCTCGGCCAGCGCCTCCGGGATCGTGCCGAGGGCGTGATAGGCGCCGACGTTCAGGATCAGGTCCGCGCTGGCGTTGGCCAGGCGCTCCTTGGCCGGGCCCTCGACGAACGTAGCGCGGCCGTCCAGGCCGCGTGCCGCGGCGTTGTAGCGGGCGCGGCGAATGTCCTGGCCGTCGATGTCCATGCCGGTGCCGCTGGCGTTCGGCGCGGCTGCCAGGATTCGCAGCATCAGCTCGCCCCAGCCGCAGCCGATGTCCAGCACCGTCGCCGGCGTTCTCGCGGCCAGCTGGCCGGTAAGCCGAACGGCCCGCTCCTCGGACAGCGGCCCGTGAAAGGTGAGACAGGAACCCGCGCCAGCGCGGGGAGGGTCAGCAGTCATCGACCGCGACCCTAGCCCATCCCTCCACCGAGCCAACCAAATTTTTATCGGAACGGACCGTGCTGCTTCATTCCGTCACCAGCTGATGCCGCCATCCGCGTTCGATCCGGGGCGGGTCGGGGTAGTAGTGTCCTGCACGGCCGCGAACGACGCTTCGCGCCGGTGCAATAGGTCGTCGTCTCGCTCGCGGGGCACGGGCGGCAGGCCCAGCAACGGCGCTGGGTCAGCGGCCAGCGCCAGCCAGCCGGCCGCAGAACTCACGGCGTGAAGACAATTCTGCCTACGGTGTCGCCGTGGGCCAGCTCGTCCAGCGCCCCAGGTACGTCGTCGAGGCTGAGCCGCTCGCCAATCAGCGGCCGGATCGCTCCCTTGGCGACGAGCTTGGTGAGCTGCCGGTGGCACTCCCCGATGGCCTGCGGCTCCTTGGTCCGGTACAGGCCCCAGTGCAGGCCCACGATCGAGTAGTTCTTGACCAGCGCGTGGTTCAGCGCGGCCGTGGGGATCTGCCCGCTGGCGAAGCCCACCACCAGGATCCGGCCCTCGAACGCGACGCACTTGGTGGAACGGGCGTACGCCTCTCCACCCACCGAGTCGTAGACGACGTCGGCGCCCCGGCCGTCGGTGACCTCCTTGACCACCTGGACGAAGTCCTGGCTGAGCCGGTCGACCACCACATCCGCGCCGAGGGCGCGGGCCACCTCAGCCTTCCGCTCGCCGCCGACGACGCCGATGACCCGGGCTCCGGCGGCCTTGCCGAGCTGGACGGCGCCGCTGCCGACCCCGCCCGCCGCGGCCTGCACGAGCAGCGTCTCGCCGGCCGCCAGCCCGGCCCGCCGGTGCAGCCCGAACCAACCGGTCTGATAGGTGATGAAGAAGGCGGCGGCCTCAGCGTCGTCAAGGCGCTCCGGGGCGGGCAGGATGGCCTCGGCGTCCATCACGGCGAGCTCGGCGTAGGCCCCGAACGGGAGCGCGGGGCCGCCTATCACCCGGTCGCCGACGGCGACGCCGGTCACGCCGGACCCCAACGCGACGACCTCGCCGCACAGCTCGAGGCCCGGGGTAAACGGCAGCGGCGGGCGGACCTGGTAGGAGCCCTGGCACATCAGCACGTCGGGAAAGTTCGCCGCCGCCCCGAGCACCCGCACCAGCACCTGGCCCAGGGCAGGCTCGGGGTCGGGGATCTCGGCCAGCCGCAGCGCGTCGCGCGGCTCACCGAGCTGATGGATCTGCCATGCCCTCATCGCGTGCCTCCCACGGCTGGCTGTGCCACTAGTGGTATTCCGCGGTGCGTTCTACTTCCTCGATGCGCTGCTGCATCCGGTTCATCCCGCGCAGCCACTTGTCGGTGTCGCCTGCCCGCATCTGGTAGTAGTCCCGGACCTGCGGATGGGGCAGGATGAGGAAGCTGCCCTCGGCCATGCCGGCCAGCAGCGCGTCCGCGACCTGCTCGGGCTCGATCGCGGCGTCGGCCAGGACGACCTGCCCGGCCCGGCCGGACTCGGCCAGCATGTGAGTCTTGACCCCCTGCGGGCAGATGCAGTGCACGGTGAGCCCGCGGTGAGCGTAGGTCGCGGCGAGCCACTCCGCGTAACCCTCAGCGGCGTGTTTGGTCGCCGAGTAAGGCGCGGATCCCAGCATGGTGAGCAGGCCGGCCGCCGACGCGGTCACGATGAAGCATCCGCTCCCGCGTTCCAGCCACGCCGGAAGCAGCTCTCGCGACGCCCGCACGTGGGCCATCACGTTGACGTCCCAGGCCCGCTGCCAGGTCTCCTCCGGGGTGTACGGGTCGGTCCCCACCGCGATACCGGCGTTGGAGCAGTAAATGTCGATCGAACCCAGGTGCTCGCGGGCGGCGGCGATGAGGTCACGCACGCCCGGCTCGGTGGCGGCGTCGCCCGGCACGGCGTGGCCGCCGGTCTGCTCGGCTACAGTCGCCGCGGCGTCCGCGTCCAGGTCATTGATCACCACCCGCGCTCCGGCCGCGGCCAGGCCAGCGGCCAGTGCCCGGCCGATTCCGGCACCGCCGCCGGTGACGACAACTCCGGCTCCATCGATGATCGTCACGTGCAAACCCCGCCATCAGCGTCGACACGGGTCGGAGCCCGGCTCTTTGGCAGGTTACCGTGATCGCTAGCCGCCGTCGCCCCTGGCGGTTGGGGTCTTCCGGCCGTTCCTGATCAGGTCGGTGGCTGTCGAGATGAGCTGATCGATCCGGAGCGGCTTGGACAGATAGGCGTCGGCCTCGCTGAGCAGCGCGGCGTGCGTCATTCCCATCGGCGCGTGCGCGGTCACCACAGCGACCGGAAGCGCGGGTGCGACCTGGCGCAGCGCGTGGAGCAGCTCGAGACCGGTCATGCCGGGCATCTCCAAATCGGTCAGCACCAGGTCCCAGTGCGCGTCCGCGGCCAGACGGAGCGCGACCGCGGGGTCGGCCGTGTGCGTGACATCGAACTGCGCGCGCTTGGTGAGGACGTGGACGGCGAACAGCGCCGCTTCGGGGTCGTCCTCGACGACGAGGATCCGGCCGCGCGTTACTTCCGGGCTGTTAGCGCTCATGCGCCTAATCTGCCCGAGCAAACCCCCTGCCGTCGTTGCTCCGCCGGTGCAGGACGGTTGCGGGGGAACGGGATCACTTCGTGGCGGCGGGCGCCACGTACCGGTAGCCGAAGCCGCGGACCGCCTGGATCGACGAGCCAAGCCCGGCGCCCGCCGAATCCCGGCCGAGCTTGCGGCGCAGCCGCATGATGCCGAACTTCACCCGGTCCGGACCGATGCCAAGCGGATCGTTCCAGGCGAGCTTGAGCAGCTGGTCGGGGGTGAGGGTCTGGCCCGGATGCCGGATGAGCGCGGTCAGCAGGCGGTACTCGGTCGGGGTCAGCGCGATCGGCGCGCCGTCCACGCTGACCTCCCGTGATCCGAGATTCACCAGCAGGCTGCCGTCGTCGTACACCTCTGCCTGCGGCTGGCCGTTCCTCGGCCGCCGCAGCAGGGCCTCCAGCCGGGCCGCCAGCTCGCGGTTGCTGAACGGCTTGGTGAGGTAGTCATCGGCCCCGCTGTGCAGCCCGCGCACCTTGTCGGCCTCGTTGCCGTGCGCGGTCAGGATGAGGACGGGGACATCACTGAGGTCCCGGATGCGCTCGAGCACCGCCCACCCATCGAGCGTGGGCAGCCCGATGTCCAGGACGACCAGGTCGGGACGGCTGTCGTGAAAGACGCGCAGGCCGTCCTTGCCGTCACCCGAGCTCATCACGTCGAAACCGTTCCGGGTCAAGACGGTGCGGATGCCCAGCGAGATGTCCTTGTCGTCTTCGACCACCAGGACCCGGGCCTTCATGCTCTGCCTTGATAGGCGAGGCCTTCGGAGCCGGGCCCTTCGGAGCGGGGCCCTTCGGAGCGGGGCCCTTCGGAGGTCCGCCCTTCGGAGGTCCGCCCTTCGGAGGCGGGGCCCGACGCGGCCGGCAGGTAGACGCTGAAGATGCTGCCGTGGCCCAGGGTGCTGGCCGCCTCGACGTGGCCGCCGTGCATCTCGACGAGCACCTTGACGATGGACAGGCCGAGGCCCGTCCCCGGCAGCCCCGCGGTGCGTGCGTTGGAGGCGCGGACGAACCGGGTGAAGAGCTGCCCGACCTCTTCCGGTGGTATGCCGATGCCGTCGTCCGCCACGTCGATCCGCCAGCTCCCGCCGTCGAAGGTCGCAGTGACGTGAACGTGCCCGTTGCGGTGCGAGAACTTGATCGCGTTAGCGATCAGGTTGTCGAACACCTGCATCAGCCGTCTCAGGTCACCCTGCACCAGTGGTCCCGCTCCAGCCGTCACGCCGATGGTGACGCCCTGCTTGGCGGCGCCGGGCGCGGCGGACCCGACGGCCTCGCCGGTGAGCTCGGCCACCGAGACCGGGGCCAGGTCCAGCGGCAGCGCGCCGGCGTCGAGCCGGTCCAGCATGAGCAGATCGCCCACGAGCCGGTGCAGCCGGTCGGCGTTCCGCTCGATGATGTCGAGGAAGCGAACGCCTTCCGGGGTCAGCCCCTCGGCTTCCCCGCGGATCAGCTCGCTGAAGGACAGGATCGACGTCAGCGGCGTGCGCAGCTCGTGCGACACGATGGCGAGGAACTGGTTCCTGGACTCGTCGAGCCTGCGCAGCCGTTCGTTCTGCTCGGCCAGCCGGTGCTGGACCTGCTCGGCCTGGTGGCGGGCGGCGTGCTCGGCGTCGAGTATCTGCTGGCGCTGCTCCTCCATGGCCACGCGTTCCGAGGTGTCCGAGGCCAGCCACAGATCTCCGCGGAAGCGGCCGTCGACCACCACGGGCCAGTAGTCGTTTTCGATGGTGCGGCCATCGGCCGACTTCAGCTCCTCCTTGGACACGGGCTGCTTGGCCCGGCGCGCCTCGGCGCAGCGCCGGGCGAAGCCGTCGGGGTCAGCGAACAGGTGCTGGATGCGGCGCACCAGCGAGGCGGCGGAGGTCCCCACCAGCTGGCCCGGGTCCTCGATGCCGAACAGGGCGCCGAAGCTCCGGCTGACGTGGGTGATCTTGCTCTTCTCATCGGTGATCATGATGGCGGGGACCGCCGCGCCGATCAGGCAGTTCAGCCGCTCGGTCTGGTCGGCCAGCGCGGCGTGGGAGCGCTCGAACTCGGTGAGGTCACGCAGGAACCCGGTAAAAATGACATCCCCGGCGATGGTCATCTGCACCGGCGTCAGCTCTACGGTCCGCTCGGTGCCGTCCGCGCCCCGGATGGAGATGCACATCTGGCCGGTGAACTCTTCCGCGTCACCAGTGGCCACAAAGGTCTGGAGGTGCTGGTGGAACCGCAGCAGGTCCTGCTCAGGAATCATGATCTCTGACATCGGCTGGCCCAGCACGTCGTCCCGCCGGTAGCCGGACAGCGTTTCTGCGGCGGGATTGAACTCCACCAGGCGGCCGTCGGCGTCCATGGCGAGGATCGCGGTCGGCGAGGCGGCGATCAGCGCCTCGGTCAGCGCCTGCCGTTCGGCGAGCGTGGCCAGGTCACTGGCGTGGCGGATCTGCGTCGCCACGATGGTCGCGACGGCGTGCGCGGTGGCGCGGATCTCGTCGTCCCAGCGCGCCGCGTCGCCGATCAGGGCCAGCGCGCACAGGCATCGGCCGCCGACCGGCGCCGAGTAGGCCAGCAGTGCGCTGGCGGTCAGGCCGTCTGACTCCACCGTCGTCACCTGAACGGCGGCGGTGTCCGGCGCCGGGCCCGCGTCACGCTGCATCAGGGTCAGCGCGGCTATCTTGGCGAGCAGCGCGGGCGCGACGGCGCCGCGAGGATCCATCGCCAGGACGGTGGCCGGCTGGCCCGATGATGGCTGGAACGCCACCGCGGCCCGGACCCCGGGGATGGTCACGAGCCGGGCTAGCACGGCGGGCAGCCCAACCAGGGCCGTGTCGTCGCTCAGGATCTTCGCCACAGCGAAATCGAGGATGGCCGTCGCCGCCGACTCGTCTTGAGGCGTGCGGTGCGTGACCAGATCCGAGGCCGCCCTAGCCCGTGGTGCCCCCATATGGCTGCTCCCCGCGCCCTCTCAGGCGGTCGATACTCTAGGTGATGAGGACGCTCTAACTCGTGTTCAAATGATCAAAACGGGTAGTGTCGTGCCCCAATGCCCTCATGACTCTCACACTCAGCATCCTATCCCACGTATAGTCATCGATCGAACGCAAATTGTTACCAACGCATCCGCGGCCGGCGATTCTCTCTCGCGGCAGTCCAGCGGGCTCGCCCCCACGGCAGCAGGGGAGTAGCATTACCGGCGGTGGTTCCGGTCGCCGCTAGGTCCGCGGGCAGAGCTTCAAGCTCACCGGTAGTGCTGATGCGACCGATGGCGAGTCTTTCCCGCCCCGAGCAAGCGGACCCGGGCGCGAGGGAAGGGCTGCCGTGTCCGGTGGGTCACGCTCACTGCCCGCTCGGCCCAGCCTGCGGTTCTTGCGGCTCGAAGCCAAACGCCGCCTGGCCGCGGGTGAGTTTCCGACCCTGCACGAGGCCCAGGCCGCTATCGCGTGGGAACACGGCCTGCCGAGCTGGGCCGCACTGAAGCAGGCCTGCGCCTCATCCCAGCCGCCAGAGCCGCCGGAGCCCGCGCAGGAAAGCCACGCCCTGGCCCAGCTGCGCTGGCTGATCTCCCGCTTCTCCGACGCCGGCCGCCCGGGCTGGACGCCCCCCGCCGATGACGAGCTAGCCGAGCACTTCGATGGCCGGCTCCTGGCCGCCGTTCCGCCGGGCCGCCTGGTCGCCGAGCTCAGCAAGACTGCCCCGGACCTGCGCGAAGAACTCGTCGTTCTCGGCCAGACGCCGCTGGAGGCACACGTCCAGCTGGCCGGGATGCGGTACCTGGCGGCGGTCGATGCCGAACCTCCGCACCGGCTCACCGGGCTGCGGGGATTTCCCGTCGCCGAGCGCATCACCGATCCCCGGCTGACGGCCCCGCCGCCAGTCCACATCTACGGCACCACTCTCGACCAGACCGTCGGCCAGGCCGCCGAGGCCGAGATGGCCGGGGCCGAGATGGCCGGGGCCGAGACCGCCGGGCTGCTCGCGATCGCCGACGATGCCTTCTCCGAGCTCGGCCTGGCCGCCCTGGTCCTGGCCGGCGGCGCGCCAGGCCACCCGGCGTGGGTGATCACCAAGGGCTACACCGACCTCGACCGGGCCGAGGTCCTGGACGCCGCCCGCCGGTTCGCCGCGCCCGGTGTCACCGCGCTCGTCACGGCCACGGCCGTGCTCCGGCTGGTCGCCGAGGGCCGCTTCGGCCTGGACGCCGCCGCCAACGACCACCTGCGGACGGTGCGCCTGGCCGACGACGCCATCACCGTCAGGGAGCTGCTCAGCCACGCCGCCGGCGTCGACAATCCCGCCGGACTCTACGCCGACAGCGTTCCGGACCTTCTGGCCATGTTCGGCCCGGTCGTCCCCTGCAGCGGCCCGCGCGGAACGGCCCGGCCGAGCAACGGCGGCTACGCCGTGCTCGGTCAGCTGATCGCCGACGTCACCGGAATGCCCTACCCAACCGCGGCCACCCGCCTCGTCCTCGACCCCCTCGGGATGCGCGACTCGCGCTTCCCAGCCCGCGCGGCGGACCTCGGCGCCGACGCGGTCACCGGCTACACCGTGACCCCGGACGGCGTCTTCTCCCCGGCCACGGCCCGGATCCCTACCGTCCAGGCCGCGGCCGGCCTGTGGTCCACCGGAGGCGACCTCGTGCGCCTGGGCACCGCCTGGCCGTCCCTGCTGCCCGCGGCGCTGGCCCGGCAGGCGCTTACCGTCCAGGCCGAGCCGGAACCCGGCGGCCACCGCGTGGGCCTGGGCTGGCTGCTCGGCGCGGACAATGAAACCGCTGTGCACAGCGGGGCCGGCCTCGATGCCACCGCCTTCCTGCGCGTCCGCGTCCGCGACCTGCGCACGCACGTCGTGCTGACGAACCGGGCGATCATGCTCAGTTCCATCGACGCCCGCCTGCGGCAGGCCTGGAACCACTAAGGCCTGGAACCATTTAAGGAGAGACACATGTACCAGCCCTATCCGCAAAACACCCAGGCCCTGCCGGAATGATCGAGCTGGACCGGCTGAGCAAGCGCTTCGGCTCTGTCACCGCGCTGGACGACCTGAGCTTCACCGTCCGCCCGGGCCATGTGACCGGCTTCCTCGGGCCGAACGGCGCGGGCAAGACCACCACGATGAAGATCATCCTCGGACTGGATGCCCCGACGGCGGGAACCGCCCTGGTCAACGGGCGCCGGTACGACCGGCTGGTCCGCCCGCTGTACCAGGTCGGCTCGCTGCTGGACGCGACCGCCCTGCACGGCGGTCGCACCGCCCGGCTCCACCTGGCCTCGCTCGCGCAGAGCAACGGCATCGGGCGGCGCCGGGTCGCCGAGGTGCTCGCGCTGACCGGCATGGAGGCGGTGGCGGACCGGCGGGTCAACGGGTACTCGCTCGGCATGAAGCAGCGGCTCGGCCTCGCCGTCGCCATGCTCGGCGACCCGCCCGTCCTGATGCTCGACGAACCGGTCAACGGCCTGGACACCGAGGGCATCGGCTGGATCAGGCAGTTCTTCAAGGCCCTCGCCGCCGAAGGCCGCACGGTCCTGGTGTCGAGCCACCTGATGAGCGAGATGGCGCTGAGCGCCGACCACCTGATCGTCATCGGCCGCGGCAAGCTGCTCGCCGACATGCCCACGGCCCAGCTCATCGCGGCGAACGCGCGCCACGACGTGCTACTGCGATCACCGCGCACCGCCGAGCTCACCGGGCTGCTCACCGCCCGCGGCGCGACCGTCACCCCGCAGCCCGACGGCGCCCTCGTCGTCACCGGCCTGGACGCGGCCGCGATCGGCGACCTGGCCGCGGGCCACGGCATCGCCCTGCACGCGCTGGTGCCCAGGCAGGCTTCCCTCGAGGATGCCTACCTGGACCTCACCGGCGAGAGCGTCGACTACCACGGCACCCCCGTCGCAGCACCAGGGCCCGTCACCGAAGGGACACCAAACCCGATGAGCACGGCCCGATGAACCCGGCCCCGATGAGCCCGGCCACCGCACCCACCGCGCCGGCCCCGCCGAACGCCCCTTCGATTCCCGTCCGGGCCCGCGACCTGCTCGGATGCGAGTGGACCAAGTTCCGCTCGGTCCGCTCGACCTACTGGACGCTGGCTGTCGCGGTCGTCACGCCCATCGGGTTCAGCATCCTCGTCGCTTCCGCCTTCGCCGCCGCGCCGCCGGGCGGGGCGCGGCCCGATCCGCTGCTGCCCGGCCTGCTCAGCCTGGAGTACGCGGTGATCGCGGTCGCCGTGCTGGGCGTGCTGTCGTTCAGCTCGGAGTTCGGCACCGGGCTGATCCGCACCACCTTCGCCGCGGCGCCGCGGCGCCGGGCGGTGCTCGCCGCCAAGGCCGCCGTGACGGGCACGGTGACGCTCATCGTCGGCGAGGTGGTCGCCTTCTCCTCGTTCTTCGCCGACCAGGCGGTGCTGTCCGGCCACCACCTCGGCGTGTCCCTGTCCCGCCCCGGCGTGCCGGGAGCGGTGCTGGCCACGGGCGTCCTGCTGTGCGTGTGCGCCCTGATCGGCGTGGCCATCGGCGCGATCGTCAGGCACACCGCGGGCGGGATCGCCGCGGCCATCGGGGTCATCGTCCTGCCGGCCATCGCGGCCCTGCTCCGGCCCCCGTGGAGCGACCGGATCGGCCGCTTCACCCTGCTGGACGCGGCCAGGCAGGTGACGGCCCTGCACCCGCAGCCGGACCTGTTCACCCCGGCCGGCTCCCTGCTGGTCCTGCTGGCCTGGCCGGCCGCCGCGCTGGCCGCCGCGGCCCTGCTGATCACCCGTCGCGACGTCTGAAACCACCGCCGTTCGGCTCAAATTTTCTGAACGGGCCTGGCTTCCGCCTCCTCGGCCCGCCCCCGCCGTCCGGCGGCTGCGCCCGCGGCCGGGCTTGCTGCTGGCCAGGACGACGCCGCCCAGCGCGGGCGCAGCCGCCGGCCAGCTCGACCGGGCCGGGTAGCTGGGAGAGCCAGATCAGCGAGATGACGATCGCGGCCGCCGGGACCCGGTAGAGGCTGAGGGTGGCCCGGCCGACGTCCATCCGCGCCATGGCGTAGGCCCACAGCGCGAAGCCGGCGGCCGAAGGCGCGACCCCGAGGAAGACGGCTGCGGCGATGGCCGCGGTGCCGGCCAGTGCGACCGCGGCGCCCGCCCATTGCCTGCGCGCCTGGTGCTCGCCCAGGAAGGCCACGGCCAGCAGGCTGGCGTAGACCGGGCGGTCGCGACGAGCAGGCTGGCGGTCCCCGCGGGCACCACCCGCTCGCCGGTGTTGAGCAGCCGCCGCGGTGGCGACCGCAAACCCGCCGTCCGCGTCGTCCTAGACACCCTCGCCACCGAAGCCGCCCAGCTCCCCGCCACTCCCACCCCGCCACCGCGGCCTAGCCGCACCACAAGAGGACGCTGCCGCCCGGTCTGGCACCACCCCCGCCGGACGACCGCCCCCGCCTCGCCCGATCCAGCACCGCCTCCGGCGCCCCGCCTCGCCCGGCCATTCCCATTTCGGTATATTCCACCCATATCGCCCTGCCGAAGGCTCGGGTGAAATGTATGGTTGTGGCACCCTAAACACTCTTTTGCGTAGGGTGCCACAACCATGCATTGTCAGCGCGGTTTTCCGGGCGGGAGACGGTGCGGATGGGGAGAGGGAGGCGCATGCGGCCGTCGGCCAGGGCCCTCTGATCCCAGCGACCGCCAGCGGGCGGCGGCCCAACCCCCGCCCAACCCCCGCCTAACCCCACCCGGCTGCCGCCTCGTCCCCGCTCAGCCTCGCGGTTCTGTCGCATGCTGAAGGATCGCAGCGATGTCGTCGACGGTGTCTAGTTCTCCGGCAGCTACCTTCATGACAAGGTCATAGGCCTCGTCGTTGGTCAGCGCAAGCCGTCGGCCGTTCAAGCCGTAGAAGGCGATAAGCGCGGCGAGCGCGAGCCGCTTGTTGCCGTCCACCAGGGCGTGATTCCGGGCTACCGAGTGCAGCAGGGCGGCGGCCTTGCCGTCCATTCCCGGGTAGGCGTCCTTCCCGAAGGCAGTCGCCTGCGGTCGGGCGAGGGCGGCTTCGAGCAACCCGTAATCACGTACTTCCACCCCAGGCCCCAGGGTGCGCTCGGCAACGTAGAGCAGTTCCGGCAGGGTCAGGAAGATCACTGACCGAGTCGCTCCAGCGCCTCGGCGTAACGGGGCAGCTCTTCGTCGAGCACGCGGCCGAGCAGGTCGCCGCGGCTGTGATTCTCGACGTACTCCCGGATGGCCTGGCGGGCCACCTCCTGCATGGACCGCTGCTCCAGCTCGGCCCGACGCCGGAGCGCCTCGGTCTCATCGCCGTCAAGCCGCAAGGTCATAGCCATGTCGACTATGGTATCACGAATGATACCACCGGGCTGGAGCGACAATGGGACGGTGACCGAGGCCGAAGCCCCTGCGCTGACCGTCACCTTCGCCGGCAGCGGTGACGCCTTCGGCAGCGGTGGCCGCTACCAGGCCTGCATCCACCTGCGCGGCTCCGGCGGCGGCGACCCGGTGCTGCTGGACTGCGGCGCCACCTCGCTCAGCGCCCTCAAACGCCTCGGCCTCGACCCCGGCGAGATCGCCGCCGTGTTCGTTTCGCACCTGCACGGCGACCACTTCGGGGGCCTGCCCTTCCTCATCCTCGACGGGCAGTTCTCCCGCCGGACCAAGCCCCTCACCGTGGCCGGCCCGCCGGGCCTCGCCCGCCGCCTGACCGAAGCCATGGAGTGCAGCGCACGACGGACTCGTCGTCAAGCTGTGAGGTCTACTCCGGCACCTGGCACAGGATCTCGCCGTGCGGGATGAGGAACCAGCCGTCCTCGCTGGTGGCCCAGCGCCGCCAGGCCTCGGC